>Ga0315281_10003027_pt1 | contig 24762 bp, 25 predicted proteins | sample YL17G07_0_MG_FD_204540 | JGI IMG/M metagenome (GOLD analysis project Ga0315281, IMG submission 204540) | Sediment microbial communities from Yellowstone Lake, YNP, Wyoming, USA - YL17G07_0 | ecosystem: Environmental > Aquatic > Freshwater > Lake > Sediment | place: USA: Wyoming | collected... | reverse complement strand
TCCTCGTCGGCAAGAATGTCGAATTCAAGCCGACGAGGACGTCGGCGCTCCGACAGATGTTGAATTGATAAGATATTTAATATAATCAAGTGGCTGATATATGAGCATTGTGCAGCACTGCATCGCCCCCAACTGGCCCGCACCGGCCAATGTAAAAGCGCTGCAAACCACGCGAAAAGGGGGGGGCAGTGCAGCGCCTTACGCAAGTCTGAATCTGGGCAGCCATGTCGGCGACAACCCGCTGGTGGTGGCGCGCAACCGCATGTTGCTGGAGCCGTTGCTGCCCAGCGAGCCGGTGTGGCTCAACCAGGTGCATGGCGTCACCGTGGCCGATGCCGGGCATGCGGGTTGCCTGCCGCAAGCGGATGCCAGCGTGTCAACTCATAGAGGTGCGGTATGTGTGGTGATGACGGCGGACTGTCTGCCATTGCTGTTGTGCGATGACCAAGGCAGCGTGGTTGCCGCTGCACACGCCGGATGGCGCGGCCTGTGCGATGGTGTGATCGAGCAGACCGTGCGTGCGATGAAAGTGCCTGCGAACAGCCTGATGGCCTGGCTGGGCCCGGCCATAGGCGCGGCTGTCTTCGAGGTGGGCGATGAAGTGCGTGCAGCGTTTGTCGCTCATCAACCTCATGCTGCAGCGGCTTTTGTCGCCGCTGCGGGCGGCAAGTGGATGGCCGACATCTATCAGCTTGCGCGCTTGCGTCTGCAAGCCTTGGGCATACAGCGTATCTATGGCGGCGACCTGTGTACTTATAGCGACCCTGAACGTTTCTATTCCTATCGGCGCGACGGTGCGACAGGGCGTATGGGTACTTTTATCTGGTTAAGCTGATCTTTTCATCCGGCGAAAAGTAATTGCATTTTTATGAGATGAGTAGGACTATCCAAAATATTATAAATTAACGTTAACGGGTGACTATGAGCTTAATTCCACAGGAAGCATTGACGGGCTATTGGGGCGCACCCGAAATTGCAATCAATCTGATTATTTTCTTTAACTTGCTTGGCGCATTGGTATTGGGACTGATAGTCGGATACGAACGTACTTACCATGGACGTGCGGCGGGTATGCGCACCTATGGACTGGTCTGCATGGCATCTGCGGCGCTGACGGTTATCGCTGGCTATCCAACCTTCTGGTACGGGGGGCAAGTCTCTACATTTGTTGGCGCCGACCCCACGCGCATTATTCAGGGAATCGTGACGGGCATTGGTTTTCTCGGCGCGGGTGTGATTATGCGTGAAGGCATGAACATCAGCGGATTAACCACCGCAGCATCATTGTGGGCCTCGTCAGCCATAGGCATTATGGTGGGTGTCGGGTTTTATCCGGCTGCGATATTGCTCGCCTTGCTCTCGGCTGTATGCATGATGTGGGTGTCCAAACTGGAAACCTGGTTACCTTCGCGGCCCGCGGTATCGGTTGTGATGCAGTTCAAAAAAGGCTTTAATCCAGATGAAGAAAAACTGTACGAACGTGTTCTGGGACAGGGCTATCAAATAGCAAGCGGTTCAATTTCGATCAGTATGAAAGAAGGGATGCTTGAATGGAAGTTTGTGGCGATCGCTCTGGATAAAGGAAAGGGAGCATCGATGACAGTACTGTCACAGGTATTGACCCAGGCTGAAGGTGTGGAAAACTTCTTTTTATCGCCTGCGCGAAACTGATTTATTCGAGAATTGTCAATAGAATTATGCATGCTATTTTTCTGAGACATCCCTGATGCTCATCCGGTTGAATTGTCAGGATAAAAGTTTTATGTAAAAAAAGCCCGTCAAATTGGGCTTTTTTTATCCCTGTGAATGGGGGGATAATCAACTCAAACTACTTTCATCAAATATGTTTGGCGTCTGATTATGAAATCGAAAAAAATTAATACTCCTTTGATTGAGCAAGAAATTACCCCTGAGGTTTTGCAGGAAAAATACTGCAAGGCGGGCGAGTTGACCGCTCACGATGTGCGAAAACGCGTGGCGCGCGGGTTGTCTGAGGTGGAGAAGGATTCGGCGGCATGGGAAGCGCAATTTTTGTGGGCGCTGGAGCACGGTTTTATTCCCGGTGGACGCATCAACTCAGCCGCTGGTACGGCGCTGCAGGCCACGCTGATCAATTGCTTTGTGCAACCTGTGGGCGATGCGATCAGCGGTGTCAGCGACGGCAAACCGGGCATATACGATGCGCTGCAGCAGGCTGCCGAGACTATGCGGCGCGGAGGCGGCGTGGGTTACGATTTCTCCGATATCCGGCCTCGGGATGCACTGGTTAAAGGCACCAACAGCCGCGCCAGCGGGCCGGTGTCTTACATGCGGGTATTTGACCGTTCATGTGAAACGGTCGAGTCTGCCGGCGCTCGGCGCGGCGCGCAAATGGGGGTGTTGCGCTGCGACCATCCCGATATCGAAACTTTCATTCACGCCAAAGATACCGGCGACCTGCGCAATTTTAATATTTCTGTGTCGATCAGCGATGAATTCATGCAAGCGGTGGAAGCCGATGCGGAGTGGGAACTGGTGCATAAAGCCATGCCCGCACAGAACGTGCTGGATGGCGGGGCCTATCTGCGTGCCGACGGCAAGTGGGTGTACCGCAAGATCAAGGCGGTTGAGCTGTGGAAGCAGATTATGCAATCAACCTATGACCATGCGGAACCCGGCGTGCTGTTTATCGATAAAATCAATCGCGACAATAATCTTTCCTATATCGAAAAAATCGAGGCGACCAACCCCTGTGTCACTGCAGATACCTGGGTGATGACGACCGATGGTGCGCGTCAGGTAGTCGAGTTGATGGGCAAGCAATTTTCGGTGGTGGTGGATGGGCAGGTGCATCGTGCAGCCTCGGAGGGTTTCTTCAAAACCGGCGACAAGCCTGTCATCAGGGTACGCAGCAAGTGTGGTTACTCAATCCGCTTGACTGAGGATCATCTGGTGCTCAAGGCCGAGATCAGTCGCAACGCGCGCGAGACAGCATGGGTAAAAGCGGGTGAACTTAAAGTTGGCGACTTGCTGGTATTGAATAATCACCGTGAACTTTCCGGCTGGACTGGTGAAGGCACAACCGAGCAGGGCTATTTGCTTGGTGTGTTGTTGGGTGAAAATATGCTCAAGCAGGAGGTGGTGGAAATTGAGCAAAACCCCCTCCAGCTCCCCCTTGTCAGGGGGAGAGCAGAAGCCGCTCCTCCCCTGACAAGGGGAGGTTGGGAGGGGTTTGAACCTAAGGAACAATATGGGTTTAAATCGACACATCTGCGCAACTTGGCCGAGCAGTTCGGCATGCTGGAAGCGAATGAGGTGACTGCAGAAATCGAACAGGCATCGCATGAATTTTATCGCGGCTTCCTGCGGGGCTTGTTCGATGCCGAGGGCTCCATACAGGGCACTTTAATGAAAGGTGTGAGTGTGCGTCTGTCGCAGTCCAATGCTGCAACGCTGGCAGCGGTGCAGCGCATGCTGGCGCGGATGGGCATAATTTCCACGTTGCATTTGAGCCAGCACGACAAACAGATAATATTCATGGTGGACGGCAAAGGCGGGCTGAAAGAATATAGGGTCAAGGCACAGCATGAGTTGGTCATCGCCAACGACAATCTGGTGCGCTATGCCGACCTGATCGGTTTTTCCGACAGCGAGAAACAGGCACGACTTACCGCGCTGATAGCAAATTACCGCCGCATTTCCAACCGCGAACGTTTTGTGGTGGAAGTGGAGAGCATAGAACAACAGGGCGCCGAAGCGGTGTTCGACGTGCAGGTGCCCGGTATCAACGCCTTCGATGCCAACGGTCTGTACGTGCACAACTGCGGCGAGCAACCGCTGCCCAGCTACGGCTGCTGCGACCTTGGCAGCATCAACCTCACCAGCTTCGTGCTGAACCCGTTCAGCAAGGAAGCGGAGTTCGATTACATCAATTTTGAAAAGGTAACCGCGCTGGCCACGCGCATGCTCGACAACGTGCTGGATGTCACCGTGTGGCCGCTGCCGCAGCAGCAGACCGAGGCGCAGGCCAAGCGCCGCATCGGTATTGGTTTCACCGGCCTGGGCGATGCGCTGATCATGCTGTGCCTGAAATACAGCAGCGATGCGGGCCGCAATATGGCTGCGAAAATTGCCGAGATAATGCGCGATGCGGCGTATAACGCATCGGTCGATCTGGCAATTGAAAAGGGCGCGTTCCCGTTGCTGGATGTCGAAAAATATTTGGCTGCACCGCAATTTGCGTCGCGCCTGCCGGAAAAAATCAAACAGCGTATCAAACAGCACGGCCTGCGCAACAGCCACCTGCTGTCGATCGCGCCCACCGGTACCATCAGCCTCGCTTTTGCCGACAATGCCAGCAACGGCATCGAGCCGCCGTTCTCGTGGTTTTATAACCGCAACAAGCGCATGCCGGACGGCAGCAAAAAAGCCATCCAGGTAGAAGACCACGCGTGGCGCCAGTATCGCCACCAGGGCGGCGATGTGAGCAAGCTGCCGGATTATTTTGTCACCGCGCTAGAAATGTCCGCTATCGATCACATGGCGATGTCAGCTGCAGTACAGCCATTTGTGGATACTGCGATCAGCAAAACAGTCAACGTGCCTGCCGACTATCCGTTTGAAGCTTTCGAGAATTTGTATATGGAGGCATGGAAGCACGGCCTCAAAGGCATCACCACCTATAGACCCAACAGCGTGCTGGGTGCGGTGCTGGAGTTAGCACCTGCATCGAGCAAGGAAGCGCCGCAAGACCTGGATCAGAACGAACTGGACAGACGCGTGGTGCTGGATCAAGTCCCGACCCCGGCGCTGGCTAGCCTGCGTTGGCCAGGGCGCCCCGAGCAACCCGTGGGCAGCGATGCCTGGGTGTATATGATAGAACACCAGCATGGCAGCTTTGCGGTGTTTATCAGCCATATTCAAAACGGCAAAGCCAAGCCGTTTGAAGTGTGGGTCAACGGTGCAGAGCAGCCGCGCGGCCTGGGTGCAGTGGCAAAAACCCTGTCGATGGACATGCGTGCGGAAGATCGTGGCTGGCTCAACATGAAACTCGCGGTGCTGGAAAAAGCCGCAGGCGACGATGCCTTTACGATGGCCTTCCCGCCCAGCGGCGACAAAATACGCATGCCCAGCCTGGTGTCGGGTTTCGCAAAAATCGTGCGTTACCGCTGCGAGCAACTCGATGCTCTGACCATGCAGGAAGGCGAAGCCACACCGGTAGTAGATGCGATGTTCTCGCGCAAGGAACCCAAAGCCAGCCCGGACGGCACCATGAGCTGGACGGTGGATGTGTTGAACGCGGCGGCGGGCGATGATTTCGTGCTGGGTTTGAAAGAGCTGGTGTTGCCCGATGGCCAGCGCCGCCCATACTCTCTGTGGCTCTCCGGCGAATATCCGCGTGCGCTGGACGGTCTGTGCAAACTGCTTAGCCTCGACATGCGCGTGATCGACCCGGCTTGGATAGGCATGAAGCTGCGCAAGCTGCTGAACTTCGCCGAGCCGCTGGGCGATTTCATGGCGCGTGTGCCCGGCAGTGAAAAATCACAGACCTGGCCCTCCACCGTGGCCTATGTCGCGCGGCTGGTCATCCACCGCTACGCGATGCTGGGTCTGCTTACCGAAGAGGGCTTCCCGCTGACTGAGAGCGGCATCCTCTCTACCCCGCAAGGCAAACCATCCAAGGTACAACTGCGCAGACAAAGCGATATGCAATTAATGGCCGGAAAAAAATGCGAAGAGTGCGGCAATCGCACGGTCATCAAAAAAGACGGCTGTGATTTTTGCACATCATGCGGGGCGATCGGGGCTTGCGGTTAAATCCGATAAAAGCAGTTTGCCACAGAGTTGTTTCTTCTGTCATGAATGATGAAAAGCTCAGTAATTGAAGGTAAGCTGAGGAAGTTTGCATCTTCCAAGTTAACACACAGTTATATACAGAATTTGAAAAGGGTGAGACTATCATGGTGCTACTGTGCAATTTATCGAAGTAACATGTAGCCAACCAAAGGAGAACAAAATGGAATTTGTATATCTGGCATTAATTTCAGCAGCGGTAATTTTTGGTTCGGTCGTGTGGGCAAATAAAGGGCGTGCTCATTCGAATGCAAATAAGCACTGATTCTTTTGCATAGTTCCTTTCGGTATGCACAATACTCGATACTGAGTGCAACTTGGCATGTTGAGGGGAATGCAATTTTGATCAGTCATTCGGCAACCTCCAAGCTTGTGGCGTTTCACGCTGTGAGTGATACCATAAAATATTAATTTCGTTCAGTTCATAACTTTATTGTTATGAAACAGTGTAGGTTTGTAATTGGCAGTATCCGTCCAGGGACGAACATTAGCGAACTATCTCCGAGCATTTTTTTTGGGGATATTTTTACTTGCAGTTCGGTAGGCTGGGCTGAATGAAATGAATCCCAACGTTTTCCACGCGAATCTGTTGGGCTTCGTGCCTCAGCCCAACCTACGAACTGAAATATCAGGCCAATAAATTACGGAACTATAAAATTGGTAACTCAAAAATTTTGTTTCAAATAAATATGAATATGCGGATACCTTTAATGAGGTTGTTGAGCTTAATCTTGATAGCACAATTGTTTTTTTATGCACAGGCTATTTGCGATTGCAATCAATACAGCAGGTGTGATGCTGGCAGCCACTTCCGACAATCAATATAACGGTTTTATCTATCGCAGTACTGATGGCGGGCAGACTTGGGGTCTTGTGCCGGTATATGTCGGCAGCAAGGTCGGGCCGCGCAACATTATCTACAAAGTACGTTTTGACCCGGACAATCCCAATACCGCGCTCTTTATGGATGCCTATGCCAATGTTACGCATTCAAGCGATGGCGGTGCAACTTGGAGCCTGGCAATAAAAGGAAAGACCTGTCCCTGATACTTTCAGGTAAAAAAAGAATGGCCAAGGTTTCCCTTGGCCATTCTTTTTGCTGCGCCTTGCTTGTGAAAGTTAACGCTAAAACTGAATGCAGGAAGTCAAAATAGATGCATTCAGTTTTATGCGCCGCGATTCCATGTCTGCCGCCAGTTACTCTTCGTGCGCATGCTCAAAATCAAACATGCTGGTCAGGTCGCCGATTGCCGGACGGTTGAGCGGAACGTAAGGATTGTGTTTGCTGGCAACCGGGTTGGGCAGGTTATCGCGGCTGCGGTTTGAAAGCGGGCTGATGCTCCAGTTCATCTCGATGAACTTCAGGATAGAGGCGTGATCATTGTATACATGGTCAATATGACCTTTCTTTGCGAGAGGAGATACTACGATCAGCGGAATCCGTGTGCCGTCGCCGAAGAAATCGATGGGCTGGATATAGCCTGAGTCATAGTAGCCGCCGCCTTCGTCGGTGGTGATGATGATTGCTGTATTCGCCCATGCTTTTTGGTTGCTTTTTACACGGTTAACGATATCTGCGACAAAGTTTTCGAAATCGGGCATGGTCGCATTCGCCGGGTGGCCTGCCTTGCTTTCAAAGGGTCTGATAAAGGACACTGCGGGGAGTGTGTCAACATCGGTTACGTCTTTGTAGAACTCCGTTACATCCTGCAAATTGTTTTTCAATGAGGTGGTCATGACGCCCTTGAAACCGGTGAACGGATCACAGATCGTGCAATATTCATTGCTGGGAGTAATACCGTCATTGCGCCCGCCGCTATACCATTTCCATGAAACTTCTTTGGCCGACAAGGCTTCGGCTATCGTTGGTATGGTTTGCGGAGGCAGTGTGAATTTATCCGCGCCCAAAGGTTTTACAACGCCTGTTGCGGTGTAACCCAGCCCATAGTTGTTCAGCAGATAATAGGTATTGGGTGCGCAATTGCCATGATTAAAAGCTGCGCCAGGTTGGCTGTTGATGTAATACATGACTGGAGCAACACCTGGCAGCTGGATATCCGAGCAATTCACGTATGAACCACCGCGATAGCCATCCTGTTTGTAAAAATTATTGGTGCCGGGTTGGGGGTCAGGATTTTCGATCTGGTTGGCGGGTGGCATATCCGCCACGCCATTCAGATTGTGAAACCCGACATCGCCGGTGGCGATCGCAATAAAGTTCGCGCCGGTACCCCCCATAACGGACTGGTGGTAGTTGTCGCTCATGGCGTATTGGTCCGCCATGGCTTTGAAGTAGGGCGCATCTCCGGTGCCCATGTTATAAAACCCCATCGCTTCGCCTCCCTGGAATGTTTTTCCTGGTGTGGGTGAGGGAATGCCGTTTTGCGGACCGATACCGGCTGTTTGATTCGCCCACACGAACAGGTCATTTTTGCCCTTGTTCAATTGCTGCCACATCTGGAAGAAGCGGTGCATCGGATCGCCGGTGTGCGCATCATATGAAACATATTTGGTGATCTGGAACGGGCCATTGGGCAGGTTGGCCGGGAAACGCGCGTCGGCAACGCCGGGAGTCTGGCCGGTTGCGTATGTGGTGGCGGGTTGCAGCAAGGTTGCATAGGGAACCGTTAATGTGGGATCTATGCTGTAGCTATTCAGGTTGCTGGCCTGTTGTTGCGCTGCCAGGGAAAAATTAGGGCCAGGTGTGCCGTCGGCATTGATAATTCCTTTTGCCAGCAGGTTATCCACGGTTTGGCCACGGGCAGGTTTGTAGCCGCCGTAAAGATTATCAAAGGTGTGATTTTCACCGATGATGACGATGACGTGTTTGATCGGTGTTTGGGTGTCCGCATGTTCGTTGTGTTCACTTCCACTTATGGCATAAACTGAGCTGAATTGCCCAATCATGGCAATGCTCAGCGCCAATATTGATAATTTCGGCTTGTTGTTCAATTTCATTTTGATTCTCCTTAAGGTAAGTTCAAAGGTTGAATTTCCTGGTTGCAGAGACTGAGAGCGCGCACATCAAAAGTTGGCTCACTATCCTTTGCATGGTAATTGCGTGGTTTAATCACGCGTGGAAAATCCTAACTTGCCAGCATGACAAGCCAATTAAGTTTTATTGATGATCAAATGACAGGGTAAGTGTTTGCTACTGTTTTGGTACAGACAGGCTTATGGATATGTATAAAATGAATTCACATGAAATTAACATAAGGTATGTCAGGCCAAGGACGAAATTTGCCCGACGCTTAGAGTGATTACGTACGGTATGGTCTATGGAAGATTTCCGCTGACTGTCAGCACCATGCACTTCAAATAAGTGGTGCATTCGATATGTTGTAAACCGGCACGGTTAAAATATTCGATTATTTTTTCCTGCTGCATTTTAGGGGCACGCCGGTGCCAGGTTGTTAACACTGCAAGCGAAAATCCGGACAGCCTCAGTTCATTGGCAAGATGCTCAAGCGCTTCGTCCGTCATTCCAGCCAGCGGCACCAGCACCGATATTTTTCCTCCGGGTTTGCAAACTCGCCGCATTTCGTTCATGACCAATTCTGGTTGCTTGATGATATTGAGCAAGGATGCTGCGATCACATAATCGAATTGATTGTTGCCTAAGGGTAAATGCAAGGCACTGCCCAACTTGAAACAAGCCTTGCCTGTCATGGATGCCCGAGCCTGTCGCAGCATATCCCGTGAGTTATCTACACCCAGTGCATTCAAGCATTGATTAGCCATATATTGCGTAAGCTGCCCGGTGGCGCATCCAACTTCCAGTATCGCATCACCTTCCCGAAATTCCAGACTGTCTATCCAGGCTTGCAATGTCTGCTGATACCAGGGCAAGGTGTAAGTTTTATCGAAGAGCGTCACTGGTTTGAATAACATCAAACACAGGATGTGCAGCTGATGCCATGCATCGAGGTTGATGTAGCGCATTAGTGGATGCTCTCTTTGACTGGACGCCATATAGCCAGTAACAGGATGATCCATGCTGCATTAAACATCGGGAATGCCGACAGCGAAAGAGGCAGTACACCCATTGAGGTGTAGAAAATACCCACGCCGAGATCAATCACCTGAATCAGGATCATGAAATTAATCCATAACACATTCTGCGCAGCGGTATCGGCAATGACAAGCAAGGCAATGCCATAGGCAATAAAGCGTGCAGCCAGCATACCGAGAGGATAGTAAATATCCGGTTGCGGTATCGAGTGTCCCATGGCTTGAAGAAATAGCGATGGCGCAAAAAGGTAGGCCAGGCCAAGCATGATCTGTATTGCGCCAATTAGTCTCAGCAGATAAGTCAGTTTTTTCATGTTGTGTATCCATTGGGTTGTAAGAGTGGCGAAAGTTATCAGATGCGCTATACTTTAGGAAGTAGTTTCCTTTTGTATAGTTAAAGTGGATTTGGAAAGTAATTTGAAATGACAGGAAAAAATATTTGCGATGCAGAATGTCCCGTGCAGAAAACTTCGAAGATCATCGAGGGAAAGTGGACGACTTTAATCGTGCGTGACTTGTTGAGCGGCAAGAAGCGCTACTCCGAGCTGCAAAGAAGTTTGCTGACGATTAGCCCCAAACTGCTCGCCGGGCGCTTGCGTATGCTGGAAAAAAACAAGCTGATCAAGCGCACTGTTTTTCCGACGGTACCGGTAACCACTGAATATGAACTTACGCCTTTAGGAAAAAAATTGAACAAGGTGATCGTTTCCATGAGTGAATTCGGACATCTTTTGTAACATGGGTTGCTTACAATTGAATTTATTAGATAATATATTACAGCTTGTTCATTGGACCACAAACCCCTCCCTATCTCCCCTTGTCAGGGGAGTTGGTTCAATTCTTCTGTGGTAGGAGCGCAGATTTCTGCGCGATTCTTAAAAAATAATCGCCCGATGAATCTGGCTCCTACAAGATGCGAATTTCTAATTCAGAACACTAGGAGTGATTTAAAAGTTTCATAATTTATGAAAATCTCGATAGAATATTTTTAAAGTTATTTGTCTGATTAAGCCATGTTCAAGTTGTGGTTAATATTTAAAACTAAACACAGTTTCTTGACATTGGTTCTAGTTAGTACATAATATGTCCTAACTAGAACTAAATATATTGTCATGGCGAAAAAAATGTTTATGCCGGTGTTGTACGAGCTGGTTAGAACCTATCAGGCTTTTGAGTCATACTCGGCAACGCATATACGCATGCTGGGATTGACCACTTCACAGTTCGATATTATTGCCACACTGGGCAATACGGACGGGATGTGCTTCAGGGAGCTGGGCGAAAAAACCCTGATTACCAAAGGCACACTGACCGGAGTGGTGGATCGTCTGGAGGCGAAGGCGCTGGTGCGCAGGGTTGCCTCTTCCAGCGACGGGCGCAGCCAGATAGTGCAGCTGACCAAGGCAGGCGAGAAGCTATTCGCAAAAGTTTTTCCCGCGCACTGGTGTCATCTTGGGCAGGTTTTTTCCGGCCTTACACAGAAAAATCTGGATAGTACCGAGTTGGTATTGAAGCAATTGAGGGTAGCATTTTCTGCAGCGAGCATTAATCTTGAGGAGAAGACATGACTGGGGTGATGGCGTATACGCGCACGGCAGTAATTTTGCATTGGCTGATGGCTTTGCTGGTGTTTGTCACTTTTCCGGTGGGGTTGGTGATGCATGAGATGGCCTTGTCGCCCGATAAACTCAGAATGTTGAGTTACCACAAATGGCTGGGCGTGACGGTATTTGTCCTGGTGATGGTGAGGCTGGTATGGAGGGCAATGCATAAACCTGCCCCCCTGGATGTCTCGATGCCCCGCTGGCAGCATATGGCGGCAGAGGGTGTGCATGTATTGCTTTATGTCTTGTTATTTGCAATCCCGCTAAGCGGCTGGTTGATGAGTTCAGCCAAGGGTTTTCAGACGGTTTATCTGGGTGTGTTGCCGTTGCCGGATTTGCTTGCAAAAAACAAGATGCTGGGTGATGCCTTGAGTGAATTGCATGAGGCGTTGAATGTCACAATGCTGGTATTGGTTGGCATGCATATTGCCGCGTCACTCAAACATCAGTTTATCGATCACGATGGCACGTTGGCACGCATGCTGCCATTCATGAACAGGAGTTCTTCAAAATGAAAAAAATATTTGTTGCGCTGTTTTTATTGCTACCTGTTTTCGCTGAATCAGCCGAATACACGAATGTATTGCTTGAGAAGAGCAATATTACTTTTGTGTCCAGGCAGATGAGTGTGCCGGTAGAAGGGGTGTTCAAGAAATTTAGCGCAAAGGTTCGGATTAATCCGGCAAAGCCGGAAGCGGGCATGGCGCAAATCGAGATTGATCTAGCCAGTATCGATGCAGGTAGTTCGGAAGCAAACGACGAGGTAAAGGGCAAAAGCTGGTTTAGCGTAACTGAATTCCCCAAAGCCAGTTTTGTCTCCAGCTCGGTCAAGTCGCTGGGTGAGGGCAAATTCGAAGCGGCAGGCAAGTTGACGATTAAAGGTAAAGCCCTGGATGTGCATGCACCCTTTGCCTTAAAGGAAGATAAAGGCCTGCTTAATGTTGATGGATTGTTTGCCATAAACCGCCTTGATTACGGCATAGGCTCAGGCTTATGGGGTGATACCTCGGTTGTTGCGAATGAAGTTCAAATCAAGTTTCATTTGTTGCTGAAGTAGTGTCGCTGAAATAGTTGTTACATTGTTGTTTAATCTAAAAGGAGAATCACTATGAATAAATTCTTGATTGCAATTGCTCTTGCAGCTTCGTTTGCCGTGTCAGCCTATGCTGCTGATAAATACTCCATCGATCCCAATCACACCTTCCCGGTGTTTGAAGTTAACCATCTGGGCTATTCTGTTCAGCATGGACGTTTCGACAAAACCAGCGGAACAATCATGCTCGATATGGCGGCAAAAAAAGGCAGTGTTGATTTGACCATAGAGACAACCTCCCTTGATATGGGTTTCCCGTTGTGGAACGAGCATATGTCGGCTGATGGTTTTTTCAATACGGCAAAATTCCCGACCATGACATTCAAGTCAAACAAGCTGATTTTCAAGGATGATAAAGTGGTTGCCGCCGAAGGCGACTTCACCATGCTGGGTGTGACCAAGCCGCTCACTATTACCGTCAATGATTTTAAATGCGGGGATCATCCCATGCTCAAGAAGCCAATGTGTGGTGCCAATATCAGCGGCACGATCAAGCGTTCAGACTTTGGCATGACCAAGTATGTGCCTGCGATCAGCGATGATATTAAAATTCATGTGCCGGTTGAAGCTTACAAAAATTAATTATAGATTTACTTAAGCAAGGAAGAGTCATGACAAAAGGTGTATGTGTACAAAAGAGTCCCTATGCAGTTGAACTTGAAGCCGGAGATCATTACTGGTGTTCGTGCGGGCTTTCGAAGAAACAGCCGTTCTGCGATGGCTCGCATAAGGGGTCAGGTTTTTCTCCGGTGAAATTTACGCTGGATAAAAAGGAAACCAAGTATCTGTGCGGTTGCAAAGCTACTGGCAAGTCACCTTTCTGTGACGGTACACACAACAAGTTGTAAGCCTGTATTTCCCCGGGCACTGCCTGGGGATCAATATTCATACAGTGCCGCAAATGCGGCACAATTTTTTTTCGGGACACCGTTATGCGTCAGCCTGCTATATTTTTGTCTCACGGAGCGCCGACTTTCATGCTGGAAGAAAATACCACCACGCGCTTTTGGCAAAGCCTGCCGCAGCGATTGCCGGAAAAGCCGCGCGCGTTGCTGTGCGTTTCCGCACATTGGGATGCGCCACAATTTAGTATCAGCGGTACGTTGGGGAAAACCGGTATCCAGCATGATTTTCACGGCTTTCCGCCAACGCTCTACGACACCAAATGGGACGAGCGTGACGATGCGGAGACGGCGGCATGGTTGCTGCAACGTTTGCGTGAATTGAATGTCGATGTTCTCGAAGAAAACAGACCCAAGGATCATGGTGTATGGGTGCCGTTGAAAATTGCATGGCCAGCCCCCGAGTTTCCTGTGTACCAGTTGTCATTGAATTTGGTAGAGGGCCTGGAGAGCCATTGGACGCTGGGTCAGCGCTTGCAGGCCTTGCGTGATGAAGGCGTGCTGATTGTCGGCAGCGGCGGAATTACTCACAACCTGCGCGCTATAGATTGGCATGCGCCTGCAGAAACTGCAGCGCCATGGGCGTCGGAATTCGTAGATGCGGTTGAGCAGGCAATTGGAGACAGCAATCATGATGCGTTGTGCAAACCCTGGCAGCTTCCCTATGGCAAGGAATGTCATCCCACGGTGGAGCACTACGCACCTTTACTGGTGGTGCTGGGTGCAGCAGAGGGTGAGACTGCATCCGCGCTGCATCGTTCATGGATATATGGCACCTTGGCGCTGCATGCTTATGGAGCCGGTTTGTAATGAGGAGTTTGTAATGAGGACTCTGTTGCATTCGCCACTTGAACTGTTCAATCACGGTTTATCGCGCATATGCCTCAGTCGCATAACGTCGCATCATTCGATGGCTATTGAAGTATGAGGCATTCTTGCTGATCGCGCCTTTCATCACCCTGATCCACCCGCCGCGGTCACTGTTGTAATACAGCGGCAGCACCACTTGTTCGAGCTTGTCGTAAAGCGCGCGTGCGTTGTCGTCGGGCAGTCCTGACGCTTCACCAATCGCCCAGCCGGTCACGCCCTCGATGCAGCCCTCGATCCACCAGCCGTCTAATACTGAAAGATTAGGCACGCCGTTGAACGCTGCCTTCATGCCGCTGGTGCCCGAAGCCTCAAGCGGTGGCAACGGCGTGTTGAGCCACACGTCCACTCCTGCGGTTAGGGCCTGTGCTAACGCCATGTCATATTCGGGCAGATAGACGACAGTAATCGTGCCTGCAAGGTCGCGTGCGTGCGCGTATAACTGCTCGATAAGACGCTTGCCGTTTTCATCGCGCGGATGCGCTTTGCCTGCGAGTACGATCTGGAACGGCTGGCTGCGCGCGATAGCTTTCAACCGTTCGAGGTCTGTGAACAAAAGATCCGGACGCTTGTAAGCGGTCATGCGACGCGCAAAGCCAAACACAGGAATATCCGCTTTCAGCGTGACGCCGGTGAGCGTTTGCACTATCTCGATCAGATGTTGTTTCGAATGAACGTGCGCTTCCCAGACCGCAACATCGGGAATGCAGCAATCGGCGCGCGTCAGCAACTGCGGTTCATGACACCAGCCAGGAAGGTAATGATCGTAAAGCTGGCGGAAATTTTCTGCGGCCCAGATAAAAGGATGCACGCCGTTGGTGATCGCATGAACCTTGTAGCCGGGGTACATCGCATTCGATACTTCGGCATGTTTCTTTGCAACACCGTTGATGTATTCGCTCAGGTTCAGCGCCAGCCGTGTCATGTTCAGGCTGTCCTCGCCAGCTTGATGCTTGATGTCTTTGATGTCAAAGCCGTTGTCGAGCACGCGCTGTACCATGTCATAGGGAAAGCGGTCATGACCGGATTCGATCGGGGTGTGAGTGGTGAAGCTGCACAGGTCGCGCACGCGCGGAAGGTCGTAGCTCGATTCTCCTGGACGAACGTCCTCGGAGGGATAAATATAGCGCCGCATCAATTCCAGCCCGAGCAAGGCCGAGTGTCCCTCGTTCATATGGAAATGAAAAATGTTGAAGCCTATCGCCTGCAACATCCGTACCCCGCCGATGCCCAGCACGATCTCCTGCTTAAGGCGGTAGACATTGTCGCCGCCGTAAAGATAGTGGGTGATCTCGCGATCTTCGCTGCTGTTCTCGTTCAGGTCGGTATCGAGCAGCAACACCGGTTGACGGCCGCCCATGTGGCCTTCCAGCACATACAGCCATGCACCTATCCAGACCGTGCGACCATCTATCGGCACTGCGATCTTGGCATCGAGCGGTTGCGCCCAGCGCTTCGGATCCCATGTTGCAGCATGTTCAAGTTGTCGGCCTTGCGCGTCGATCTCCTGTCTGAAGTACCCGGCGCGGCTGACCAGGCTGATCGCCACCATCGGTAAATCCAGATCGGTGGCCGAACGCACTGTGTCGCCAGCGAGTATACCCAATCCTCCTGCATAGGTTGGAATCTCGTTGCGCAGTGCAATCTCCATCGTAAAATATGCGACGCGCGGTTTGTGGATAAATTCGTCGAGCATGATAGTCATCCTTCTGAATTGTTTACCCCGTTTTAACGGTGACCTCATTATAGAGTGACAATACACTCGGAAGTAATCGTAATATTTTTCGAATATATGATGTAGATTTTGAAGTTTCCAAACAGGGGCATGGTTATCGCATTTCACACATCTCACCAGCCAGGTAATAAACGGAAAATATTGCCGAAAAAAAAGCCCCGGAATCGCTTCGGGGCTTTTTTAGCTTGCGGCTAAATTACGTGTATCAGTTTACTCAACGTACATTTTGTTCTTGTTCAGGTCATAAGTCCATGGCAGGCCAGCGTTCTTCCAGCCGTTTACAACACGTTGGCCTTTGTGATCGCCTTCTTTAGCGATATCGCCTTCGAAGCCGTCGACAACAGAGTAAACGTTGGTGTAGCCAGCTTTACCCAGCAGGTCGGCAGCACGGGAACTGCGGTCGCCGGAGCGGCACATCAGAATGATGGTTGATGTTTTGTCCATATTGGACTTGGCAACCACATCAGCCATTTTGGAAACAAAACCGGAATTTGGAGACATGACAAAGCGAGCATTTTTGTCGTCCCATGCGCTGTAGTCGTCGGTCATGTAAGGAATGTTTGCATCAACCAGAGTTGCTACGCCTACATATTTGACTTCGGCCTGGGTGCGCACATCGATCAGCAAAGCTTTGTTGCCCATGCTTTCTTTCATGACATCCGCTTCTTTGGAGGACAAATATTTTTTTGCTTCAGTTTGTTTTGGAGCTGGTACTTTAGCGGGATCAATATCACCGGCTTGTGCCATGCCAATTTGCGATAAGCTTAATACAAGTGCCAAACCAATTAATTGCTTCTTGTTCATTTGTGTTTCCTTCGGTGTAAATTTAACAAAAAAAGTGAAAAAATAAGATTAATACTGTATTAATGCATTTGGATATTAATCAACCCGAAATTTTATCACAATTAATGGAATCTAATACTGCCCTCAAGTACAACATCATTGAATGTGAAGGTAGCGTGAAGATGCCTGTTGATTGTTCGGATGTATAGTTCTTGGCGCATGTTGTAGACTTCTAACTTATTGAATTTGAAAAATGGATTTTATGAAAAAAATTAAAACGAGTCTTCCCGCCACCCAGCGTAGCCATTGGGTAGGCGATGGTTTCAACGTGCGCCCGGTGTTTGCGCATCTGGCTTTTACACCCGATATCAGCCCGCTTCTGATGTTCGATTATGCGGCTCCGCGCGAATTTGCTGCAACGGATGAAAAACGCGGTGTTGGTCCGCATCCGCACCGTGGATTTGAGACGGTGACGATCGCCTTTCAGGGCGAAGTCGAACATGGCGATTCGGTTGGTAATCGCGGTGTTATCGGGCCGGGCGATGTGCAATGGATGACGGCAGCCTCAGGCATCATCCACGAGGAATTTTTGTCCCATGAATTTTTAAAGCAAGGCGGCACGCTGGAAATGGTGCAACTGTGGGTGAACCTGCCTGCCAAGTACAAGATGATTGCGCCGAAATATCAGCCTATCCTGAGCCGTGATATTCCTGTGGTGCAACTGCCGGATAGCTGTGGCAGCCTGCGCGTGATTGCAGGCAGTTATGCCGGTATACAAGGTGCAGCCTCAACTTACAGCCCAGTTGATTTATGGGACATCAAGATCACTGCAGGCAAAGCTGTGGAGCTGACAGTGCCGGATGGTCACAACGCCATGTTGTTTGTGCGCAAAGGTAACTTGGAACTGGGTGGCAGCAAAGCGGGTACGGGTGATCTAGTATTGCTTGAAAAGAAGGGTACACGCATTAGCTTGCAGGCAAAGGACGAAGTCAGTCTATTGCTGATGGGCGGCGAGCCTATCGACGAGTCGATTGTGGCATCGGGACCGTTTGTGATGAATACGGAACAGGAAATTCGTGTTGCGATGACGGATTATCACAGCGGGCGTATGGGGCAGATAACAGTCTGAGTTATTCGAACAATATTCCGGCTATTACCTTGCGATCTTCGCCGGTTAAAATGTTGTAGGTGCGGCAGGCGGCCGGTGTGCTCATGAACTCCACGCCGATGCCAGCATTGGACAGCGCGCGATAGAGCTGTGGATGCGCAAAGCGATGCTTGTCTCCGGTACCCAGCAGAATAACTTCCGGTTTGTAAGTCAATAAATAACTGAACTCGGCCTCCGTCAGCGTCGCAAAGCTGCGTGCAGGCCAGTCGCTAATGACCAGGTCTGGCATGACGATAATGGGCCGCTCATAACGTTGCTCGTTTACCTGAACGTAACCCGGGCCGTGCGCAGTGAAAATATTTTGCCCCGGATTATTGGAAAGATGAAATTTCAAGGAAGCTCCGTTTGGATAGTCGAGGGTGCTAAAACCCGGATAATCCAATAGAACCCAACCCCCTCCAATTCCCCCTTGACAGGGGGAGAGCAAATCTCGCTCCTCCCCTGACAAGGGGAGGTTGGGAGGGGTTTGAGACTAATGGACAATCTGGCGTAAAGGCTTGTGTTTATTTGCTCACAGAGCTTGGCTCGGTTAGAATTGCGCCTTTACAATCCTGCATTTTTAACGGGATTGGCAGGCGAATTCTACCGGATTCGTCCATGCTTCCCAAATCCGAAAGAATTAGCCAGAAAACTTATGATGAGCCAAGCCAAAACTGCCGAGCCGGTTACCGTGCGTCCCGTGATGAAATCGGCCAAGCTGGCGAATGTCTGTTATGACATTCGCGGCCCGGTAATGGCGCGCGCCAAACAGATGGAGGAAGACGGCCATCGCATTATCAAGCTGAACATCGGCAATCTGGCGTCATTCGGTTTTGAGGCGCCCGAAGAGATTCAGCAGGACGTGATCCACAACATGCCCAATTCTGCGGGCTATTCCGATTCCAAGGGCATGTTCGCGGCACGCAAGGCGATCATGCACTACTCGCAGCAAAAGAAAATTGCCGGTGTGGGGATGGACGATATCTTTATCGGCAACGGTGCGTCCGAGCTGATCACGATGTCGATGCAGGGGCTGCTGAATGTGGGTGATGAGGTGCTGGTACCTGCGCCGGATTATCCGTTGTGGACCGCAGCGGTAACGCTGGCAGGCGGCACCCCGCGGCATTATCTGTGCGATGAACAGAACGACTGGATGCCGGATCTGAACGATATGCGCAGCAAGATCACGCCGAATACGCGCGCAATCATCATCATCAATCCGAACAATCCTACCGGCGCGCTTTATTCCGACGATCTGTTGAAGGAGATAATCGAAATCGCGCGTCAGCATCAGCTGATTATTTTTTCCGATGAAATTTACGACAAGGTGCTGTATGACGGCGCGACACATACCTCCATTGCGTCGCTGGCGGACGATGTGCTGTTTGTTACCTTTAACGGTCTGTCAAAAAATTACCGCGCCTGCGGTTACCGCTCCGGCTGGATGATCGTGTCGGGCAACAAAAAGCATGCGCAGGATTACATCGATGGCCTGAATATTCTGGCCTCGATGCGCCTGTGTTCCAACGTACCAGGCCAATTTGCGATACAGACTGCACTGGGCGGTTATCAGAGCATTAACGATCTGGTTGCACCCGGCGGCAGATTGCGCAAACAGCGCGATCTTGCCTACGAATTGTTAACCGCTATTCCCGGTGTGACCTGTGTAAAGCCAAGGGCGGCCTTGTATTTGTTTCCCCGACTTGATCCGAAGATGTATCCGATTGAGGATGATCAAAAATTCATTCTCGAATTGCTTGAATCCGAGAAGGTATTGGTGGTGCAGGGCACGGGCTTTAATTGGCCGCATCCGGATCATTTGCGTATTGTATTTTTACCCAATGCAGATGATTTAAGCGATGCGATTGGCCGTATTGCGCGATTTCTTGAGAGTTACCGCAAGCGTCACGGGAAGTAAACATATATTGGGTATGCTACCCATGGCACAAATTAACGATTAGGAACTGTTTTATGAAGGCAATAAATGTAGGGCTACTCGGTGCAGGCACCGTTGGCGGGGGCACTTTCACGGTGCTGGCGCGCAATGCGGAAGAAATTAGCCGTCGTGCAGGTCGTCCGATTAATATTATTGTGGTGGCAGATAAAAATATTGAGCTGGCCAAAAGCGTCACAAAAGGTGCCTGTCGCGTAACCGACGATGCATTTTCGGTGGTGAATGATCCTGAAGTGGATATCGTGATCGAGCTGATAGGTGGTTATGGTGTGGCCAAGGAATTGGTGCTGAAGGCGATACACAACGGCAAGCATGTCGTCACTGCGAATAAAGCCTTGCTCGCAGTACATGGCAACGAAATTTTCATGGCTGCGCAGCAGATGCGCGTGATGGTTGCATTCGAAGCCGCCGTGGCGGGTGGTATCCCCATTATCAAGGCGCTGCGCGAGGGCCTCAGTGCCAACCGCATCGAGTGGATCGCCGGCATTATCAACGGCACCACCAACTTTATTCTTTCCGAGATGCGCGACAAGGGTCTGAGTTTTGACACAGTGCTGAAAGAAGCGCAGCGTCTGGGCTACGCCGAAGCCGATCCGACTTTCGATATCGAAGGCGTTGATGCTGCGCACAAGATCACTATTCTCGCCGCACTGGCATTCGGTATTCCGATGCAATTCGACAAAGCCTATATCGAGGGAATTTCAAAACTCGATGCAACCGACATTAAATACGCCGAGCAGCTGGGCTACCGCATCAAGCTCTTGGGTATCACCAAGCGCACGCCGGAGGGTGTCGAGTTGCGCGTGCATCCCACGCTGATACCGGGCAAACGTTTGATCGCCAATGTGGAAGGCGCGATGAACGCGGTGCTGGTGCAGGGCGATGCCGTTGGCGCGACGCTGTATTACGGCAAGGGCGCAGGTGCAGAGCCGACTGCCAGCGCAGTGATTGCCGATCTGGTGGACGTAACACGCATGCATACTGCCGACCCGCAGAATCGCGTGCCCCATCTGGCCTTCCAGCCTAACCAGTTGGCCGATCTGAAAATTCTGCCAATCGACGAAGTGCAGACCAGCTACTACCTGCGCATGCGCGTGCAGGACAAACCCGGCGTGTTGGCCGACATCACGCGCATTTTGGCGGACGAGCAAATTTCCATCGATGCGGTGATCCAGAAAGAGCCGGGCGAAGGTGAAGAACAAACCGACCTGATTATGCTCACGCATCAAACCCGCGAGAAGCGCATTAATGCGGCGATTGCCAAGATTGAAGCGCTGAAAGTGATTACCGGAAAAGTGACGCGTATTCGTCTGGAAGAACTGGGAAAGTAAGCAGAAGAAATTTAACAATCTCCCCTCGCCCGCTGGCGGGAGAGGGGCTGGGGGAGAGGGTGCGGTAAGTTCAACCCTCTCCCTAGCCCTCTCCCGTCAACGGGAGAGGGGACTAAACCCGAAGTGAGCAACGAATGAAATACATTTCCACACGCGGCAATTCTCCCCAAAAACAATTTACCGACATCCTGCTTGGAGGCTTGGCTCCCGATGGCGGCCTGTACCTGCCCGAGCACTATCCGCAGGTGACGCGTGCCGAGCTGGATGCGTGGCGCAAGCTGTCCTATGCCGACCTGGCTTACGCAGTGCTGTCCAAATTTGCTACGGATATTCCAGCGGCCGATCTTAAAAATATTGTCAGCAAAACCTATACTGCAGATGTTTATCACAATACACGCGCCGGTTCTAATGCTGCTGACATTACCCCGCTGCGCACGCTGGAACCAGGCGTGTATACACTGGAGTTGTCCAATGGCCCGACGCTGGCGTTCAAGGATATGGCGATGCAGTTGCTCGGCAACCTATTCGAGTATGCGCTGGCAAAGCAGCACGACGAGCTGAATATTCTGGGCGCAACGTCTGGCGACACCGGCTCGGCAGCGGAATATGCAATGCGCGGCAAGCGCGGCATCCGCGTGTTTATGTTGTCGCCTCAGGGCAAGATGAGCGCGTTTCAGACCGCGCAGATGTTCTCGTTGCAGGACCCGAATATTTTCAACATTGCGATCAAGGGTGTGTTCGACGATGCGCAGGATATGGTCAAGGCGGTATCCAACGACCATGCCTTCAAACAGAAGTACAAGATCGGCACGGTGAATTCGATCAACTGGGCGCGCGTGTCGGCGCAGATTGTGTATTACTTCAAAGGCTATTTCGCCGCGACAAAGTCTAACGATGAACAGGTTGCATTCTCGGTGCCATCCGGCAACTTCGGCAATATCTGCGCCGGGCATATCGCGCGCATGATGGGCTTGCCGATCAAAAAACTCATCCTCGCCACCAACGAGAACAATGTGCTGGAAGAATTTTTCAAGACCGGTGTATATCGCCCGCGCACCACTGCAGAAACCGCGCATACCAGCAGCCCGTCTATGGATATATCCAAGGCTTCCAACTTTGAGCGTTTCATCTTTGATCTGGTTGGTCGCGATGCTGCCAAAGTGCGCGAGTTGTGGGGCAAGGTAGATGCGGGTGGCGCATTCGATCTGCGCGGAACTGATTATTGGAAAAACATATCGCAGTATGGTTTTGTTGCGGGCAAAAGCTCACATGCAGATCGCTTGAATACGATACGCATGGTATGGGAAAAATACGGTGTGATAGTGGATACGCACACCGCGGACGGCATCAAGGTCGGGCTGGAGTATCGTGAAGCCGGGGTGCCGCTGGTGTGCCTTGAAACAGCGTTGCCCGTGAAGTTTGAAGATACGATAATTGAAGCGTTGGGACGCAAGGCCGAGCGCCCGTCCGGTATGGAAGGCATGGAGAAGCTGCCGCAGCGCAGCGAGTTGATGGAGGCCGATGTGGAGATACTCAAGGCTTTCATCGCTGCGAAGGTACCGTCATAGAGTCCTGTTGAAATCAGCGACACAAAGGAGTAACGATGCCAACCGAAGTCAGTATTACCACCGTTGCTCATGTTATCCAATTGGCAGTCGCCCCGGTATTTTTACTGACCGGGGTGGGTACTGTTTTAAATGTAATGACTACCCGGCTGACACGGATTATCGATCGTTTCAGGGTGCTGGAGGGGATTGTTCCCCAGGCTGATGAAATCGCGTCTCGTCAGACTGAAATGAATGTCCTTGCCCATCGTGAACGAGTGATTTATTGGGCGATTAGCCTGTGTACGATCAGTGCATTGCTGATCTGTGTGGTAATCGTCACCCTGTTTGTCGGCTCCGTGCTGGGAGTGCAACTGACCACTGCCATTGCATTGCTGTTTATTGCGGCAATGCTGGCATTGATCGGTGGATTTTTGAGTTTATTGCGCGAGATATATATTGCGACTGGCAGCTTACATAAAGTGGGTAACAATAAATGAGTTTAGAAAATCCCTTGCAAGAAACGGCAACAACTGCAACACCCTCAAAATTCAGAAAATGGCTGCGGCGTGGTTTGGAGTTGCTGGTAATCATCGTGATTATTTTCGGCGTGCGCGCCTGGCAGCAGCGGGATGTAGTGAAGGGTGAGGCTCCGCAGTTGATCGGCGCAATGCTGGATGGCAAGCCTTATGTATTGGCATCCAAACCTGCACATCCGGTTTTGATTCACTTCTGGGCGACCTGGTGTCCTATCTGTCGTACCGAGCAGGGTTCCATTGAATCGTTGGCAAAAGACAATCCAAATGTGATAACGATTGCGATGCAAAGCGGCACTTCCAGTGCTGTTCAGCAATATATGCGCGAGCAGTCTGTCGGCTTCCCGGTAATCAACGATCCGGATAACAGGATTTCCTCGGCGTGGGGAGTGCGTGCCGTCCCGGCAAGTTTCATCATCGATACGGATGGAAAAATACGTTATGTAGAGATCGGGTTTACCACGGGAGTGGGATTGCGCTTCAGATTGTGGTTGGCAAGTTTCAGTTAATTTTATTATTGTATGACAACCTGATTGCGTCCGCCTTGTTTGGCTTTATACAAAGCCTCGTCTGAGTGATTGATCATCTCGTCGAGTGTGTTGCACAGCGTGGTGGTCAAGCCGATGCTGACCGTTAAATGCAGTGACTCTTTTTCGTTTAGCGGTATTGCCAGGTTTTCAATACACTGTCTGATGCGGTTCATGGTTTCAACTGGTGCATTGTTGTTTACCGCGAGAACGCAAAATTCTTCGCCCCCCATACGTGCAACGATGTCTGTAGTACGGAAACCTTTTGCAATGGCCTGGGCAACAGCGACGATTGCCATATCCCCCACGTCGTGCCCATATGTATCGTTTATGCGTTTGAAGAAATCGATATCCAGCATCGCAATCATGATTTGAATATTGTTGCGCTTGGCGCTGCTGAACAAGGTGTTGCCCATTTCAAACAGATAGCGACGGTTATACAGCTTGGTCAAATAGTCGCGATTGGCCTGTTCCTGAATAATGCGCAGGCTGTCGAGATAGTCCAGGCGAGTATTGATGCGGCTGACCAATTCTTCGACGAGAAAGGGTTTGTGGATAATATCATCTGCTCCACCTTTGAAAAAACGAACACCCGAGAAATCGTTAGCTGAACTGGTGATGCCGATGATGGCCAGTTTAGAACTGGAGAAGTTGGCGCGCAGCTTCATGCATAACTCAACGCCATCCATTCCCGCTATCTCGTATGCGGTTATTACTACAGCGATATCGCCGCTGCGCTCCATTTCTTGCAGTGCAGCGGTGGCGCTATCCGCTTCAATGACCTGCAGGCGCTGTGTCAATAATATATTTTTGAGGTAAGTACGGTATTCAAGATTTTGTTCGACGACCAGCACCTTGCATTGCATATTGCGCAGCGTGTGCTGCACGCTCTTTTG
>Ga0315281_10003026_pt1 | contig 24762 bp, 19 predicted proteins | sample YL17G07_0_MG_FD_204540 | JGI IMG/M metagenome (GOLD analysis project Ga0315281, IMG submission 204540) | Sediment microbial communities from Yellowstone Lake, YNP, Wyoming, USA - YL17G07_0 | ecosystem: Environmental > Aquatic > Freshwater > Lake > Sediment | place: USA: Wyoming | collected... | reverse complement strand
TACCTCTCCGCCCGCACCGACTCCGCCGACCAGGTGCAGGTTCCCAAGGGCCCCACCCTCAACGCCTCCGCCGCTCACCGGTTGCTGGGCGATCGCTGAAAGTAGTGCGCGGTACCCTGCCGCCTTGGGCCTCCCCTTGGCCGCTCCGCCCGCGGGTGCGCGGCCCAGGGACTCGCCGCAGCCTCCCCCTCGGTGTCCGCCGTTGCCAGGGCCCCCGCGTTCGATTATGACTGGAGCGCCGCGCCGTGGGGCCAGATCCGCCCGCGGCCGGCCCGAACCCCACCGCCGGCGAGGAAGCCGGCGATTGCCGAAGGACATGCCATGGCCAAGCCGAAGGTCGTCGTCTCCCGCATGACGCCGGGACTGGAGGAAAGCGCGTTGTTCCAGGAGTGCGACGTGTGGGCCTGGCGCGAGGATCGCGTGATCCCCGGCGACCTGCTGCGGGAGCAGGCGCGTCAGGCCGAGGGCCTCTACGTCACCGCCTTCGACCCCGTGCGGGCGGACCTGATCGAGTCGGCCCCCAAGCTGCGGGTTGTGAGCAATTACGGCGTGGGGGTGGACAATCTCGACCTCAAGGCACTGACGGCGCGGGCCATCCCCGCGGGCAACACCCCCGGCGTGGTGACGGAGGCCACGGCGGACATGGCCATGGCGTTGCTGCTGGCCCTGGGGCGCAACATCGTCACGGCGGCCAACTTCGTCAAGGCCAGGCAGTGGACGGGCTGGTCGCCCACCCTGCTGATTTCCAACGACGTGTTCGGCAAGACGCTGGGGATCGTGGGTCTGGGGCGCATCGGGCAGGCCATCGCCCGCCGCGCCCGGGGCTTCGACATGAGGCTGCTCTATCACGCCCGCAACCGCCGCCCGGAGGCGGAGCAAGCCCTGGGCGCCCAATGGCGCGGCTTCGACGACCTGCTGCGGGAGTCCGACATCGTGCTGCTGATCCTGCCCCTCACCCCCGATACGCGCCACTTGATCAACGACGCAGCCTTCGCCAAGATGAAGCCCACGGCGCTGCTGGTCAACGCGGCGCGGGGGCCGATCGTGGATCCCCAGGCGCTCTACCGGGCGCTGGCCGCCGGGCGCATCCGGGGCGCGGCCCTGGATGTGACCGACCCGGAGCCCATTCCGCCCGGCGACCCCCTGCTGACCCTGGACAACCTGATCATCGCCCCGCACATCGCCACCTCCACCTGGGAGACGCGGCGGCGGATGACGGAGATCGCGGTCGCCAATCTGCTCGCCGGGTTGGCGGGCCGGCCGCTGCCGCACTGCGTGAATCCGGATGCCCAGGCACTACACTAGCAGCGGATTGGCGATGCGTCCGGTGTTCCTCGCCCGGCGCGGCACTCCCTGGCGTGGGAACTGCTGGCAAGGCGGTCAGGGAAGTTCCAATCGCAGACCATCCCGGCGGCCATGAAGATTGACACCTACTTCGGCCTCTTCGCCCAATCGGTCTTTGCCGCCATGGCCGGCTCGCTGGGCGCCCAGACCGCCAAGCAAGTGCGCGTGGAGCGGGTGGACCTGTCCGCCACCAACACGCTCAAGCTGCGCTGGAGCGATGTCTCGACCGCGCTCATCCCCCGGCTGGCGCAGGCCGGGGACGTGCCATTCGTCTTCGCCCTCACCGCCAAGGACGTGGCCGCGTTGACCCGGCTCGCCGGCGCGCGCTGCTCCCTCCAAACGCTGCTGGAGCAAGCCGTGGGCAGCGCGGTGGAGCCGTTCAACTTCATGAACAAGACCCGCAACAAGCTGGCGGGGCTCACTTTCTCGCCCAACGTGACCGGCCTGACGGCCCACCACCTGGGTGGCGAGGTGCGCTACACCATGGCCACGGGGCGCTTCCAGGGAGACGGCGCGCCCTTCGCCCTGCGCCTGCTGGTGTCGGCCCCGGGGCGCGACCGGATCGAGGAGCGCGCCGGTCAGCAGACCACCCAGCGGGCGCTGTTTACGGTCACCAGCGGAGCCTATGTATGCCGGCCGCAGTGGGAGCCGCCCCCGCCGCCCCCCGGCGCCGAGCGCGGCCCGGGGCTGAACCCCGAGGCGCTGAACGGCTGGCTCGGGAGCTACTTCGGCCGGAACGACGGCGAGGTGGTCAACCGGCTCTTCAGCCGCACCGCGGGCCTGCAATGCCGGGTGATCCAGAGCCCGGAACTGCGCGCCCTGCTGGGCACGGCGCCGGTAACGGTGGTGCGCATGCAGTTGAACGGCCAGCCGGCGCTGGAGCTGTTCGTGCTGCTGGCGGCGGCCACCAAGCGCGCGCTCATGACGCTGAGCAAGTCGGGCCAGGAGCGCTTCCTGGGGGACTTCTTCCGGGTGCTCTTCGGGGAGTCGGCGCAGGTGTGGGGGCGCTTCGGGGACTCCGCCCTGCAATGGTCGGTGGCGGGCGTGCGCGACATCCCCGCCGATGCCCTCGACGCGGTGGAAAGCCGGCTCAAGGGGGGCGGCTTCCTGGCGCGCCAGACGGCGCGGCTGGACGACGGCCGGCTCGAGTGGGCGCTCGCCGTGACGCCCCACGCCTGGCGCGCCCTGCTGCTTCCGGCGGGCCAGGGGGTGGGCCTGGCGCCGGCGGACGCGCCGCACCGGGCGGCGATCTACGCGGCCTGCGGCTGGGGGCTGGGGCGGCTGCCCTGGCCTGCGCTGATCCGCTCGGCCGCGGCGCGCGACCTGGGCGAGCTGGCGCGGCAGATCGCCCAGGCCTCCCCCGGCGCACCGGAGGCGCTGGCGGCGCTGACCGAGTCCCTGCCGCCCGAGGCGCGCGACCCCTGGCTGGCCCCCATGCCCGCGAACCTGCGGGAGCGGACGCTGGCGCAGCGGCTGGAGCCTGGCGCGGGCGAGCGTCAGCTGGCCCGCCTGACCGACACCCTGCTGGCGCTCAACCGGGCGGGCAAGCTGCCGGAGGGCAAGTTCTCCGCGTGGCTGGCCCTCTACGGCGAGTTGCTCTGGGCGCGGCGGCAAGTGTTGGCGGACACGCTGCTGCCCCTGCGGCACCTGGTCTACGGCATGGATCGCGGCTCGCTCAGCCGCCTGATGGTGGACGCCAAGGATGCCGTGCTGGTGGACCTCCTCTGCTGGGCGGAGTTTCCCGTGCTGGATCAGATGCGCCGGGCCGTGACCCCGGGCTTCGCCCTGCGGCTGCTGGAGGGCGTGGCCGGCAAACGCCGGCGCGTGAACGCCTTCACCGCCCAGGAGGCGCAGTTCGCGCTCTACCGCCGCGCCGCCCAGGGGGCACAGCAGGGCCGCTACCTCTTGCGCACCACGCCGGCGGACCGCCTGGGCCAAGTGCTGCGCGCGCTGGACGGCGGAAACTAGGGCCGACGGTGGGAGCGACCGCCGGCGGCGCGGGTAGCGGTCATGCGGCATCCCTGGCCGGGCCTTGGCCGCCGCTCCACACGCTCCCAGCCCGCTCTGACCCAAGCCCGGCTGCACCGCCGGGCGCCGCACCCACCCCCCAAACGCCCAAAGCTTGCCTGAACGGCCAAAGGCCGTCCGGGGAATGGGGGCACCCCAGGCAAACCGGACGTTTCGTGACCCCAGTGAGGTAGTTTCGGCACATAATAGTGGGGTATTTTTGCGCCACTGTGGTGAAAATTTCCCACCCGAGGCGACATGATTGTCAGTCCGGCGGGTGCCCAATCTATCAGGCGCCTGTCGCATAATCGGCTAAAAGGCTTACCATATCAGAATGCTGTTTTGTCTAATATGAATTGAACATTTTCTGACACAGAAATGGCGGCGTTTATGCATGGTGTATAAGCGTAGAGACGAGAGGTAGGCCACGCGAGGTTGCAACGCCAGAGCGCGGTCTGGACTAAATGGCACTGTTACATAGGATGAAATCGGATAGACTTGACTAGTAGCACTCTCTATTATAGAGTGCTAACTCAGAGCAGGAATACAGCGCCAGCGACGGATCGCTCGCTCAACTTATCTCCTCAGGGACGAGCCAAGGAGGACCATGAAAGCCAAGCGCCAACTGACCCACGCCGAAATCTCGCAGGCCTTGAACAAGTTTCAGAAGCAGGGCGGCCTGATCAAGCGCCTGCCCGCGGAGATCGTGCTCAAGGGTGCGCTCGTGGGCGGCAAGTGGAGCATGTACGAAACCGTGATTGACCCGACCGCTGGCGGCAAGGCCGCGGCGGAGGACGCTCCCGCCGGGGAGTAGACGCAGACGCTCGGTTTGCTTCGCCTCAAGGCCCGGCGGATTCCGGAGCATCCATGAGGATGCGCGGAATGCCGGGCCTTATTCTTTCTCGCTTCCCCCATCCGCCCGCCCCAGTCCCGCCTCCGGCTCGCCGAAGCCGCCCCCGCCGGGCGTCTCGATGCGGATGCGGTCGCCGGCGGCGACGCGCACTTCGTTCTTTCCGCCCAGGGAGATCACCCGGCCGTCCCGGCGCAGCAGCAGGTTGCGGCCGCGGCTGCCCGGTTGGCCGCCCTCCAGCCCGTAGGGCGCGAACACCCGCCGCTCGGAGAGGATCGCCGCGCTCATGGGCTTGAGGAACTCGATCTCGCGCACCACGCCCTCCCCGCCCCGCCGGCGCCCGGCGCCGCCGCTGCCGCGGCGCAGCGAGAACTCGTGCAGGAGGATCGGGTAGCGGCGCTCCAGGATCTCCGGGTCGGTGATGCGGGTGTTGCTCATGTGGGCGTGCAAGCCGGACTTGCCGTCCCAGTCCGGCCCGGCGCCCGTGCCGCCGCCGATGGTCTCGTAGTAGCCGTAGGTCTCGTCGCCAAAGGTGAAGTTGTTCATGGTGCCCTGGGCGCCCGCGACCGCGCCGAAGGCTTGCAGCAGCACGTCGGTGATGCGCGAGGACGTCTCCACGTTGCCGCCCACCACCGCCGCGTCGTGCGAGGGGGAGAGCAGGCTGGGGTGCGGTATGCGCAGCCGCACCGGTTTGAGGAACCCCCCGTTGAGCGGAATTTCCTCGTTGATCAGGGCGCGCAGCACGTAGATCAGCGCCGAGGCCACCACCGCGGGCGGGGTGTTGAGGTTGCCCCACACCTCCGGCCCCGTGCCCGCGAAGTCCGCCTCGATGGAGCGCGTCGGGCGGTCGAGCGTGAGGGTGACCGCGATCGGGCTGCCGTCGTCCATGTAGTCCAGCGCGCTCAGCCGGCCGGTCTCCCCCATGCCGCGGGCGTCCATCAGGCGCACCACCATGCGGCGCACGGCCTCCTCGGCGTTGGCCTGGATGTGGCCCATGTAGGCCAGCACGACGTCCAGGCCGTAATGGGCGATCATCTCCTGGAGCAGTTCCACGCCCTTGCGGTTCGCGGCCACCTGGGCCTTCAGGTCGTACAGGTTGTCCTCCAGCCGCCGGGTGCCGGAGACCGCGGGGGCGCCCGGTGCGTGCGGCGCGCGGCCCGGCGCCAGCAGCAGTTCCGTGATGCCTTCCTCCTGGAACCGCCCGCCGGAAACGAGCTTGAAGCTGGTGATGCAGGCGCCCTCCTCCGCCAGCGTGCGGGAGAACGGCGGCATGCTGCCGGGGGAGATCCCGCCGATCTCCGCGTGGTGGCCCCTGCCTGCGACGAAGAACAGCGGCTTGCCCCCATGGAACAACGGGGTGATGACCGTGATGTCCGGCAGGTGCGAGCCGCCGTGCTGCGGGTCGTTGGTCACCAGCACGTCGCCCTCCCGCAGGCCGTCCCCTTGCAGCGCCACCTGGCGGCGCACGGCCTCGCTCATCGCCCCCAGGTGCACGGGAATGTGCGGGGCGTTGGCCACCAGCCCGCCCTCCGGGTCGAAGATCGCGCAGGAGAAGTCCAGCCGCTCCTTGATGTTGGTGGAGACGGCCGTGCGCTGGAGCGTGCGCCCCATCTGCTCGGCGATGGACATGAACAGGTTGTTGAAGATGCCCAGTTGGATGGGATCGGCGCCGATCTCCACGCGCTCGCGCCGGGGTGGCTCGACGAAGATGCGCAGGTCGCCCTGGGGGGTCGCCTCGGCGCGGCAGTCCGGCTCGATGACGACGGTGGCGCCGTCCTGGATGATCAAGGCCGGGCCTGCGATCCGGTGGCCCGCCCGCAGGTCGGCCCAGCGGTACACGGCGCTGTCCCGGTGCCCGCCCTCGAAGTACGTCCGCGCCGTCTCCAGCGGGCGCAGGGGACCCGCGGCGGGGGGCAGCGTCTGCCGCACCAGGCTCTCCGACCGGCCCACCAGCCGCACGCGCAGGTCGTCAATCAGCACCGGAGCCTCCGTCTCGAAGCCGTACTCCCGCCGGTGATGCTCGCGGAAGGCGCGGTCGTAGTCCCCGTCGTCCGGCTGGGCGATCATGATGGAGGTGACCGAGCCGCGGTAGCGCAGGTTCAGGTGCCGCCGCCCGGTGACGCGGTCGGCCGGGATGCCCTCGCCCTCGACATCGCGCCGCCCCTGGGCCTCCAGCTCCGCGAAGCGGGCCTCCAGCGCCGCCACGGACTCCCGGCTGCACACCTGCCCGGCGGCGGGCGCTTGCAGGTCGCGCACGACATCCGCCATGCCCAGCCCGTAGGCGGAGAGGATGCCGGCGAAGCGGTGAATGACGATCTCCCGGATGCCCAGGGCGCGGGAGATGGCGCAGGCGTGTTGGCCGCCCGCCCCGCCGAAGCACGCCAGGACGTGCTCCTTGATGTCATAGCCGCGCATGACGGAGATCTCGCGGATGGGCCGCGCCATGGCCTCGTTGGCGGCCTTGACGAAGCCCAGCGCCACCTCCTCCACGGTGTACTCCGCCCGCCCGGCCGCCCGCTGGTCCGCGTTGACCCGCGCGGCGATTTCCTCCAGCGCGGCGCGGGCGGCGGCCTGGTCCAGCGGCTGGTCCTCCCCCGGGCCGAAGATCTTGGGAAAGTGCTCCGGCAGGATGCGCCCCAGCACCAGGTTGGCGTCCGTGATGGCCGGCACGCCGCCCTTGCGGTAGCAGACCGGCCCGGGATGGGCGCCCGCGCTCTCCGGCCCGGTGCGGAACATGCCGTTCTTGTAGAACAGCCGCGAGCCGCCGCCGGCCGCCACCGTGACGATGTTCAACTGCGGCGCCTGGATGCGCACCCCGGCGGTTTCCGTCTCATGGGTCAGCTCGAACTCCCCGCCGTAGCGCGAGACGTCGGTGGAGGTGCCGCCCATGTCGAACCCGATCACGGGCCGGGGCCGGGCCGGATCGTAGGTGGTGCGCGCATAGCCCACCACGCCCCCGGCCGGGCCGGAGAGGATGGCCCGGCTGCCCAGGAAGCCCCGCGCGTCAATCAGGCCGCCGTGGGACTGCATGAACAGCAGGCGCGTGTCCTTCAATCCGTCGGAGAAGCCCGCGCGGAAGCTCTCCAGGTAGCGGCGGATGTGGGGGGTCAGATAGGCGTCCACGGTGGTGGTGTCCCCCCGTGCCACGATCTTCACCGTGGGCATCACCTCATGGGAGAGCGACACCTGCGCGAAGCCCAGGCGGCGGGCGATGGCGCCAATGCGCCGCTCGTGCTCGGGGTAGGCATAGGCGTGCATCAGCACGACGGCCACCGAGCGCAGGCCCTCCGCGAAGACCGCGCGCAGGCCCCGCTCCGCGGCCGCCTCGTCCAGCGGCGCGAGCACAACCAGCGTCTCCCCCGTGCTGCCGGTGACCGTGGGGCGCCCGTTGGCGGGCACGTCCGGCCGGGTCAGCGCGACGCGCTCTTCGACCTCCAGCACGCGGGTGAAGAGTAAATCCGGCTTGTCAATCCGCAGGTCGAAGATGCGCGGGCGGTTCTGGTTGCCGATGCGCAGCACGTCGCCGAAGCCCCGCGTCACCACCAGCGCCGTGGGCTCGCCCTTGCGCTCCAGCAGGGCGTTGGTGGCCACCGTGGTGCCCATGCGGATGCTCTCGATGTCTGTGGCGGGGAAGCCCGCCTTGGGCAGCCGCTGGCCGGTCACCCGCTCCAGGATGCGGCGGATGCCCTCGCGCGGCGCGTCCGGATAGTTGGCGGGATCCTCCGACAGCAGCTTGAGCGTCAGGTAGCCCGGCGGCGCGGGAATCTCCGCGTAGATGTCCGTGAACGTGCCGCCGCGGTCAATCGAGAAGCGGAATTTCCTGGGATCGGCCATGGGCGGAAGGTGCCGGTGATGGGAGATGCGCTGCTGGCCCCGCGCCGCCCCAGCGCGCCCGGCGGACTTCACGGCGGCGGCGCCCGCGTGGTATGCTGGTGCAAAGGGCAGGCGGCATCCGGTGGTCGCCGGGTGCCAGGGTAACTCGCCACGGGCGTCTTGTCATGCGCCACGGGGCAGCGGGCCCGTGACGCTTCCGCCAGTGCGGCAGGACGCATTGCAGAGGAGGCGCTTATGACCACCCCATCCATCCCCCGCACCCTGTTGATCCTCGCGCTGCTGTGCCTGGCGCCGCTCGCGGCCCTGGCGGCCGCCGACACCGTCTCCTCGCTGTCCAGCGGCGTCGGCAAGGACGAGCGGGTCGCCCGCGCGGACTATTCGCTGCTGCTCACCTTCGCCGAGGCCAAGGGCCCTTACATCGCCCAGGTGAAGGTGGAGATCCGCGCTGCCGCGGGCAAGACGGTGTTGCAGGCCGAATCCGAAGGGCCCTGGCTGTTCGTGAACCTGCCACCGGGCGACTACAAGGTGGTCGCGACCCGTGCCAACGGAGCCAAAACGTCCGCCACGTTCACCATCGGGGGCGGCAAGCAGCGCACGGTGCGGCTGAGTTGGTAGCCCTCGCCGTCACTTGACCTTGGGCGGGAACCAGCGGTGCAGCATGAACATCACGGGCGCCGCCTGGAAGATGGACGAGTAGGTCCCCACCACCACGCCGATCAGCATGGCGAACGCGAAGTCGTGGAGGATCTCCCCGCCGGCGAAGAACATCACGATGACGACGATGAAGACGGTGCCGCTGGTGAGCACGGTGCGGCTGAGCGTCTGGTTGATGCTGTCGTTGATGTTGTCGTACATGGAGGTCTTCCGGAAGCGCCGGCTGTTCTCGCGCATGCGGTCGAACACCACCACGGTATCGTTCACCGAGAACCCGGCGATGGTGAGGATGGCGGCCACCACCGTCAGGGTGATCTCCTTCTGGGTGAGCACGAATGCGGCCGTGACGATCAGCACGTCGTGCAGGGTGGCCACGACCGCCCCGACGCTGTAGCGCCATTCGAAGCGGACCCAGATATAGATCAGGATCGCCCCCAGCGCCCAAATCACGGAGTTGAAGGCGACCTGCTTCAGTTCCTCGCCCACCTTGGGCCCCACGCTCTCCACGCGGCGCAGGGTAAGGCTGGGGTACTGCTTCTTCAGGAGCACCTCCACGCGCTGGGCCAGGCCCTCGCCCTTGCCGCCGGTGGGGTTGGCCACGGCGCCCAGGACGATCAGGTACTCCTGGCCCCCGGAGCCGCCCAGGGCTTGCAGGGTGAAGGAGCCCAGGTTGGCCGCGTCGAGGGTGGCGCGCATGGCGCCGATGTCCGCGGCCTCCTGCACCTGCACCTGGATCAAGGTGCCGCCCGTGAAGTCAATGCCGAAGCTCAGGCCGCGCACCAGGTAGGCGGCAATGCCCAGCCCGATCACGACCCAGGAAATGCCCAGCGTCCACCAGCGCAGCCGCAGGTAGTCAATCTTGAGATCGTTGGGCACCAGCTTGAAGAAACGGGGCGGCGGCGCTGCGGCGGCTTTGTCTCCGGCGCCCTTGGCGGTGGTCGTTTGCACTTCGTCTCTCTCCCGTCGTCCGGTTGCGCGGCCACGGCCGCGGATGTGGGGCTAAATGCTGATGGCCGCGACCCGTCTGCGGTGCAGGAAGAACCAGTCAAAGAAGAAGCGGGTCACGAAGATCGCCGTGAACATGCTGGCCACCAAGCCGATGGTGAGCGTGATCGCGAAGCCCTTGATGGGCCCCGTGCCAAAGGCCAGCAGGGCAAACGCGGCGAACAAGGTGGTCAAGTTGGAGTCGAAGATGGTCCAGAAGGCGCGGTTGAAGCCTTCCTCGATGCACGTCTTGACCGGCCCGCCGCGGAGCATCTCTTCGCGGACGCGCTCGAAGATCAGCACGTTCGCGTCCACGGCCATGCCCAGCGTGAGCACGACCCCGGCGATCCCGGGCAGGGTCAGCGTCGCCTGGAAGGCGGCCATGGAGACCAGGATCAGCGCCAGGTTGAGCGCCAGCGCGAGGCTCGCGAACACGCCGCTGAGGCGGTAGTAGACCACCATGAACAGCACCACCAGCGCGCCGCCTACAATGAGGGAGATCATGCCCTGGCGGATGGAGTCCTCGCCCAGGCTGGCGCCCACGGAGCGCTCCTCGCGGATGGTCAGCGGCGCCGGCAGCGCGCCGGAGCGCAGCACGATGGCCAGGTTGGTGGCCTCCTGCATGGTGAACTGGCCGGAGATCTGGGCCTCGCCGCCCGTGATGGCCTCGCGGATCACGGGGGCGGATTGCACCTTGTCGTCCAACACGATGGCCAGGCGCCGGCCCCGGTTGCGGGTGGTCACCGCCGCGAAGCGGTCCGTCCCGATGGAGTCGAACGAGAGCGAGACGTAGGGGCGGTTGAACTGGGAGTCGATGGAGACCCGCGCGTCGCGGATGGTATCCCCGGACAGCACGGGCCGGCGCTCCAGCACGTAGGGCTCGCGGCGCTGCACGCGGCCTCCCGTGGTCTCCCGCACCTCCTGGTACTTCAAGACGTGGCGGGAGGGGTCCATGTTGGAGGCGGTCGCGTTGTCGTCCACCAGGTAGAACTCCAGCACCGCCTGGGTGCCGATGGTCGCCAGCGCCGCCTCGCGGTTCTTCAGGCCCGGAAGCTGGACGATCAGGTCGCGCTCCCCCTGCTTCTGCAGCGAGGGCTCGCTGACGCCCAGCGAGTCGATCCGGTTGCGGATCACCTCCAGGGCCTGGTCCACCGCGCGCTTCTCGATCGCCGCCGCCTCGATGGGCGGGATGGAGATGAGGTAGGTGTCGCCGGCCGGCTTCACCTCATAGTTGACGAGCAGGCGCTTGAGCTTGGGGTCCTCCCAGGGGGCCTTCTCGGCGGAGGCCAGCCGCACCTCGATGCCGCCAGGGCGCCGCTCCACCGCCAGGTAGTCAATCCGCAGTTCCAGGAGCGTGTCCTCGACCTCGACGGCCAGCCGGTCCAACAGGCGGTTCACGGCGGCCCCGGACTCCACCTCCAGGTCCAGGAACATGCCCCCTTGCAGGTCCAGGCCCAGGTTGACCTTGTTCTTGAACGCGGCTGGATCGGCCCCCTTGCGATACGCCTGATACGTGGGCACCAAGCCCGCAATGGAGGCCACGCAGATGGCCAGTATGAAGATGCCCTTGGCTCTAAGACCCATGCCGATCCTCTTCTCAGAAAGCGCGCCCCGGCGCCCGCCCAAACCTTGATGTGAAACCCGACCGCGACGCGCAGGCGATGCAAGTCCGGTGGGATATCCGGCGCGGCGGAAGCTTCGCCGGAGCCCGGCACAACCTGGACGATCCGATCGCCCCGGGCGCAACGATGGGTCTGTTGCTGCCGCCCCCCTGCCCCGCCATTCCCGCCCTGAGCCTTCGCCCCCGGGCGGGTCCGCTCCGCGGTTACGAGCCGCCGTCCTTGGCTTTGTCCGCGCCCTTGCTCTCCTTGACCACGTCGGCGATGCGGGCGCGCAGCAGGCGGATCTGCACCTTGGGCGCGATCTCCAGCGTGACTTCGGCCTGGTCGGCCTCCACCTTGTTGACGATCGTGCCGCGGATGCCGCTCTCCGTGTACACCTCGTCGCCTTTGTTCAGGCGGGCCAGCATCTGCGTGTGTGACTTGGCGCGTTTGCGCTGCGGCTGGATCACCAGGAACCAGAAGATGACGACGATCAGCACGAGCGGCAGAAATTGCATCGCGGCGCCGGCGGCCCCACCCTCCTGGGGAAGCGATCCCATGGCGTAGGCTTCACCGATAAATGGAAACATTCCGGACTCCATGCGGGTGGCAACGGCGACGGAAGACCTCCCGGCCCTCAAGGGTCGCCCAATTCAAACTTCGCTTACTAACACATTGCCGCGGGCTTGCCTAGTATCAACGCCAAGGCGCCCAGGCGGAGCGGGGGGCCGCCCAGCCGGATCGTGCCGGCGGCGGCTCCGGCGGGGCTGCCCGCCGGCTAGGGCTTGCCGGTGTAGGCGTCGGGCAGCCAGCGCCGCACCACCTCCCGCTCCGTGGACCAGGCATAGCAACTGTTCAACTGCGGGGCGCGCTCCTTGGGGTTGACCGACCGGGCGTCCTGGTGGGTGCTCTGGCGGGTGCGGCGGAAGGCCCGCACCGTTTGGAACGCCACGGTGGCCATCTGGGGCAGCAGTTCCACGATGTGGGTGCAGCCTTCCGTGCCCGCCAACAGTTCCTTCACGCGCCGGTTCCAGCCCTTGCCGATGCGCTCGCCCTTCAGCCGCGCGAAGGCGGGCGTGGCCTCCCGGCAGATGCGGAAGGGGCTGCCGTCGGTCACGGCTTCCACGTCCCGCACCACGAAGTCCTCGTCCACGGTGAGGCGCACCCACATCTCGTGCAGGGCCATGCCCGGCGTCACCTCGCCGCGGAACTCGTTGCTGAAGGCGTAGGTCTTGGTGTCGGTGATGTGGCCCTCGATGTCCCACAGTCCATCCACGCGGCGGTAGCCGCGGCATTCGATGGCGCGGGTATGCAAGTGCTCCCTGGCTGGGGCGGGCGACAGCGGCATGGGGACTCCACTGGAAGGTCGGAAGCGCCGGCCCGGCGGGCGGGTCTCGGATCAGCGGGCAGGCTAGCGCGCCGTCCTCCGCGCGGCAAGGGGAAGCCTCACGCGCCTTCGGTCAGGCGCACGGGGATACCCCGCGCATGCAGCGCCCGCTTGAGTTGGGGCACGGTGAGCGTGCGGTAATGGAACACCGACGCGGCCAGCACGGCATCGGCCTTGCCGGCCGTCAGCGCGTCGTAGAAGTGGTCCACGGTGCCCCCGCCGCCGGAGGCGATGACGGGAATGTTGACGTTGCCGCTGATGCGGGCGGTGATCTCCAGATCGAAGCCGGTCTGTTGCCCGTCCTGGTCCATGCTGGTCAACAGGATTTCCCCCGCGCCCCGCCGCTCCACCTCCTTGGCCCAGCCTTGGGCGTCCAGGCCGGTGGGGCGCCGCCCCCCGTGGCTGTAGACCTCCCAGTGGTCGCCGCTGCGCTTGACGTCCATTGCCACGACGATGCACTGGGAGCCGAAGCGCTCCGCCCCGCGGGCGATCAGCTCCGGATCGGCGATGGCGGCGGAATTGACGGACACCTTGTCCGCTCCGGCGGTGACGATGCGGTGGATGTCGGCCAGGGTGGAAATGCCGCCGCCGATGGTGAAGGGAATGAACAGCACGCGGGCCAGCCGTGCGGCAAGCTCCAGCGTCAACCCGCGGTTCTCGTGGCTGGCGGTGATGTCCAGGAACACCAGCTCGTCGGCCGACTGCTCGTTGTAGCGCTGGGCCAGCTCCAGGGGGTCGCCGGCATCGCGCAGGCCCTCGAAGCTCACGCCCTTGACGACCCGGCCCGCCTTGATGTCCAGACAGGGGATGACGCGCTTGGCCAGCATCAGACCACCTCGGCCGCGGTCAGGGCGCCTTCATAGATGGCCTTGCCGATGATGACGCGGTCCACGCCCAGGGGCTCCAGCTTCTTCAGTTGCACCAGATCTTCCCGCGTGGAGACTCCGCCGGAGGCCGTCACCTTCAGTCCGGTGGCCTTGGCGAAGGCGCGGACGGCCGGGACGTTCGGCCCCTGCATCATGCCGTCGCGGGCGATGTCGGTGAACACGACCCGCTCGATGCCCCGCGCCTTCCAGTCGCGCGCGAACTCCACCGCGTCCAGCGCCGTGTCCTCCTTCCAGCCCTGGACGGAGACCTTGCCCGCGCGGGCGTCTATCCCCAGTTGGATCCTCGCCCCCGAGAAGCGCGCCAGCGCCGCCTCCAGCACGTCCGGCTCGCGCACCGCCAGGGTGCCGACGATGACGGAATCCACCCCCAGCGCCAGCACGGCCTCGATATCGGCCAGGGAGCGCAAGCCGCCGCCGGTCTGGATGGGCAGGCGGATAGCGTTCCGGATCGCCAGGATCACCGCCCGGTTGGCCGAGCGCCCTTGGAACGCGCCGTCCAGGTCCACCAGGTGCAGCATCGGGCAGCCGGCCAGCTCGAACTGCCGGGCCACCTCCACGGGGTCCAGGCTGTAGACGGTCTCCCGGTCGGCCCGGCCCTGGGTCAGGCGCACACAGCGGCCGTCCTTCAGGTCAATGGCGGGAATGACGAGCATCGGCGATCGCGAGGGGCGCGGCTGGGCGCTGTTGGCGGCATTGGAGTTCGCCTCCTTGGGTAGCACAGCGGGAAGCAATTGCGTAGGGCAAACACCCCCCTCACAAGACCCGTCCCGGAGCGGTGGGTGCGCCGCACGGGCGCGCTCCGGCGCCCCTACCACGGGTAGCTGAACATGATGACCGTTGCGGACCCCTCGTCGAACACGCTGTAGTCGAAGCGGTAGGCGAAGCCGGCGTGGGTGATGAAGCGGAAGCCCACACCGCGCACATCCCGCCAGCTTTTTCCCACGTCGCCCGGGGCGTCGCCGACCGATCCGGTTTCGTAGAAGAATGCGAGCTGGAGGGCCGTGCGGATGTCCTTCCAGACGAAGTAGTCGAACGGGGAGCGCTCATCCGTAAAGTCCCAGCGCAATTCCGTGCCGTAGAACAGGCTCTGCGAGCCGACGAAGCGGTCCGCCGGGTAGCCGCGCAGGAAGTTGTCGCCCCCCAGGCTGGCGGCGGTGCCGTACTTGTTCGCGTTGTAGGTGTTCTCCACCTGCCGGGTCACGGCCGCGTTACAGGCGGGGTCACCGAAGCAAGGTTGCAGCTTGGCGCGAATCGCCGCGCGGTCCGTCAGGCCCTCTCGCTCCATCGCGGCGCCCGAACCGCGGGTGGCGAGCACCCAGGTGGAGCGCTTGCCCAGCGGGATGTAGCCGGTGAGCAAGTAGGTGTCCGTGTTGAAGACGGGCTGACCGGCCGTCGCGCCGGCCGAGAAGTTCCGCATCAGCAGCAGGCGCAGGCCCAGGTGGGGGTCGTAGTAGTCGTCCGTCCAATCCAGCCGCACGCTGGCCATGCGCGTGTCGAAGCGCACGATCTCCTTGGTGGGCAGGTCATAGCGCACACCGGACGGCGTCACGTAGGCGACGGCGCGCGCGGCCTGATCGCCCTGCATGTACCCAAACTCCACCATGCGGTCGGCAAAGGTGAGCACCGCGCTGGGGAACGTGCCCTCCACCTTATCCGCCACGCCGATCATGAAGTCGTCCTTGCGGGAGTCCATCCCGCGCAGGGTGTAGAGCTGCTTGGCGGCTTTGGTGAAGTACTGGCTTTCCAAACTGAGGATCAGCCGTTCGTGAATCACCTGCATGTCCAGCACGCCGAGAACGCCACCCTCGAGGTCGCCTTGCATGCCGACCGCGTAGGCGTCAATGCGCGTGCCCGCCATGTTGGTCAGGAGTGCCATGACACCCCAGCCGCCGCCCAGCCCCGGGAGGTTGTAGGCCATGGGCAGCACCAGGTGGGCCGGTTCGTCGGTGAACTGCGGGCGGCGCCTTTCGATGGCCCCTGCCTGGCCCGCGGCCGCCAGCAAGACCGCGCCGCAGAGGATGGCGGCGGGCCAGATGACTGCCCTGCGCCCGCCCTTTGCAATGTATCGAATCATGGCAAACTCCGGATCTGTGGGTGTCCTCCTGGCTGGCTGGCGCGGAGGAAGTTGCCCCAAACGGTGCCTGCCCCTTCCGGATAATGGAATCTTGCACGTAGCGAATTTAGGGGTCAACCCACCTTCCGCATTTCGGCTAATGATACCCGCAAAATTAATGTCCCACGCTCCATGCCGCGAAACCAAGCCCAGTGCGGGTTTGCGGACGAACGAGCGGACATTTCTTATGTAGCGGTCATGAGGTGGATTCCGGGCGGCCTCCGCGCGGGACCAGCGGACTTCGGGGTGCGGGTTTTCGGCGAGAGTGAGGCTGCCGATCTAGCAGGGTGCGGAAAAACGAATGGCCGCGGATTTGTGGGGGCTTTGCCCCGCCCTTTTGCCTGGCTCGGCGCCAACGCGCCGAGCGCCCCAGCAGGAAGCAGGGCTCCCTGCAACCGAAAACAGAGGGGTATCGGGATGGGCCGATCATGATCGGCCATACAGTGCGCAAATCGGCTCCAGGAGCGGAGCCGGGAATCACCGGCAAAGCCCTGTGCTGCGTTGACCTTTGTGTTTTCGTGGCGGCCCGCGCCGGACGCTTGCGGGAGGCGCCGGCAACATCGCGCCGCGAAAACTTATCCGGGGGGCGCGGGGGGACTTGTTCCCCCGCTTGTAGTTTGTTTATCCTCAGCCTGCTAATAGCGCGGCATCTTGGGGTCAACCTCCTCCGCCCAGTGGTCAATCCCGCCGGAGAGGCTGTGCAGCTTCTTGAACCCGGCCTCCTGAAGCTTCTTCAGCGCCGTCATCGAGCGCTTGCCCTTGTAGCAATACAGGTAGATCTCGTCTTCCGGGTTCAGCTTGGGGATGAAGTGGTCGAACTGGCTCAGCGGCGTGAGCTCGGCCGGAAGGATGCGCGCGATGTCCCACTCATGCTTCTCGCGCACGTCCAGCAGCGTGATCGAGCGGCCCGAATCGAGGATCTGCTTGAGCTCGCGCGGCGTGATTTCCAGCTTCTGGTCCGCCGGCCGCGGCGCCGCGAACTCCACGTTGCAGAACGCCTCGTAGTCCACCAGTTCGGTGATCGTGGGGTGGTCGCCGCAGAGTTCGCAATCCGGGTTGCGCCGGATCTTGACCTCCTTGAAGTTCATGCGCAGGGAATCGAACAGCATCAGCCGGTTGACCAGCGGCTGGCCGATGCCCAGAATCAGCTTGATGGCCTCCGTGGCCATGATCATGCCCACTGTGCCCGGGAGCACGCCCAGGACGCCCGCCTCCGCTCAACTGGGCACCAGCGCCGCGGGCGGCGGGCTCGCGTACAGGCAGCGGTAGCAGGCCCCGCCCGCGCGGGGGTTGAACACGGAGATCTGGCCCTCGAAGCGGAAGATGGAGCCGTACACCAGCGGCTTGCCCGTCAGGTAGGCCGCGTCGTTCACCAGGTAGCGCGTCTCGAAGTTGTCCGAGCCGTCCACGATGATGTCGTACTGGGCAAACAGGTCCAGCGCGTTGTCCTTGGTGAGCTTGGTGTCGTGCGGCTCCACCGCGATGTGGGGGTTCATGGCCAGCATCTTCTCGCGGATGGACTCCACCTTGGGCCGGCCCACGTCCAGGGTTGTGTGGGCAATCTGCCGCTGGAGATTGGTCACGTCCACCTTGTCGAAGTCCACCACGCCCAGATGCCCGATCCCGGCCGCGGCCAGATACAGGCCGATGGGCGACCCCAGGCCGCCGGAGCCGATGCAGAGCACGCGGGCCGCCTTGAGCTGCTCCTGCCCGCCCACGCCCACTTCCGGCAGCGTGAGGTGCCTGCTGTAGCGGTGGATCTCTTCCGCACTGAGCTTCTTACCGTTGAGTTGTGACATATGTCCCATTGCAGCCCAAAAGGGCGGGCGCCGGCCTAATCTGCTGGATTTATACAGATTTCAGTTTGCCCGCCAAGATTCACTCCAGTTTCCTCCGGTTCGTCATGGCCAAAGTATAGCCGCCGTGGCGGAGAATGCAACGGAAAACTTCAACTATTTCAGCATTATGACAGTCACATGGGACTGTGACGGTGGCGCGGCTTGGAGCGCCGAGGCCCAGCGGCGGGGGAACCCCTGCCAATTGAAAGCGTTAGACCTTGTGAGCATACGATATGCAATGACGGCTTGCCGGTTTGCGGCGCCCCTGGTACCCTACCCTCTTGCAATGCGCGCTACCCCGCCCCGCGGTCCCATGGACGCCGGGGCAGTTCCCAACGACCCCACACGGAGCAGGTCCCGATGGCCCTCAGCGCCGCACGAGCTTCCGGCGACACCGAACCGGAGGTAGCCCAAGGGGTCCTGACCCGGGACCGGCTCACACCCCGGCAGAAGCGGGTGGTGGACGAGTTGGGGCGGGAGCGGTTGGTGGCCATGTACCGGCAGATGGTGTTGATCCGGGCCTTCGAGCAGCGCAGCGAGCAGATGTACCAGCAGCGCAAGATCGGCGGATTCCTGCACCTGTACATGGGCCAGGAGGCGCTGGGGGTGGGCGCCATCAGCGCGCTCCGCCGCGACGACTACGTTTCCACCTCGTACCGGGATCACGGCATCGCGCTGGCGCTGGGGATGGACCCGAAGGCGTGCATGGCGGAGCTGTTCGGCAAGGTGACCGGCGTGTCGCGGGGCAAGGGCGGCTCCATGCACTTCTATTCCAAGGAGCATCACCTGCTGGGCGGCCACGGCATCGTCGGCGGGCAGACCCCCGTGGGTCTGGGGGCGGCCTTCCGCGCCAAGTACATGCGGACCGACCAGGTGAGCCTGATCTTCCTGGGGGATGGCGCCGTCGCCCAGGGGACGTTCCATGAGTCGCTCAACATCGCCAGCCTCTGGCACCTGCCGGCGTTGTTCATCATCGAGAACAACCAGTACGGCATGGGCACCGCGGTGGATCGGGCGCTCTCCGTCCACGACCTGACCCTGAAGGCGCCCGGCTACAACATGCCGGGGGTGAAGGTGGACGGCATGAACCTGCTGGATTGCTACGCCGTCATCTCCGAGGCCGTCAACGAGCGCCGCAAGAGCCCCGCGCCGATCCTGATCGAGGCCAAGACCTACCGTTACCGCGGCCACTCCATCTCCGACCCGGCCACGTACCGCAAGAAGGAGGAGGTGGAAGCCTATCAACGGGTGGACCCCATCCTGCAGGTCAAGCGGCTGCTGGCGGAATTGGGGTGGCTGGACGAGGCCGCCAGCAAGGAACTGGACCGGGACGCGCGGGCGGAGGTCAGCGCGGCCGTCGAGTTCGCGGACGCCAGCCCCGAGCCTGACCCGAGCGAACTGGCCCAGCACGTGTACGCCCAGTAGCCGGCCCCGCGAACGCACCCCCTCCGACTCCCAAGGGACGCCGATGGAAACACAGCAGATCACCTATCGCGAGGCCCTCAACCAGGCCCTCGCCGAGGAGATGGAGCGCGACCCGCTCGTGTTCCTCATGGGCGAGGAGGTGGGGGCCTACAATGGCGCCTACAAAGTGAGCCAGGGCTTGCTGGACCGCTTCGGCCCGATGCGCGTGCTGGACACGCCCATCGCGGAGAACGGCTTCACCGGCCTGGCCGTGGGCGCGGCCATGACCGGCCTGCGGCCCGTGGTGGAGTTCATGAGCTTCAACTTCGCGCTCGTGGCCATGGACCAGATCGTCTCCAACGCGGCCAAGACGCTCTACATGTCGGGCGGTCAGTTCCCCTTGCCCATGGTGATGCGCGGGCCCGGCGGGCCGGCGGCGCGGGTGGCGGCGCAGCACTCCAACTCCCTGGAGAGCATCTTCGCCTACTTCCCCGGCCTGATTGTCGTCGCGCCGTCCACCCCGGCGGACGCCAAGGGGCTGCTCAAGTCGGCGATCCGCTCTCCCGGCCCGGTGATGATGATCGAGAACGAGATCCTCTACGGCGTCAGCGGCGCGGTGCCGCTGGGCGACCACACCGTGCCCATCGGCAAGGCCGATGTGAAGAAGACCGGGCGGGACGTCACGATCGTCGCCCACGGCCGCATGAGCTACATGGTGCTGGCCGCCGCGGGGGTGTTCGCCCGGGAAGGGATTGACATCGAGCTGGTGGACCCCCGCACCATCAAGCCCCTGGACATCGAGACCATCGCCGCCTCCGTGCGCAAGACCCACCGCGTGGTGATCGTGGAGGAAGGGCACCGCTTCTGCGGGGTGGGGGCGGAGATCGCCGACCAGATCTACAGCACCTGCTTCGACGACCTGGACGCCCCCATCGTCAGGATCACCCACACGGAAAACCCGCTGCCCTACGCCCGCAACTTGGAGGCCGCCAGCCTGCCCAACGTGGATCAGGTCGTGCTGGCCGCCAAAGGGGTGCTCTACCGGGCCTGATCCGCCCCGGGCGGCCCGCCCACAGCATTGACCCGCAAGGAGTCCCGGCATGGCCAGTTTGTTGCGGATGCCCAGCCTCAGCCCGACGATGGAATCCGGCGTCATCAGCGGCTGGCGCAAGCAGCCGGGCGAGCACATTGACGTCGGCGAGGTGCTGGCAGAGATCGAGACGGACAAGGCCGTGATGGAGTGGGAGATGGCCGACGAGGGCTACATCCGCCAGTTGCTGGTGGAGCCCGGCCAGGAGGTGCGGGTGGGCACGCCCATCGCCGTCCTGGGCGATTCGGCGGACGAGGACATCTCCACCCTGCTCGCCCAGGCGCGCACCGGAGGCGCTGCGGCGCGGCCAGACAGCGCACCCGCCCGGGCAGACGGCGCCCCGGCGCGGCCAGACAGCGCACCCGCCCGGGCAGACGGCGCCCCGGCGCGGCCAGACAGCGCCCCGGCGGCGTCAACACCCCCGGCGCCGACCCCCGCCGCCGCCGCCCCTGCTGCCCCCGCGCAGCCCGCCGCCACGTCTTCGCGCCCGCCCACGACCGCCGCCGCTCACCCGGCCCCGGTAGCGCCTTCCCGCAACGGCGAGCGGGTCAAGATCTCCCCCTATGGCCGCAAGCTGGCCGTGCAGCGCGGCCTCGACTGGCGCGCGCTGACGGGCAGCGGCCCCGGCGGACGCATCGTCGCCCACGACGTGGAGACGGCCGCGACAGCCGGCACGGGAGCCCCGGCACCCGGCGCGGCCCCCGGGGCGGACTTCGAGGACCTTCCGCTCAACATGATGCGCAAGGCCATCGCCCGCAAGATGACGGAGTCCAAGCAGACCGTCCCGCACTTCCAGGCCACCCGCAAGGTGCGCATGGAGCGCATGTTGGCGGCGCGGGAAGCCCTGCGGCAGGACTACCCGGACCTGAAGGTCACGGTCAACGACCTGCTCATCAAGGTCTGCGCGGCGGCGCTGCGGCTGCATCCGGTCGTCAACAGCCAGTTTCTCGGCGACCGCATCCGGCGCTTTCACGCGGTGGACATCGCCGTGGCCGTGAGCACGGACGACGGGCTGATCACGCCCGTGCTGCGCGCCGCCGACCAGAAGGGCCTGCGCCGGATCGCGGAAGAAGTGCGCGCCCTGGCCCAGAAGGCCCGCGAGCGCAAGCTGACCCCGGAGGAATACCAGGGCGGGACGTTTACCCTCTCCAACCTGGGGATGTTCGGCGTCACGGAGTTCAACGCCATCATCAACACGCCGCAGGCGTGCATCCTGGCCGTCTCCGCCGTGGTGAAGGAGCCCGTGGTGGAGGGTGACGGGCTGGCGGTGGGGCAGACGATGAACCTGACGCTGTCCTCCGACCATCGCGTGGTGGACGGCGTGGCGGCGGCCCAGTTTCTCGATACCCTGGCCCGGCTGATCCAGAATCCCGTGGCGTTGCTGCTGTAGCAGGCCGCGGAAATTCGCGGCGCCAGCGCCAAAAACAACAACGGGCCACCGATTACACGGATTTCACGGAGGATGAATCCCCCACTCGTTGCGGGCGGGTTTTTCGACGAGCCACTCGCTGACACTGCATGAGTTTCACTGAAGGCCGCTCCCATGGCGGCTCTTGGCGAAATTGGGGACAAGCCTGCGAACCATTGTCCAGGCTCCAAGCCTCCTCGCCTCGGTTGGATGCCGGTAAGCCGTTCATCCGTGAAATCCGTGGCTGCGCGGTTTTTCCGCACCCTGGTAGGGGCGGCCCGGGGGCCGCTGCTACGCCTCCAAGGGCTCCAGTTCCACCAGCAGGTCGTCCCGGTTCGCCAGGTCGCCCTCCCGGAAGCGCAGGTGGCGCACGGTGCCGGGGTACGGCGCGCTGATTTTGTGCTCCATCTTCATCGCCTCCAGGATCACCAACAGGTCGCCCGCGGCCACGCGCTGTCCCTTCTCCACCGCCACCTTGACCACCTTGCCGGGCAGGGGCGCCTTCAGCCGCTCGGCCAGCTCCCCGGCGGCCGGGGCCTCGTTGCGGGACGGCGGCTGGGCCCGCACCAGGCAGTGTACGCCGCGCAGGGTGAGCCAGCGGCGCTCGCCCTCCGCGTCCCAACGCAGGGGCAGCCGCGCCATGCCCAGCTCCAGCAGGCCGGAGCGGGGCGTGCGCGGCAGGTAGCGGCACGCCTGCACCAGGGTCTGCGCCACCCCGGCCGCGCCCGGTCCGCCCGGGGCCTGCCCGGCCACGGCTTCCCGCGCCACCTCCAGGCGCAGCTCCCCCGGCCCGGCGGCCAGCACCCGGATCTCCACCGTGTGCGCCGTGCCGGCCAGCGTGAAGGTGCGCCCGAGGGTGGGATGGGTGGCGCCCCCCCAGCCCCCCGTCCGCTCCCAGGGCGAAGGCCCGGCTGGCCGCGAGTCCGCGCGCCGGCGCTCCAGGCTCAAGGCCACCTCCACCGCGGCCGCCGCCAGCAACTGCTCCTGCAGCAGCGCGGGATCGTCCGGCGGCGCCAGCAGCGCGTCCAGATGGGCGGCGATGAAGGCCGTGGAGTAGCGGCCCTCCGCAAACTCCGGATGGGCCAGGATGGCCTGCAACAGCGGCAGGTTGGTGGCAATGCCCGTGACCTGGCTCCCGGCCAGGAGCGCGCGCATCCGCCGCAGGGCCTCGCCCCGGTCCGTGCCCCAGGCCACCAGCTTGGCCAGCAGGGAGTCGTAGTGCGGGCTGACCTCAGAGCCGGGGGCGAAGCCCGTATCCACCCGCAGCCCGGCGCCGGCGGGAAACTCCAGCGCGCGCAGCGGCCCCACGGAAGGCAGGAAGTTGCGCCCGGGGTCCTCCGCGTTGAGCCGGCATTCGATGGCGTGGCCCCGCGGCCGCAGGTGCTCCTGGCGCACCGCCAGCGGCCGCCCCTCCGCCACCTCGATCTGCATGCGCACCAGGTCCACCCCCAGCGTCATCTCGGTGATGGGGTGCTCCACTTGCAGCCGGGTGTTCATCTCCAGGAAGTAGAAGCCGCCGCCCTCCTCCACGAGGAACTCCACCGTGCCGGCGCCGACATAGCCGATGCTGCGGGCCGCGGTGACGGCGGCCTGGGCCATGCGCGCCCTGAGCTCGGGCGTCAGCAGGGGGCTGGGGGTCTCCTCGACGATCTTCTGGTGGCGCCGCTGCACGGAGCATTCGCGTTCGAACAGGTGCAGCACCGTGCCGTGGGTGTCGGCCAGCACCTGGAACTCGACATGGTGCGGGGCGGCCAGGTATTTCTCGATCATCACGCGGCCGTCCTTGAACGCTCCCTGGGCCTCGCGGCGCGCGGACTCCAGCGCGGCGGGCAGGTCGGCATCGCGCTCCACCAGCCGGATGCCGCGCCCCCCGCCGCCGGCCACGGCCTTGAGCAGCAGCGGGTAGCCCACCCGCGCCGCCTCGTCGCGCAGCGTCTGTGCATCCTGCGCCGCCCCCAGGTAACCCGGCAGCACCGGCACGCCCGCCTCCGTCATGCGGCGCTTGGCCTGGGCCTTGTCGCCCATGGCGCGGATGGCCTCCGGCGGCGGGCCGATGAAGACCACGCCCCGCTCCCGGCACAGCTCCGCGAAGGCGGCGTTCTCCGAAAGAAAGCCGTAGCCGGGATGGATGGCGTCCACCCCGTTGCCCAGGGCCGCCGCCAGGAGCTTTTCCATGTCCAGGTAGGATTCGGAGGCGGGCGCGGCCCCCAGGCGCACCGCCCAGTCCGCCTGGTGGACGATCGGCAGGTCCGCGTCCGCGTCGGAGTAGACCGCCACGGCGCGGATGCCCATCTCGCGGCAGGTGCGCAGGATGCGCAGGGCGATCTCCCCGCGATTGGCGATCAGCAGCGTCTCGATCATGGGAGCGCCGGCGGGTCAAGGGCGCCGCGGGAGGGAGAGGCGTCAGGCACGGGGAACCGCTTCCCGCCGGGCATCGCACGCGTAGCCCCAGGCGACGAACAGCCAGATGCCCAGGCCCGCGCCGGCCACCGCCGCGGCGCCCGGCGGCGGCACGGTGAACAGGTTGGCCAGGTAGACCAGCAGCAGCACGGCCACCAGGCTCCACAGCAGGACGCCGCCGGACCGGTTGCGGGGCCGCGTCGCGGCGACATAGAGCGCCAGGCCCACGGCGAACAGCCCGCCTTCCACCGCCAGGGTGGCCGCCACGGAATTCCACAGGCCCAGGCCGTAGCGCGCCCCGCCGGGCACCAGCGGCATGTCGGGGGCGTGACTGATCCAATCCAGCACCCAGTGGCTGACGACGGCCAGCCCCAGCCAGAGGGCGGTGCGGGCATCGCGCCGCGCCAGCCCATAGCCCACGGCCAGCAGCGCGCCCCAGAGCGCCGCCAGCAGCAGGCTGTGGGAGTACGGGTAGCTGACGAACTCCAGGGGCGTGAAGGCGGTAAAGCCGGGGACGATGCGCACCTGCTCCACCCCCAGCAGCACCAGCGGCGGCCAGATCAGGTCCAGCAGCTGCCCGGCCAGGAAGAAAGTCCCCAGGGAGGCGCGGGGCGCCACGGCTTTGGCGGCGAACCCGACGGCAAAGTGACCGATGAACATGGTGTGAGACTCCCTGCGAGGTTACCCTGGGGCCGTCTCCGGGCCGCGCGGGGACCCGGTCTGGCATCCCCGCCGCAAGGAGCATAGGACTCCGCCGGGGGAGAATCAAGGACGCGGAGCCGCGCCGCGGCGGCCCAGGGCGCGGGCCGGCCGCGCGGCCGCCCGCCAGGCGCGGCGGAGGCCCCTAGCAGGCTGCGGAAAAACGAACTGCAAGCGGGGGAACAAGTTCCCCCGCACCCCCCGGGTAGGTTTTCGCGGCGCAATGTTGTGGGCGCCTCCCGCAAGCGTCCGGCGCGGGCCG
>Ga0315281_10003025_pt1 | contig 24766 bp, 19 predicted proteins | sample YL17G07_0_MG_FD_204540 | JGI IMG/M metagenome (GOLD analysis project Ga0315281, IMG submission 204540) | Sediment microbial communities from Yellowstone Lake, YNP, Wyoming, USA - YL17G07_0 | ecosystem: Environmental > Aquatic > Freshwater > Lake > Sediment | place: USA: Wyoming | collected... | reverse complement strand
ACAATTAACAAGGCATGCGGGGGAAGCCTCAGGGCTGTTAGTTTAGCTGCCCAGATCATTAAGGCCGGAGAAAGCGATATCATTGTTGCTGGAGGAATGGAGAGTATGAGCAGGGCCGCTTACATCCTGCCAAAAGTGAGATGGGGCAGCCGGCTTGGACATGCCCGTCTCATTGATCAACTGGTCCTCTTAGATCCTATTTCAGGTTTTTCATTGGGAGAGACCGGAGAAAATGTAGCCGAACTTTATAAAATTTCCCGTGAGGACCAAGACCGGTTTGCTTTTCTAAGTCAGCAGAAGGCTGAAAAGGCGATCAAGTCAAATCAATTTAGAGAGGAGATCGTGGCGGCCCAGCTTCCTCAAACCAGCAGATCTTCCATGATTTTTGATACAGATGAACATCCAAGGTTCGGGACAACGTTGGAAGAACTATCAAAACTGAAACCTGCATTTAAACAAAATGGCACCATCACGGCTGGAAATGCAAGTGGCTTGAATGACGGAGCCTCTGCGGTGGTTGTGATGTCTCGGAAGAAAGCAAAAGAAATGGGCATTCATCCACTCGTATCGATACGGTCCTATGCATCCGTAGGGGTGAAGCCTGAGATTATGGGCATTGGCCCTATTCCAGCAACTCAAAAGGCTTTACAAAAAGCTGGAATGGAACTTAAGGATATCGATCTAATAGAGTTAAACGAAGCTTTTGCAGCTCAGTCCCTCGCTGTTATACGAGAGCTGGGCATGGACATGGAAAAGGTAAATGTCAATGGTGGAGCGATAGCCCTTGGCCATCCCATCTCCGCAACAGGTTGCATTCTTCTGACGAAAATCATCCATGAGATGAAAAGACGGAAATCTCAGTCTGGCTTAGTGACCATGTGTATTGCAGGAGGTCAAGGCATTGCGATGATTGTTGAAAATGAACAAAAGTAGATGACTATGAACCTCAGATCTATTCGTTTCTACTCCAAGTTTGGATCGCATTTTGCCCTTCGGGCTGCCCGGTTCTAAGGCTCAAGATCAAGTATTCCCTTTAAATTTTAAATTACACACCCCAAATTTTTTGCTTGACAACGCCTGATAAATGTTTATTATATTGAGACAAAAGTTCCACTATTGAGAATTATTTCGATTTACTTTTGCCAATATCTATGGACTTCATGGGGATAATTGATTACTTGAACTGGGACGTGGGGTGGACTTGTTAACGACTTATTGGCAGGTTTCAGGAAAACCTGGTTTCTAAAAATCGGAAATTAATGGTAAGGAGAGATTCATATGCTCCTAAAAAATTTTACTGGAATTCTGAGTGTTGATTTGAAGACAAAATTAGAGAAACGGCCAGAATTTCCTGTTTTAACTTTCGAACGATATCCAGCTCCGGATGAAGTGATTACATATTTTGAACTTATGCTTAAGGGTAATAAAATTGCTAAGGCTCTTAAGAAGAGAGGGGTCGGGAAAGGAGACATCTTTTCCGTAGTAATGCGAAACCAACCCGAGTTAGTTATGACTTTATACGCAGCATCTTCGCTTGGGGCTCTAATGAATCCAATTGATCCAAGGATTACGGAGGAGATGTTAATTTACCAATTTAAAAATTCAAATTCAAAAGGAGTGATTTTTTCAGCTGATTTTATGAAACCCATGGCTAATGTCCTCAGAAACATTCCAGAGGTGGAACCTATTGGAGTATTGTACAAAAATGAATCAGAAGCGGAGATATCATATAATTATCCTAGTTTGAATGAAATTTTATCTGGACCAGAGAGCTTCGGCCTTGTAGACAGAAGTTATGATATTGATGAACCAATTATGCTTATTTATACATCAGGAACTACAGGAAATCCAAAAGGCGTTATTATCCGAGCTGGTCGCTTTCAAAATTATTTAATGAGGGCTCAGCAGGTATTTCATTATACCGAGGAAGACCTATTATACACTGGTCTTCCTCTAACTCATGCGAATGCTTACGCCGTAACATTGATTCCTTCGCTGTTAATGAGCATCCCCGCTGTGATAAGTTACAAATTTACTAAAACACGCATTTGGAATATATGTCGGAAACATGGGTGCACAACATTTTCTCTTTTGGGAGGGATGATGATGGGTATATACTCTGAACCAATTCTTCCAAATGATGGTGATAACCCGGTACGATTAGTCATCAGCGCTGGTACTCCCAAGTCAATATGGGAAGCTTTCGAAAGGAGATTCAATGTCAAAATCCATGAGTGGTATGGTTCAGTTGAGGGGGGGTTTGCCCATAAAGCACCCGCCATTGGCCCTATCGGATCATTTGGGAAGCCTTTAGAAGGACAAATGGAGTTTAAGGTTATGCGAGAGGATGATACAGAATGCACTCCAGGTGAGATCGGCGAATTAATCTGTAGAAATTTGAAAGGAGGTACAAAGGTTGAATACTACGGGGACAGGGAGGCCTCAGAGGCTAAGACTTGCGGCGGATGGCTGCACACTGGGGATATGGTTCATAAAGATAAAGAAGGTTGGTATTATTTTGATTACCGTAAGGGAAGTAGCCTTCGACGCCAAGGGGAGTTCATTTATCCCGATCTTGTGGAAAAGGCGATTGCTGAGAATTTAGATGTAATAGATGTTTGTGTTTATGGAGTCCCAGCCAAATCTGGATCCCCAGGGGAGTGCGATCTTGTTGCCGCAGTAGTTGTTCAACCAGGCAAAATTTTAGATATAAAAGGTATCTTCAGAAATTGCGTAGCTGTTTTACCTAAAAATAGTGTCCCCTCCTACATCCAAGTGGTAACTGAGATTCCCAAAACAGGTTCGCAAAAAAATCTTGAACGAATTCTTAGGGAGACATTTAAGAAAGATAGTCCAAATATTTATCAATTTGAAAAAATTGTGTAGATCATTGATGCCAGTTAAGAATTTTAAAAGTTTGTAGAATAATGATATTTTCAATAAAAGGTAATCGTCGCTCTTTAAGGATCTTGAATATTTTAGAATAATGAATGGAAGTGGAGTTTTTTGTAAAGTCGCTGAAAGAGTGTCATTCTTCCGTAATGAACCAGATAGGGATAGGTGAATGAGAAATGCAGTATTTTCGTTCCTTGAAGTATATGCTGACCTTGAATTTTGGGGTTAATTTGTTACAAATTGTGTTACTAAACGAATGCTTTATGCGAAAAAAGTTATGGACCCATACAAAATATATATAAAAAGCTCATCCAGGATGATTTTCACGAGACTTTGAGGTTCAATGGAGATTAACATGGGAATGAAGGTTTTCGAACCGATAGAAATTAGAGAGATGAAACTCAAGAATAGAATTGCTTTTGCCCCCCTTTTATATATGCCTATAACAGAAGATGGTGGTGTGGGAGAAAAGACAATTCGATGGTTTGAGGAAAGAGCTAAAGGAGGGGCTGGTTTTATTATGACTGGATCAGTGAATCCAACAGCGTCTCCATGGATTCTACCTGGTCGAGGCCGGTTGGGACTTTCTTTTAATGATGATAAATATATTCCAGGATTTACAAAATTATCCGATGCTGTCCATTTACATGGAGCCAAAATAGGAATCCAAATTGCTATCTTAGGGCCATTAGGTGGAATCGGCATGTCGCCCTTACCATATCCAGATGAAAAACATGCTAAAGATAGACTGTCAGATGTTTTTGGCAACCCTTTTCCCATTAAGGTTATATCCGTTGAAGAAATAGAGCAGTTTGAAGAAGAAATTGCTGCGACAGCAGCACGAGCGAAAAAGGCGGGTATTGATTGTGTGGAGCTACATTGCGCCCATGGCGGTGCTACAATTCATTGTTCTTCTATTTCCCCTTTCTATAATCGGCGGACAGATCAATACGGAGGAGATTGGAATAGAAGACTCCGTTTTCCTATCGAAACTATACAGAAAATTAGGAAAGGAGTCGGTGAGAATTATCCTATTCTAGTGAGGATTGATGCAGATGAGCTCCTAGGAAAAAGAGGAATTACATTAGAGGATACCATCAAATTCATTGTCCCTGCATTAGAAAGCGCTGGGGTGGATTGTTTTGATGTCTCACAGGGTTCTATTATACACTCTCCGGAAGGGATTACTATTCCGCTTTATTATCCTAGAGGTTGTTTTATTCATTATGCGGCAGCCGTTAAAAAGGCTACTAAACTCCCAGTGATAGGCGTGGGGAGGATTGTTGATGTAGAAATGGCTGAAAAATTCCTACATGAAGGAAAGGCTGATATAATTTACATGGGTAGGCAATTAACTTCTGACCCTGAAACCCCTAAAAAGTATTTAGAGGGGAGGTCAGAAGATATTAGAAAATGTATCGGGTGCTTGCCTGGGACATGTGGGAGACCTTGCGTTGTTAATTATGATATTCAAGATGAGCCCATACCACTGACGCCCGCAAAAAAACCAAAGAAAGTTCTCGTAATAGGGGGCGGAATAGGAGGAATGGAAGCTTCCAGAATTGCCTCATTAAGAGGGCATAAAGTAACATTAATAGAAAAAGAAGCAGAATTAGGAGGCATGGTGGCCGCTCTTGCCCTCACTCCATTGACAGCGGAATTTAGAAATATTGTCGATTACCTGAGCAACCAGCTTAGGAAATTAAAGGTCGATGTCAGAATTTGTAAAGAAGCTACAGTGGAAGATGCTTTAAATTATGATGTTGTTATTGTTGCTACCGGATCCTCTTTAATTTTGCCCGATGAGGTAAAGGCGATTCCCGGAATTATGGATCATATTGAGGCATTGAAAAGAAAAATGCAAATTGGGAAGAGAGTTGTCATATGGGGCTTGGTGGCTACCGAATTGGCAGTATCTCTTGCTGCAGAAGGCAAAGATGTAGTTCTTATAGGTCGAGGTGGCGAGGAAACATTAGGTAGAGACCTCCCAGAAAGAAGGAAATTTTGGGTTTTACGGAAGTTGACAGATCTCAACTTTGTTAGAGAAACCCCGGAAGCAGAAAAGATTTCCAATCCAAGGATTATGTATTACGTTGAAGTGGAAGAGGTTACGCCTGAAGGAATTAGAATAAAGAATAGAGAAGGAGAGAAGAGTGTGCTTCCTTTTGATACTATTATCATCTCCAGGGAAAGGAAGAGTAATGATACGATTTTCAATAATTTAAAAGGGAGGGTACAAGAGGTTTATAATATTGGAGACTCTCAAAAAGTTGGAGAGATAAAAGAGGCAATTTGGAGCGCCAACGAAATTGCACGCACAATTTAATGTAACTCCTCTTTTATTAAAAGGAAAGAAATGAGCGATCAAAAACAAAGAATTCTTATTAAAGAGGGATGGTTCTGTATTCCGGATGCTCCTGGAAAAGAGCCATATTTGATCGGAAGCAAGTGTTCCCAGTGCGGTTACACTCATTTCCCTAAAATCGTAGCTTGCCCGGTTTGCAGAAAAGATGGTGTCATGAATGAAGGTCCTCTAAGTCGAAAAGGAAAGCTTGATAGCTTTACAGTTGCACATCAAGGACCACCCGGTTTTGAAACACCTTATATTCAAGCTTATGTTTTATTGCCAGAGGGAATAAAAATTTTTACGCTAATTGAGGGCGTTGAGCCCTTAGATAACGCTCTTAAAACTGGTCAAGAAATGGAGCTAATTATATCAAAAGTACGCGAAGATGAAAATGGAAATGAAATTATTGGTTGGAAGTTTAGACCCACTACGGAAGCCCGTATTAAGGAGGGTATATGAGGGAGGTTGCTATTATAGGAGTGGGTATGACTAAATTTGGAAAATTTCTGGATAAAAGCATAAAGGATTTGGGTCAAGAAGCAATTTGGAAATCCATTCATGATACAGGCATTGACCCTAAACAAATCCAGGCAGCTTATGTAGGAAATGGATTGGCTGGGGTCATAACTGGACAAGAAGGAGTTCGGGGCCAGGTTATTCTTAGGCATGCTGGTTTTAGTGACATAGCAATAGTGAATGTGGAGGGTGCATGTGCTTCAAGTACAATTGCCCTGAGGGAGGGAATGATCGCTGTTGGGGCGGGTGTCTATGATACGGTCCTTTGTTTAGGAGTTGAAAAAATGTTCTGTTATGATACCTCCCGAACCCTTTTTGCATTAAGTACAGATACTGATATTGAGACGATGGGAGGAATAGGTTTTACATTTGTTGCGAAGTACGCAATGGATATGCGTAAATGTATGGAAAAATATGGATGGACTCAAGAACACTTTGCTATTGTTGCAGCAAAAAATAAGTACAACGGGTCCCTCAATCCCTTTGCTCAGTATCAAGAGCCTATGACCGTGGAAGAAATACTTAATTCACGAGTTGTGGCTTACCCCCTTACCCTATATATGTGCTCAAGCCCAGCTGACGGTGCAGCGGCTGTGATCATCTGTGCAAGAAAGTCAGCTCATAAATATACTTCCAAACCAATAATCACTATTGGCGCATGCGAGATAAGTAGTATTCATCTTCCCAACTTCCAAGCCAAGACTCCTGGTGATTTAGATTTTGAGGCCTATGAGCTTCCGGTAAAGGCCGCTTATGAAAAAGCCGGAGTTGGCCCTCAGGATATAGAAGTTGCCGAGGTCCACGATGCCATGTCACCAGCAGAATTGAGGGGGTATATTGTCCTTGGTTTTTGCAAGGGCGAAGAGATACCGGCTTGGTTAAACCAGCGGAAAACTTTTCTCCGCGGAGATCTACCGGTAAATCCTAGTGGGGGGCTTGCGGCTAGAGGTCATCCGGTCGGAGCCACAGGTCTTGCGCAAATCTCCGAGTTAGTTTGGCAGCTTCGTGGCGAAGCAGGAGCTCGACAGGTACTCGGGAGAACAGGGAAAGGACCCAGGATCGCTTTAGCCCAAAATGCCGGTGGTTTTATTGAGGGAGAGCCTGCAGTTAGCATGTGTACTATCTTAAAAAGATGAGGAAATACAACGGATATATATAGAACGTAAAACTATTGTAATACTGTTCGACTGTTGCGAAAAAATCCGGAACGATTTAAATATCGAGGATAGTTAGGTATGAGATACCTCTATAACTCGTTTGATTTAACTTTAGTTTGCTAATTTATAGATTTTAAAAGAGGTACAATTAAAATTGATCAATTCGATTTTAAGATGCGCAGAAATTTTGAAAACTGTCTTCAACGGGGTAAATCGCCTCACCGACATATCTTACAACCTAAACTTAAATAAAAGCACTACGCACAGATTACTTAAAGCACTTGAAAAATCGGGTCTAATTATTCAAGACCATTTAACACGGAAATATTTGCCGGGACATTTAATTCTCAGGCTTGCTTCAAACCCGATATTTTCACATCAACTCTTAGTAGTATCCTGCCACGATGAAATGATTCATTTACGCGACTTGACTAAGGAATCAGTTGTCCTACATATTGCAATTGGTTCTCAACGAATTTGTCTGGAGGAAATACAAACCAATGAAGATATCAAGTATATTTCAGGTGTAGGTTCGGTTGCGCCAATTTATGTCGGGGCTGGTGGAAAACTATTACTTTCAGAAATGGAAAAGGAAGATTTAGAGCTACTTCTAAATAACATCAAACTTTTACCAGTGGGACCGAAAACGATAATCGAAAAGAAAAAACTGTTGAAAGAATTGGAGAAGATACACAAACAAGGCTATGCAACAAGCCGCGAAGAAAGACTATATGGAGGAGTAGCGATATCCGTTCCAATTAAAAATTATGTCTGCCCCGTCGCTTTAACTATCCTGGGGCCACAATTTCGGTTTGGTGCAAAAATGATTGATAGCTTGGATGATTTGAAATTGAGCGCGAAACGAATTTCAGAAAAGCTTTATTCCCGTTCAGGGGAGAACCGAGCCTAAGAAATTTTGGGCCTTCTTTCTAGCGAGCTTGGTAGAATTAGTTCTATCAAGAATTCGTAAATATGATCGTACAAATGAGATCATTTGTTTGAAGTTTTTAGTCGTTGTTAGAACCTTAAGGGAGGGATTACATGGTTCATCTTAATAATCAAGAAGAAAGAATGTTGAACGGTGAAAGGGGTTCTGCAGTTCAGAAAGCAATGGAGCTTCTTGTCAGAATGGGGGAAGCTAATGACGCGCAGAGAATGGTTGACGTCACTAATGCTCATATCCTCTCTGTAGAGATAGCCGATATCTTTTTTGAAGTGACCTATGGGATGCTGGCGAATGCTAAGGTAAAAATTCCTACTACAACTAATGCAATCACCATCAATAGTGTTGAGCGTGCAAGGCAAATGGGGATTCCAAAGGACATCATCGATGCGCAGTGGCCTGGGATATGTAGGTTAAAGGAACTACATAACCGGGCGAGCATGATACCGGCTTACACATGTCATCCACACTCACTTAAGGATTTGAAAATGGGTGAGTATGTGGCATTTACTGAGTTCAATGTAGTGCCACTTGCAAATGCATGGTTTGGAGTCCGGACTAATCTGCATGGCCAGACCGATACTTTAGCTTCAGCAATTACAGGTAAAGCCCCAGAGTGTGGACTGCATTTAACAGAAAACCGATGGGGAAAGGTCTTAATCGAGGTTGATAAGGAGTTTGGAATAGAGGATATCGATTCTGCCTTCTACGGTGCACTCGGCTACTGGGCGGGCCAAGTATGTGTTGATCGAATACCCGTTTTTGTGGGGTTGCCGAAAAATATGACCTGTCGTGCGGCAGAATACTTAGGCGTCGGTCCGCTTGTGCGTGGTTCAGTGGGAATGTTTCACGTACTTGGTGTTACTCCGGAAGCTCCAACTTTGGAAGCTGCCTTTGGTAGCAGAAGACCCGAGGAAAAATTTGTGTTTGGAAAGAAGGAACTGAAGATGGTTTATGACGAATTGAACACGGCGACTAAACCCGAAATTGACATGGTTTGCTTAGGTTGCCCTCATTGTTCTTTGCAGGAGCTTATTGCAATTGCCCAACTAATTGATGGCAAAAAAGTTTCTAAAAATGTTCGTCTTTGGATTGCTACAGGCGAAATTAATTACATGTTGGCTGAGCGAATGGGTGTTATTACTTGTATTGAAAAAGCCGGTGGTTTCGTTAACAGTAATATCTGTGCTGGTACCTTTTTCTTGCTTCGATTTACTGACAGTTTGGGAGTCAAGGTTGTCGCCAATAATGGACTTACACTTTGCGGCCTCGTACCAAGGGGCACTAGAGACAAGGTTGGAGTACATTTCGGAAGCTTAGAACAATGCGTAAATGCCGCAATTACTGGAAGATGGGAGGAAAAATGAAGTTCCAACTCAAAGTTAGTGTTGCAAGTAAGGGAGTGGCCGAGGGAGAGGCATTAGTTTGTAAAAAACCGTTTACGTTTCGTGATGTTAATCCTACAACAGGTATAGTGGATACGCCAGGGCACGAATTGATAGGCAGCAAAGTTACCGAGAAAATAATGATATGCCCTTATAGTAATGGAGTATCAACTGAAGAATTTACAATGTACGCGCTAAAGAAAGCAGGATTGTTGCCCAAGGCGATAATTAATGGCCGAAACACCTTCTATATTTCGATTGCGGGTGCCATACTTGCAGGTATCCCGATGGTCTATGGACTTGCTCCAGCTTGCTTGAGCCTTATTCAGAACGGTGACTGCGTAAAGGTCGATGCCGATCAAGGCATTGTTGAAGTGTCCAGGGTATAACCCCATTTGCAGAATATCGGGGCTTCAAACGTGCTGATAGAAAGTGACCAGATTTCTTTATCAAAAAGGATCCGAATTCTTTAACTTATGTTCTGGCGTATGCGATAACTATGGAGGAGCCGAGATTAGCGGGGACCGCTAGGGTGGTATCGGCAAAAGTAGTCTAAGAGATGGGTGATACGCATCTCTGCATGAAAGGAGGTGGTTTGCTATGGTCCTACTCCAAAGCTAACAGAGTATTCTCAATCAAGTGTCATGGTTGGATCAGAACCATAAGGAGGAGGCACGTAGGCAAGACTGGCTAAAAAATCATTTATGAGTTAAATTTTTTCAAACTTTTTGCACGCATTGTAAAGAAAGAGGAAGTAGTAAAAAGAAACAAATCCGCTATGGCTAACTATTTACATAGGTCACATACTATGATCATTTTACCAAGGAGGAGTGTATGATAAAAAAAACATTTTTGTATGTATCAATACTGTTTGTATGCATATTAAGCCTGGTGACTACTATCTATGCCCAAAAAGCCCCAAAGGCAGCTAGGCAAGAACCGATAGTGATCTGCACCGTGGCCCCATTAACTGGCCTCTTTAGCGCTGTTGGCACGTCAATGGTCAGAGGGGCGGAGATGGCAGCAAGGATCATAAATGAGGAGGAGGGTGGCATAATGGGGAGGCCAATAAAAATTATATCTCGAGACACAGAGATAAGGCCAGCCACTGCCATAAGGATATCTCGTGAAGCTCATGACAGCCAAGGAGCTTACCTCTTTACTGGCGTGTGTAGTAGCTCCGTAGCTTTAGCTCTAGGGCCGGTGATGGAAGAGCTAGATAGCATCCTATTTTCGACTATTTGTCGGTCCGATAAAATTGTCGGCACCGGGTTCAACAAACATGTTTTTCTCGCTGCTAACACCACTCAAGTCAGAGAATTTGCCCTAGCCGGTTTTATACACCAGAACTTTCCTGCTGTGAAAAAGTGGGCAAACATAGGGCCTGACTACGAATATGGGCACTCATCATGGCGAAATTTCATATACAAACTCAAGGAGCGTAACCCTGAAGTAAAGGTGGTGTCGAGTCGCTACACGCCCTTCGGAGCTGGTGGAGGATATGGCCCTCATATCACAGCCATTTTAACAGCCGAACCCGAGGGGTTGTTTACACCCTTATATGGCGGCGATCTGATTGCCTTTATCCGGGAAGCGAAAGAGCATGGCTTATTTGAAAAAATTAAGGTATTTGCACACCCCAACTTCGAGTGGAATAATGCTATAGTGCTGGGTGCAAAAGTTCCAAATATTTGGGCAACGGAGTTCTATCTTCGCTCCCTTTATAATTATCCCATGTCACGGAAGTACGAAGAAACTTTCATTAAGGATGGTGGTGAAAAATATTTCTTAATCAATCAAGGGAGTTCTGTAACTGACTTTGCTGCAGTATATGCTTATAAAGCGGCCATAGAAAAAGTGAAGAGCTTTAAGGTAAAGGATATAATAAAAGGATTGGAAGACCTTAGGTGGGATACTCCAAAAGGGAAGATGTGGATAAGACCGGGAGACCACCAGGCCTACTTTGGTATCCCTGCCTTCCAGGTCATACCCGATGAAGCCCAACCTTATGGCTACCGTGTTGGTGTGAAGACTATCATGCCTGCAACGGATTTTATGCTTCCAGTGGATAAGACCCGAGAGTGGGATCGTATTTTGGATGAGTGGGTAAAAAAGAACCCAGATATAGGAGGGTAATCAGCTTTCTTTTTGATCAGCAAGATGGAGGTTCCAAGGGTTTTAATCTGCCTATCCACAGGAGGATATAAATTAGGTAAAAGATCCAGTAACTCGTTATATTTTATTACTTATACAGGGATGGGCTGGGCTGATCAATATGTAGGAGAACGGCTTTCAAACTCAAGAAAGGCCCCGGTGGGGGGAAAGAATGACACTTCGCGTCTCCATGATAGTACCCCAATAATCCAAAGTTGTTCAAGCATGAGAAATGAGGATCGGTGAGGATGAGGATATAGGGTGGATATGGAGGTAGAGAATCATTGTGCCGAGTGAAGTAAGTAACCAGCCCAGCCCATAATATCTTCAATTTGGTAGTAAATTATGCGGCATAATCCATGCGAAGTCCCGTTTGGATATTTCCAAAATACGCGTTGTTTTGAAACAACCTCATCAAGTGCTTCCGAAATGATGTGCTAAAAGGGAAATAAATGGATTTTGGTGTAATCTGCATTGATATATTAACCGGGCTTTCAAGAGGATTGCTTTATTTTCTTATCGCTTCAGGATTGGCTGTGACTTTAGGCACCTTAGGTATTATTAACTTTGCTCATGGTGCTTTTTATATGTGTGGCGCTTATATAGCTTGGACTGTTGCACATCTGATAGGAAATGCAATGGGTGTATTTTGGATGGGAGCAGCTGTCGGCGGTGCCACAATGTTCGTATTTGGGCTGTTAATAGAGTTTGTGTTATTACGACGCATCTATGCAGCTGAGCATCTTTACCAGATCCTACTCACATTTGGCCTAGTGCTATTTATAGATGGGTTGGTACTTGAGATATGGGGTGGACTGCCTAAATCAATTTTCCAGCCAGAGTATCTAACGGGTAGTTTGTCAGTAATGGGACACCCTTGGCCTGTGTACTCACTTTTTATTCTCCTTTTCTCTGCAGCCCTTGCTATCGGGTTATGGTTCTTGCTTCACCGTATGCGCTTTGGCAAGGAGTGTCGAGCAGCTGCTATGGACAGGGAGGTAAGCGAAGCTTTAGGTATAAATGTGTCTCGCGTATTTATGCTGATGTTCGGTATCGGTGCAGCAATAGCGGGCATAGCTGGGGGAGTGGGAACAGCACTTGACTCTGTATCGCCCGGTCTGGGGGTACGAATCATTGTCATATGCTTTGCCATAATCGTCATCGGAGGCATGGGGAGCCTAACGGGAGCATTAATGGGTGCTCTTACCTTGGGGATGATTGAGTCGTTCGGCTGGCACTACTTCCCTGATTTAGCGATGCTCATCCCATATATACTTATGGCCGTCATCCTCCTTATTCGTCCACAAGGCTTATTAGGCGGGAGATAAAAATATGCCTTGCAGAAGCTCACAAATCAACTTGTCTGTAACTATTCTGCTTGCAGCAGGGGTTATGTTCCTTTTTGCTTTACCCGCTTTCCTCAGCCGCTTTTATATTTACCTGTTTAGTGGAATCTTCATAATGACCCTTTTTGCTTACGGCTTTCATTTGCTTTTCACCTATGCTGGTTATATTTCCTTCGGCCATGCAGCTTTTTATGCTGTGGGGGCTTATACCGTGGCTCTAATGTATAAGCATGTCAGCGACTCTGTATGGTTGGCTTTTCTGATGGCACTGGCTACTTCTGCTTTTATTGGTGCGATAATAGGTGCCCTCTCGGTAAGGCTGAACAAGATTTACTTCGCTTTCCTTACTCTTGGTTTTGGCCAGTTAGTTTATACAGTGATTTTCCGCTGGCGAAGCTTTACTGGAGGAGATGACGGAATTCCAGGAGTGATGCGTGGCACCCTTGACTTTGGCTTTTTTCAATTAAGCCTTAAGCCTTTGGTCAATTATTACTATTTCACACTAGTGATATTCCTCCTTTGCATATTTGTTCTATGGAGGATTGTCAATTCGCCATTTGGATATACTTTGATGTCGATTCGCGATAATCAAGAGAGATCCTCTTTCACTGGGGTAAATGTGCTAAAGTATGCTTGGTTAGCCTTTGTGATATCAAGTATGGTCACCGGCTTGGCAGGGGCTTTGATGGTCTCATTATGTGGAATGGCTTATCCAGAGCTTTCTTTTTGGTCAAGCTCAGCTGACCCTATTTTAGCCACTTTGATTGGCGGCGCGTTTACATTTAGTGGTCCTTTTGTTGGCTCAGCTTGTTACGTCTTAATGAAAAGCTATTTAATGTCAACGATAGGAAACTGGGCAATTGCTCTGGGACTTATATTATTAGTTCTGGTCTTATTTTTTCGAAGTGGCATTATGGGCTTCTTCTCACAGAGGTTTAAGGTGATGCTATGAACGAGATACTAAGGACGGAAGGATTGGTGAAGAGTTTCGGCAACCTTCAGGCCGTCAACAATGTCAGTATTAGTGTGAGCAAGGGAGAAGTACGTGCCATTATAGGTCCTAATGGGGCAGGAAAGACCACACTTTTCAACCTAATAACCGGCAAATTGAAGGTTGATAAAGGGAAAACCTTCTTCAAAGGACGGGACATCACCAATCTGCCCCCTCATCAAATCGCTTCTCTTAATGTTGTTAGATCTTTCCAGATAATTAGCCTCTTTCCTAAGCTTACCTGTTTTGAGAATCTGATGTGTGTTTTAATCACGAGGAAAAAAAGAAACCTCAGTATCTTCTCTAGAGCCAAGGGGCATGCTGACATAAAAGCAGAAGTTTTTCGAGTGCTGGAGATGGTGGGGCTTGCAGACAAAGCCAGTGTGCCTGCCGGTATGCTTGCTCATGGTGATAAGAAAAACTTGGATATCGCGATTCCTTTGGCTTGTAATGCCGAGTTGATGCTTCTAGATGAGCCTACAGCAGGTATGTCGCCAGAGGAGACGCAGGCTATTACTTCGCTTATCAGCAGAGTGTGTCACCAAGAAAAGGTCACCATTATTTTTACCGAGCATGATATGAGGGTAGTATTTGCTATTGCCGATAATCTCACGGTTTTGCACCAAGGGAAAGTAATAGCCGATGGTAAACCAGAAGAAGTAAGAGATAACGAAAAAGTAATCGAGGCTTATTTAGGAAAGGAACTCTATGTTTAAAGCGGAAGATATCCATACTTACTATGGTTCCAGTCACGTCTTGCAAGGGATAACAATACAGTTAAGAGAAGGGGAGCAAGTCTGCCTGCTTGGCCGCAACGGCGCGGGCAAGACTACTACTTTGAAAAGTATAATGGGCATTGTACCCCCAGCCAAAGGGAGTATAGAATACCGGGGAAGGCTCATTACGGGAATGAAGCCTCATCAGATAGCTAGACTGGGAATAGGTTATGTCCCCGAAGACAGAAGGATATACCCAGATTTTACTGTAGCTGAGAATCTGCAGATTGCTTGCAGGAAGCCTAGGATGGGCGGATGGGACATAGCTAAGGTTTTACAGCTTTTTCCCAATCTTGAACACAAACAGACGAGGTTAGGACTTCAGCTAAGCGGTGGGGAGCAGCAAATGCTCGCCATCGCGAGAACGCTTATGGGAAATCCCCAATTCCTCTTGCTGGATGAGCCAGCGGAGGGGCTAGCACCTCTTATAGTCTCTGCATTAGCCGGGGCACTGGATGAAATTAAGCGTCAAGGGTTGAGCATGTTGCTCTCAGAGCAGAATGCCCGCTTTGCCATCAAGATGGCTGATAGGGCATATGTTATCGATAAGGGCAGAGTTATATTCGAAGGCCCAATCAGCAGAATGATGGAAAGCGAAGAAGAAATGCGTAGATTTCTAGTACTTTAAGGGGACTGAGCGTGAAAGTGTTGGGGGTGTCACATCGGGGTAACATTTCTCCGGGGCTGGGGAATTTATAATAGAAGACAGAGGAGGTATGTTATGAGTGAACCGGAGATAAGAGTAACGGTTACTCTTCCTTCCCATAGAGAAGTTATTGAATAGGTGAAAATAGAGGTGTTGAGACTGGTAGGCAAGAGGGTATTAAAGTTCCAGCAGGAGCCGAAAAGTACAGTTGGTGGTTGGTTGAAAATTTCAACCTCCGCCGCGGAGCTCCCTTCGCTGAAAAATATCCATGGGCCAATTCTCTTCTTGTCTTAATCCTAAATTATAATCGTAGAAGGATCCCGTCATAATTCATCGGAATCATCGGTTGTCATTATATAATTAACAAAGCTCGAGTTTCAGAGATAAAAAGAGACGGAGGATCCAAATGTCCTACAAAAATTTGATCTATGAAACGGATGGAAGTATAGGCATCATCAAAATCAACCGGCCTGAAGTGAGGAATGTCCTCAACTGGGAGACATGGATGGAGCTGGAGGACGTATTGAAGGGTTTGCATTCAGAGCCCAAGATCAGAGTGGGCATTATCACGGGTGTCGGGGACGAGGCATTTGTCGCTGGAGCCGATCTTCGGATGCTCAAGGACCGGACCCCTCAAGATGCAGTCAATGCCTCGAAGAAGGCCAATGAGATTCTCCTCTTTATGGAATCGATGGAAGAGCCGATGATTGCAGCGATCAATGGTTGGGCGTTGGGAGGAGGTTGTGAGATCGCCCTCGCCTGCGATATCCGGATTGCCAGCGAGAAGGCTCAGATCGGCCAGACAGAGGTTCGAGTGGGAATTATGCCAGGGTATGGAGGAAATGTCCGATTGATGCGTCTCATCGGGCCGGGCCGGGCTAAAGAGATGATCTACACTGGAAGGATTGTGAACGCAGGAGAAGCAGAGAGAATCGGGTTGGTCAATCGGGTGGTCCCGCATGAAAAATTGATGGAAGAGGCATTGACCATGGCCCGACAGATTGCTCAAGGACCTGCTTCCGTCCATTTCGCAAAGAGAGCCATGTTTCATGCCTCTCAGCTCTCTTTAAAAGATGCCCTTGCGAAGGATTCGGAGATCTATGGGGAGGTTTACAAGACCAAAGATTTTAAGGAAGGAGTCACTGCTTTCTTGGAGAAGAGAAAACCCTTTTTTAGGAATGAGTAAATACAAACGCATTATGTCTTTTGTAGGGCAACCCTTCAGGGTTGCTTTGGGCAAGGCTAAAGCCTTGCCCTACATGTCAAATGATTTTATGCGTTTCTATTAGTCCACGTGGGCGTGGGTTAAGGTGACGAGCAAAGGAGGCAAGGAGAGTATGTTCTTTGAACTGAATGATAAGCAGAAGGAGTTTCAAAAAAGAATTCGAGAAATTTATGAGAGAGAGGTCAGTCCCCTCGTCGAGGAATATGAGCGAAAAGAGGCCTTTCCAGTTCAGCTCTATCGAATCCTGGGCTCGGAGCATCTTCTCTGCCTGCGATGTCCCAAGGAATACGGGGGCCCTGGTTTAGATAAGATTTCTGAGTGCATCACAGTAGAGGAATTGAATCGGATCTGCGTGGGCATTGGCGCGAGCATCATGGTTCAGGGAGGTCTGGCCACAGACCCCATTCTTCATTTTGGTTCTGAAGAGCTCAAACTGAAATATCTCTCTCCGGCAGTGCGGGGGGAGAAGATCGGTGCCTTTGCATTGACGGAGCCGGATGCAGGATCAGATGCGTCAGGAATTCGCACAACGGCCGTAAAGCAGGGAAAGGGTTACCGGCTCAATGGTATGAAAACCTTCATCACGAACGGGACCATCTGTGATTTCGTGACCGTTGCTGCCTACACCGATCCTTCCAAACGAGGGAAGGGGATCAATCTTTTTGTCGTGGAGCGCGAAGACCCGGGATTCTCTGTGACCAAAACTTTAAAAAAACTGGGGAACCACTCATCGGATACTGCCGAGTTGGCCTTCGACGATTGTGACGTTCCGAAAGAGAGGATGCTTGGAGAACAAGAGGGAGGAGGACTGGAACAACTGGAGGGAACGCTCAAATCAGGAAGGCTCACCTACGGGGCAAGGAGCACGGGAGTGGGTCAGGCAGCATTCGAAGCCACCCTCTCTTATATCAAGAGAACCAAGAGAGATGGCCAACTTCTCGCAAGGTCACAGGCGATTCGATTCATCATGGCGGAGATGGCGATGTCCCTTGAGGCTATGCGGTATATGACCTATCGAGGCGCCTGGCTTTTTGATCGTGGCCTTGCTTCGATGAAGGATGCCTCCATCGTAAAACTCTTCTGTAGCGAATCCGTTCAGCGTATTGTTCAGAAGGCCATGGCCATCCAAAAAAATGCCGGACTGATGGTGGACAATCCTGTTCAGAGGTTCCTTCGTGATGCGAGACTGTTTAAGATCCCAGAAGGAACTTCAGAAATTCAGCATTTAGTCATCGCCAGAGGATTGGGACTTTGAGGATTGCGGATTTCGGAATTCGGATTGGGGATTAAAAAGATCTTACCATTTAACACAAGGGAGAGGATATGGATTTCAATTTGTCCGAAGAACAGAAAGATATTCAAAAGGCGGCCAAGGAGTTTGCACAAGGGGAGTTCGATCCGGACCTGGCTTTAGAACTGGATCAGGCCGGGAAGTTTCCGGAATCGATATGGAAGAAGGCTGCTCAGTTAGGATTTGTTGGAATTCATTATCCTGAAGAGTTTGGAGGTCAAGGGTTAGGTATCTTAGAAAACCTTCTGGTCATCGAAGCCTTCTGCAGCGCCGACTCCGGAATCGGAAGCGCCCTGAGCACAGTTGATCTAGGCTCGGAGGTCATTTTGAAATTTGGTTCCAATGAACAGAAGAAGCAATTCCTTACTCCTTTAACAAAAGGAAAGAGGCGATTGGGTATCGCCTTTGCTGAATCGGAGGACAATGGAGACCTTACAGTCATCACCACGATCGCAGAAAGAAAGACGGAGGGATATTATTTTATCCACGGAAAGAAAAGTTACGTACGCAACGCTCCTCTCTCAGATTCCTTCGTCACCCTCTGCAAAGAACCCAAGGAGGGGTGGATCACATTAATTGTAGAACGAGAAAAGGAGGGTATCGAAGTTCATCCCGTCGATAAGATGGGTTTAAGGATGATCCCCTTCGGTGATCTCCTTTTCAAAGAGGTTCTGGTACCACTTGGAAACCGGATAGGAAGAGAAGGTGAAGGGTTGACCCATGTGGACCATTGTTATCAAGCCATAGGGCTCAAAAGTGCAGCTCAAGCGTTGGGCACCGCTCAGGGGGCCTTTGATCGGGCGATGCAATATGCCAAACAAAGGGAACAGTTTGGCAGAAAGCTTTCGCAGTTCCAAGCCATTCGACATAAACTGGCTGACATGGCTGCCAGTATTGAAGTGGTTCGATGCCTCACTTATAAGGCGGCGACAGAGTATGATCATAAAAAGATCGATCCTGGATTCCTCTCCATCACCCATTTGGAGGTGGGGAGGAGATTGATCTCCGTAGTCGATGAGGCCCTCCAGATTTTTGGCGGTTACGGGTATATAGCTGAGCAGGCCATCGAACACTACTTCCGGGATGCCTGGGCCATTGGAGTGGAACTTGGAACAGAGGAAGAACAAAAAGATGAAATCGTTGAAGTCATGATAGGCCCTTCTCAATAAAGAAAAAAATTTAGAATTATTAAACAGTAGATTCAAATATCCTCTCAAGAGGCTGAGAGATTACATCCTTTCTTCCATTTTTGGTTAAAAAGTAATCCTAAGTGCCTCCATCATCGAACTCTCTATTTAGATCATTTGGGAATGGAAAAGACTTGACATGATTGGAGCTTTGGGTATATATATTTTTTTGTATACAGTATCCAAAATCCTTACAGGAGGTGACCCTTTATGGAAGACTCTCAACTGTTCAAAAATATTACTGTTTTAAGTCTCGAACAGGCAACTGTCCTCCCCTTTTTAACCCTTCGATTGGCTGAGGAGGGAGCCAATGTGATCCGGATGGAACATCCTATTTATGGGGACCCTAACCGGCGAGTGGGGGATGACGTGTTGAAAGAAGATAGGATGTTCTCCTACTACCTCTCCATCAATTCAGGTAAAAAAGCACTCACCCTGGATATAGGGACTCCCGAGGGACAGGAAATTCTCAAAAAACTCATCCTTAAGTTAAAGGCAGATATCTTCTCTACCAATCAACTTCCAAGAAATTATGCCAAACTTGGGATCGAATATGAGATGCTCAAAAAGATCAAAGAGGACATCATATGGCTGGGAATGACAGGTTTCGGCCCCCAAAGTAATGAGGCGGCTTATGATCCCGTTCTCCAGGCCCGTGGTGGATTAATGGAACTCACCGGAGAAAAGGGAGGAAGTCCTCAGGTCATGGGAATCCCACTTCCCGATATGGGGGCGAGCGAACATGGTTATGGTCTTTTGATGAAGGCCCTCTACAAGAGGGCAGTCACCGGACAGGGGAGTCGGATTGACCTTTCCATGTTCGAAAGTACGGTCTCCTGGCTCACTCAGGCGATCACGCATACGGTCAGCTTCAAGAAGAAAGTCACTCGAAGGGGTAACACCCACGAATTCTTTTCTCCCGTCTCCGTCTATGAGACCAAAGATGGCTATACCTATATTGCCGTAGGAAATGATAAGCAATGGGAGACGATGACAAAGATTCCAGGGTTTGAATCCCTTTATAAAAAGGAGTATGAAAGAAATGCCGGCCGCATCGCGGATGTGGATCATTTGAATAACGCCATCAATGCCATCACCAAGAAATTTACGACTCAACAAATGATTGATATCTTCACGAAGGCGACCATTGCCATTTCCAAAGTGAACCCGATCGAAGAGGTCGTTGAAGATCCCTTGGTTAAACCGAATCTACTTCGAAGCAAAGATTCCAAGACAGGGGTGGAGATTACCATCGCACCTCCTCCCATCAATAACCTATATCTGAAATCAGTCAACCGGATGCTCAGCTTCCCTCCACGGTTCGGGGAACATAATGAAGAAATTTATAGTGGGCTTTTGGGATACAGTGCTGCCCAGCTTAAGGAGTTCAAGGAGAAGAACATTATTTAAGGGTCCAAGGGGTCTAGTGATCAAGGGTTCAAGTAAGAATTGTGAAAATAAATCCTTGAACCCTGGAACCCTTGAATCCTTGAATCCTACGAAGGACGAAAGGAGTAGCCCATGGCGCTTGATTTCACTTTCACTGAAGAGCAAGAATTCTTCAGACAGATGGTCCGGGATGCGGTGAATCGTTTGATCATGCCGAGGGTGGCTGAATTAGATGAAAAAGAAGAATTCCCCTGGGACCTCTGGAAAGAATTCGCTGCATTGGGATATCTGGGTCTGAGGCATGAAGAAAAATATGGCGGAATGGGAACCGATACCATTACCCAGATGATCTTCTATGAAGAATTGGCAAGGGGGTCCTGTGGATTTGGCATGGCGACGATTATGCAAATTCTCATGGGAACTTATTTCATTGCCCGTTTTGGAAGTGAGAGCATCAAACAGAGGATCCTCGTACCAGCGATCAAGGGCGAGAAAATCGGAACGATCTGCTTTACTGAAGACCAGTCCGGTTCGGACTTGGGCGGAACAAGGACCCTAGCCACTAAAGTAGACGGGGGCTGGAGAATTAATGGAAGGAAGCAGTGGATCACGAATGGACCGATTGCTGAATTTTGCACCTGCATGGCAACGGTTGATCCAAAATTGGGATTAAAAGGTCTCAATTTCTACCTGGTTGAAAAGAAGACAGCAGATCAAGATGGGTTCGTCCCCGGCCAGAGGCTTCATAAGTTAGGTTCCCGCTGCTCCGTTACAGGTGAATTAGTTTTTGATAATGTTTTTGTTCCTGATGAAAACTTTTTAGGTGAGGAGGTTGGCAAGGGCATTCAGTATGCCGGAGAGATTCTCAATGAAGTTCGGGTGATGACCGGAATGAATGCCTTGGCCATTGCAAAAGAGGCCATGCAAGATGCCAGGCAATATGCCAATAACCGGATTGCCTTTGGGAATCCCATCAGTAAATATCAGTTGATCCGCGAAAAATTCGCAAAATTCTGGGCCTGGTATGAGGCTTCTCGAATCTACCTTTACAAATGTGCCTGGATGATTCAAAACAAAGTTCCTTGCGTGAATGAGTGCATGCTGGCCAAGTATCACTCCACAGAGATGTGTATGTATGCTGTCGAAGAAGCCATGAGGATTTATGGCGGGAATGCCTTCTGTTCAGAATATCCGCCACAACGGTACTGGAGGGATGCCAAGTTCTTGCTTTATGGCGGTGGCACCCATGAAGTGTTGTGTGACTACCTGGGAAGAATTTATTGCAAAGACTAAAATAATGAATCGTGATTCGTGCTGGTGATTCGTTAAATTTATAATCCATTGCGATTCACGACTCACAAGGCACGAATCACGTTTATTTTGGCGGAGGCTAACAGATGGAGATTTATGTGTTGGTGAAACAGGTTCCTGATCCGGAAGCGATCGTAAAAGTCAAATCGGATTCTGAATTGGAAATCGAGAATAAATATTTCACCAACTTTTTCGATGAAATTGCTATTGAAGCGGGTCTCAAACTGAAAGAAAAGTTCGGTGGCAAGGTCATCGTATTGACTGTCGACAATAAGAAGGCCGATGCCCTAAGAAGGGGAATTGCCATGGGTGCGGATGATGCGATTCAGATCACTGCCCCCGCGCTGGAGGGCTCGGATCAGTTTGCCATCGCCAAAGCCTTGGCGGCTTATCTCAAAGATAAACCTTTTGACCTGATTTTAGCGGGGAGACAGGCCATGGACGATGATGCAGGAATCGTAGGGCCTGCTGTCGCCGAGCTATTGGGAATTCCGCATGTCAATACGATCATTGGTCTCGAGGTGGATGACCCCAAGAAAGAGGTAAAGGTGCTCCGGGAGGTAGAGGGTGGGAAAGAAATCCTTTCCTGTTCCCTCCCTGCGCTCTTCACCTGCCAGAAAGGTTTGAATAATCCTCGTATCCCTCAGGTCATGAACGTGATGAAGGCCATGAAGACACAGATTAAAAAAGTGGACCTTGCTGCTCTGGGATTGAATGCAGCCGATGCAGGCAGCCAGGCAGCCAAGATAAAAGTTCAGAAATATTTATCGTCCCCTAAGAGACCACCCGTTAAAATGATCAAGGAAGATTTCCCGGAGAATGTGAAGTCACTGGTTAAACTTCTCAAAGAAGAAGCCAAAGTCATCTAAATGCGGATTGCAGATTGCACCCCCTCCCCCACCCTCCCCCCTCGAGGGGGAGGGGTAGGGTGGGGGGATTCCGAAATCCGAATTCCGTATTCCGAATTTGGAAAAAGGGAGCATCATGCCTAATGAGATATGGGTCTTAGCAGAGCAACGGGAGGGAAAGGTCAAGAGGGTGACCTTTGAGCTCTTATCGGCCGGTGCTGAATTTTCAGAGAAAACCGGTTTTCAGGTTGGAGCGATTGTACTGGGAAGCGGGCTTCAGGAAGCCGTCAAAAGTCTCTCTCCTTTTGCCGACAAAATCTATCTCATGGATGACCCTGCCCTCACTTCATACACCTCCGACACCTATTTGATCAATATGGCTCCCTTCATTAAGGAACATCAACCCTCCGTTCTCTTAGGGGGAGCAACTTCCACGGGGAAGGATCTTTTCCCAAGGCTGGCCATGCACCTCCAAACAGGTTATGCCCCTGACTGCACGGGTCTGAACATAGAAAAGAATGGAAAGCTGATCGCCAAACGTCCTCTCTACGGAGGAAAGATCTTTGCAGAGATGATCTTTTCTGAAGCCAGACCCCAGATGGCTACTGTCAGAAACAATACCTTTCTCGTTAATCAAAATCTTAATAAGTCGGCTCAAGTCATTTCGATTTCCTCTCATACCGATCCCTCTTCGTTGAAAAAGAAAATCGTTGGGCTGGAGAAGGCAGCTGGAACGAAGTTAGATATCACAGAGGCCGAAGTCGTGGTCGCTGCTGGAAGGGGGATCAAAGCACCTGAAAATTTTAAGATCATGGAAGAGTTAGCGGATGTGCTCAATGCCTCCGTGGGAACTACTCGAGCCATTGTGGATGAAGGCTGGAGGGATCAGAAAGACCAGATTGGAAAGAGCGGGAAGAACATCTCCGCCAAACTCTACATGGCTTTTGGTATTTCAGGCGCTATCCACCATGTCCTGGGAATCGGCACCTGTAAAACAGTGGTGGCTGTGGATACAGATCCAAATGCCCTCATTTTTAACTATGCGGATTATGGGATCGTTGGAGATCTCTTCCAGATTATTCCTGCCTTAACCGAAGAATTGAAAAAGGCCCTAAAAGAATAACGATGGAAAAGGTGGATGTCATCATTATTGGCGGAGGATTGGCGGGTCTCTCCTGCGCCTATGAATTGGCCGATTCAGGAATGACCGTGATCGTCCTGGAGCGAGGAGATTTCTCTGGGAGTAAAAATGTGACAGGAGGAAGAATCTACCTGAGCCCCCTCCGAAATTACCTTCCTGATCTCTGGAAAGAAGCACCTTTAGAAAGGCATGTAACGAAAGAATTTATCACCTTATTGGGGAAAACCAACTCAACTACTTTCGAACTTTACAGTGATCGATTCAATCGAGAACCCTATCCCAGTTACACCATTCTCAGAGCAAAATTCGACCGCTGGCTTGCGGATCTTGTCTCAGAAAAGGGAGTTTTCGTCATCCCCCAGAAGAATGTAAATGACCTCATCAAAGAGAGAGAAAAAGTCATCGGGGTCAAAACCGAGGATGAAGAGATTGGAGCAGATTGTGTGGTGGCCGCGGATGGAATTCTCTCCTTCATCGCTGAGAAGGCCGGACTCCGGCAACCTTTTCAACCCCAACATTTTGCCCTGGGTTTTAAAGAGGTGATTGCCCTTGATTCAAAAATCATCGAAGACCGATTCCGACTTGGAGAAAAAGAAGGGGCGGCCCAACTCTTTGTGGGAACCCTCACCAAAGGCATCATGGGAGGAGGCTTCCTCTACACCAATCAGGAGAGTCTCTCTTTGGGAATCGTGGTGGGAATTCATTCTCTCAATCAGAAAGAGCCCCGTGAGGAAGTTCATAAACTTTTAGATGAATTTAAGGAAAGGCCCGAGATAAAAAATCTGATCAAGGGAGGAGAGGTCGTTGAGTATTCCGCCCATCTCATCTCCGAGGGAGGAATCCACATCAAACCAAAGGTCTATGGAGATGGAATTTTAATCACGGGAGACGCAGCAGGCCTGGGTCTCAACATGCTCGTCACCGTAAGAGGAATGGAATATGCCATGGCTTCAGGAGTCCTGGCAGGCCGAACCATAAAAATAGCAAAGGAAAAGAACGATTTCTCAGCCTCTTCTTTGGCCTATTACGAGAAACTTCTCAATGAAAGTTTTATAATGAAAGAGATGGATCATTTTAAAAATTCTCTTTCGATTTTGGAGAACGAGAGGCTCTTCTCCAAATACCCTCAGGCGATCTCTGATCTCTTCGAGAAAGTGATGAGGGTGGATGAGAATCCCAAAGAAGGTCTTTACAAGACCATTTGGCAGACTTTTAAGA
>Ga0315281_10003024_pt1 | contig 24771 bp, 22 predicted proteins | sample YL17G07_0_MG_FD_204540 | JGI IMG/M metagenome (GOLD analysis project Ga0315281, IMG submission 204540) | Sediment microbial communities from Yellowstone Lake, YNP, Wyoming, USA - YL17G07_0 | ecosystem: Environmental > Aquatic > Freshwater > Lake > Sediment | place: USA: Wyoming | collected... | reverse complement strand
CAGCCAGAACTCGCTTTGGAAAAGTGGACATCTGGATCAACAACGCGGGGATAGCCCATCCGCAGCTAAGCTTCTGGAAGCATCCACCCGAGCGCATCAAAGCCGTCGTGGAGACAAACGTCGTCGGTGCTATGAACGGAGCTGCTATTGCCCTTCGAGGAATGATTGAACAGGGCTCTGGAAGCTTGTACAATATGGTTGCGCGCCACAGGAGAATTCAATGCTCGCCAAACTGAAAGATTTCGCTGTTGTCTGCATCCATAGCCCGGAAGCTCTCGCAGACAGGGACCTTTCCACCCTGCGTGAGACGATTACCGCGTTGAAACCGGATTTCTGGGAGGAGACGGAGCCCGGCACATTCCTCGCCTTCTTCCTCGTGACACGAGGTGGTCGAACGAAGAGCCTCAAGCTCAGCGCGGCGGTCGGCAGCCTCAGGAAAAGGGGCGGCGCATTTCGCAGCCTCGGCGTTGCCAAAGCGGTGGGAGAGTTGGTGACGGAGGCGAATTGGTACGGCAAGATCCTCACTTGCCCGTTCGGTGATGCGGTCAACCAGGCGATGAGGCTGGCACGGGAAGCTGCGCAGAAAGAAACCCTGGCGTAGACGGCGGCTCAATTCCTTTGTGGAACAAAGTAATGGATGGCGACGCCGTACGCGTGGGTCAGCCTCCCCTTTTGGTGTCTCCTTGGGATTTTGACTGCACTTGCTGGTGACCGCCACGCGCAACATCAACCTCCATCTCAGAGACCAGTCCAGATATTCGAAGGGCATTCACATCGGTCGCGCCTTCGGCGGGCCGTTGCTGGGATTTCGACGACGAGCCTGAAGAAAGCCGTTGGATTTGCTTCTGACCTCATCTTCTGCGATGTTTATTCAGGGAGGGGGAGTTCGACATGTTCACAAAGGCGAGATGTGTTGCGGATGTCGTCAATCGGTCGGTTGTGACGGTACTTTGTTGTCTCGTTGTGGGTTTCATTTTTTGCCAGTGGAGGATCTTCGATCCCCGAGACCCGGCGTTCCAGTTCGTTACCTTCAGCGTTCTTGGGTCGATGTTTTTCTTCACATTGAGAGTGAACGCCAGGAACTCGCTGGCAGTGCTGCTCGTCTTCTTTATGATTCACTCCGGACTCGTCACCCACGCGCTGCAACACAGTACCCTCCTTCGGGATTTCCTCTTTTTCGCTGCAGTTGCCGGGGCCGTTTCTCTCTTCTTCGTCGTTTTCGACAGACCAGGTGAGCTTAGCCGCCCCATCGATCCTCTGGTGCTTGCAACATTGTTCGCGTTGACCTACTTCGTCGCAACAGTCATCCTGCACGCCGAAGAGGGGTTCCTTTCGAAGGTCATTGTATTCAACTACGTGACCGACATGATTCTTCCCTTGATGACGTACGGTTTTCTCACGGGGTTCGGCATCGGGATTGGAATCTTCATCACGGACAGACAGTATCTTGAACGCGTGCGCGACAGAATATTCACAACGTTTCGTGAGTTGCCGGAGGAGCCAAGACTGGCGCCGATTGGCCAGAAGTGGTGTGTCTCCCGAAAATGAGAACCCCTCCGATCTGGAGAAATCCCCGCAGGCATCTGAACTTTCTCGGGAAAATCTCGTCCTAATATGAGGAACGGTTCCTTGCATTGGACTCTCCGACCATGGCCGACCAAACCACCCATTCAGCCGACGAACCGAAGATAAGGCACGTGCTCCGGGACGATCTCAGCCGGGGCGATTTCTGGAGCACTCTCCGACGCGACTTCAAAGAGCTGAGAGAATTCATGCTCACCGATGAGCGGAGGAAACAGCTCCAGGCGATGAGCCGGTTCAAGCAGTGGCTCTCCATCGCGTGGTGGCTGCTGAAAGGCATGATCCTCAAACTCACTCCTGCTCGCCGGCTCCTCGTCCTTCTCGGCATCGTCCTGGTCGTGATTCATGCTAGCAACCAAGGAGAGAGTCAGCAATACCATATCCTTGGTGGTCTGATTCTGCTCTTCGTCCTGATGCTGGAGTTGAAGGACAAGCTGGTAGCACGGGAGGAGCTCGAGGCGGGCCACGCCGTGCAGAAGGCGCTCATGCCGGAGAGGACTCCTCAGGTCCCCGGATGGAACCTGTGGCTTTTCACTCGCTCAGCCAATGAGGTCGGAGGTGACCTGGTCGATTTCATGCAACTCAGCGAGAACCGGTTTGGCGTCGCAGTGGGCGATGTGGCGGGCAAAGGATTGAGGGCCGCTCTTTTGACGGCAAAACTTCAAGCGACGCTCCGAGCACTCGCCCCGGATTTCGCTTCCCTCGCCGAGCTGGCGAGGAAACTGAATCAGATCTTCTGCCGCGATAGCCTCCCCAACCTCTTCGCATCGTTGTTCTACCTCGAGCTTCAATCCGACTCAGGCGCGGTGCGCGCGGTGAACGCCGGGCACATCCCACCGCTGGTTCTCAGAGGCCCTCAGTTCGAGAAAATGGAGAAGGGGGGAATGGCGTTGGGCCTCTCGACCGCTGCCACCTTTTCCGAGCAGACGACCGCACTTCAGAAGGATGACATCCTGCTGGTATACTCCGACGGCCTGACAGAGGCCAGAAATGAACAAGGGGACTTCTTCGGGGAAGGACGCCTCCTGGACCTCCTGCCGCAACTCTCGCGCCTTCCCGCTGAACAACTTGGAAACCGGCTGGTGACAGAGATCAACCGGTTCACTGGGGAGGCACGAGCCAACGATGACCTATCGATCGCCCTCCTCAAGCGGGTGTAGAGCTTCATCATTTCTTTTCTTACATTAGTTTCGATCCGTCAATATCGATCATCATTTGTTTCAAACAGAGGAGGCCATCTATGGGGAAAGGAGACCGGCGATCACGCCGCAGCAAGATCTGGCGCGGAACCCACGGAAAATCCCGTCCGAGGAAGAAGAAGAAACAACACCACGTCCACCAACCCAAACCTGTCGAGCAGAAAGAGGAGCAGGGCTGATTCCTCCCCTCTGACGCCGAAGCAGGGGGGTGACACCCCGTCGGTAGTAGAAGAACCTCCAGAGAAGAGGCTGATCGCTCGGCCTCAGAAGGGAGGCTATTTCCTTTGCGGGGCGCGTTGACAACTCTGGCGACGACTGCAACGTCAAGAGAGAAAGGCAGAATCGCGAGACAACCTATGAGGATATCGAATTGCTTGATATCTGCCACCGGACAATGCGCGATGCCGTCGCCGGCTTGAGGAGAGGGAGCCTACGGTTTGTTCCTGCCGGAAGCAAGGTGAGCAACGCCAAGATCATCTCAGGCATTGCCTCTCACGATCTCTACCACGCAGGCCAGATTCAACTGCTGAAGCGGTTGATGAAGTTGTAACAGGCACAATGACTTCGACCCCCTCCCGAAAAGAGAGATCAAGGAGCCTATGAATAAATTCAATTTCGTTATCTTCTTCACCATATTCTTCACGCTGTACGGGCTCATCAACTTCTACGTTTTCCTTCGAGGTTGGCAGGCAATCCCGCCCGATTCAGCCCTGCGAACACCCTATGCGGTGGTCTTCTGGACCATGGCCCTCTCCTTTATCGCCGGGAGGTTTCTTGAGCGAGTTGCCCTCTCCACCCTCAGCGATATCATCGTCTGGGTGGGGAGCTTCTGGCTTGCAGCGTTCGCATACTTCACGCTCATCGCGCTTCTCATCGATCTGCTGCGGCTTTTCAACTACATCGTCCCCTTTTTCCCATCCTTCATCACACGAAACTATGCTCGAGCCAAGGAGATGACGGCACTCGGAGCCGTCCTGCTCGTCACGTGTACCATCGCCATCGGCTACTTCAACGCCCGAACCCCGCGGCTCAGAACTCTGAAACTCCATATCGACAAGAGCGTCGATTCCCTCACGACATTGAATCTCGCCGTCGCGTCTGATATCCACCTCGGAACCATCATCGGGCGAAGTCGGTTGAACGCAATCGTCGAGACCATCAATGGGCTGGAGCCCGACCTTATCCTCCTCCCCGGCGACATCGTCGACGAGGATCTGAGGCCTGTCATCAAACAGAATCTCGGTGAGACGCTGAGAAAACTGAAAGCAAGATATGGCGTTCTTGCAATCACGGGCAACCACGAGTATATTGGAGGAGTGGAGGAGGCGTGCAGGTACCTACAGGAGCATAGTATCACGGTTTTGCGCGACAGCTCAATCAGGGTCAACAACAGTCTGTTCGTCGTCGGAAGAGAAGATCGAAGCATCTCGCAATTCGCCGGCAAGAAGCGCAAACCGCTGGAGGAGTTGATGACACAGGTGGACAAACGCTTCCCGGTCATCCTCATGGATCACCAGCCGTTTGGCCTCGACGAGGCAGTCAGGCAGGGTGTCGATCTGCAACTTTCGGGTCACACCCACCACGGCCAGATCTGGCCGTTCCAGTACATTACGAAGGCTGTGTACGAGCTTAGCTGGGGGTATCTGAAAAGGGGAGTAACCCATTCTTACGTCTCGAGTGGCGTCGGGACCTGGGGCCCTCCTGTTCGGATCGGTAATACGCCGGAAATCGTCAACATTCAACTTACCTTTGGACAAGAAGGCTCTCCTCCACCTCGCGGTCTTCTTCGGGCGGATCAACATCGTCCACCTGCTGCTGAATAGGGGGGCGGAGATCAACGCGGCATCGAAAAACGACCAGCGCGTTACGCCGCTTCACTCAGCCCTCGCCAACCCAAAGAACGCCACCGTGGCCCAGCTTCTCATCGACAGCGGAGCGGATCTCAATGCCAGGCAATCGGGAGGGTACACACCTCTTCATTACGCCGCGGCAAACGGTCTGGAGGGGATCGTGAGAATCCTGATAACGAGATCCGTCGACCTCTCCGCCAAAGAGGCGGGCGGCAAGACCGCCTACGATCTGGCCGTTCAGAAGGGGTATGCATCGATCGCCGAATTCCTGAAACGGGCTTGAATCGCGTTGGATTCCATTCTCCTCAGCGAATTGAACATCTACCCCATCAAGTCCGCGAGGGGGGTCTCGCTCACATCGGCCCGGGTTGTGGACCGCGGCCTCCAGCACGACCGCCGCTGGATGGTGGTCGACGACCGCAACAAATTCCTTACGCAGCGCACGCTCCCCCGAATGGCATTGATGGAGGTCAAGGTACGAACCGACCACCTCGCTGTCAGCGCACCCGGGATGGAAGAACTGACGATCCCGTTCGAAGTGCAAGATCCCGATCTGCTTCAGGTGCAGGTGTGGGATGACCTTGTCGAAGCGGAATCGGTCGGAGGGGAGGCAGGCCGATGGTTGAGCCGGTTCCTCGGCAGCCCGTGTAAACTCGTCCACATGCCCGACCATTCTCTTCGTTCCGTGAAGCCCAAACATAGCCGGGGAAAAGTGCTGGTGGGTTTTGCGGACGCGTTCCCCTTCTTGTTGATCTCCGAGGCATCGCTGAGCGATCTGAATGCGCGGCTCGAGAGGCCTGTTCCGATGAACCGTTTTCGTCCGAACTTGGTCGTGAGAGGATGCAAGCCGTTTGAGGAAGATGAATGGAAGGGAATTCAGATCAGTTCGGTCACCTTCAAGATCGCGAAGTCGTGCTCCCGGTGCGCGGTGCCGATGGTCGACCAAAACACGGGGATACGCGGAAAGGAGCCGATTCGGACATTGGAGACCTTCCGCCTGCGTGACGGCAAAGTCCTGTTCGGACAAAACGTGATCCACGGCGGAACAGGTGTTCTCGCAGTCGGCGACCTGGTGCACGTGGTAAGCCGGACGTAGCGTCGCCCTTTCCCCTTCAAGAGTACCATCTCATCCGAGGTTTTCCCGGACATCGCCGTTTGAGATTGAAGGAAAAAGTGCCTACTCTGATTCCACAGGCGGTGCGACCCGTTCACAGACTGAACTGATCCCGTCGTTGAAGAAGCAATGATCTCTCAGAAGAATTCCCTCGTCTTTTTGGCTCTCGTTCTGCTCGTCGGCTGCGCCGCCGGAATACCATTGCGAAAAGGGAACCGGATTGTCTTCTTCGGTGATTCGATCACCGAGCAGGGTGTGAAGCCCAACGGGTACATCATGCTCGTCAAGAACGAGCTGAACGCTCGCCATCCCGACCAGGAGATTGAGATCATCGGCGCAGGCGTGAGCGGCGACAGGGTTCCGGACCTCGTGCGCCGGGTAGCTGAGGATGTGATCGACCCGAGGCCCGCGATCGTCGTCATCTACATCGGCATCAACGATGTGTGGCATTGGGCGCTGCAAGGTCACCAAGGGACACCGAAGGATCAGTACGAAAGAGATTTACGGGAGGTCATCGCACGAATCCAATATGCCGGCGCCAAGGTGATCCTCTGCACCCCGAGCGTCATCGGAGAGAAACGTGATGGAACAAACCCTCAAGACGCGATGCTGAACGAGTACGCTGCCATCAGTCGCAAGATTGCGTTGGATCTGGGAGTCCGCCTCTGCGATCTCCGCAAAGCGTTCGTCGACTATCTCAAGGTCCATAACAAGGAGGATAAGGAGAAGGGCGTTTTGACAACCGATGGTGTTCACCTCAATGACGAAGGGAACAAACTCGTTGCCCAGGAGATCTTGAAGCTGCTGCAGGACTGACGACAACTCGAAGCCAGTGATAGAAGAAGCCCGACCTCCTTCGAGATCGGGCTTTTCTTTGCAGCCAACCCGCACCAGGTGCCTACTCCTTACTCCCTCCGAGCTGCTGGTCCACCATCACCAAACCCGCGGTCGAATCGCCGACGTTCTTCAGAAGATCGATGATGTCCGACGCGCTTTTTTCCTCTTCAACCTGCTCGGTGATAAACCACTGCAGCATCACCTGCGCCGGGTAGTCTTTCTCCTTCACCGCCAGCTCATAGAGGGAGTGAATCATGCCCGTCACCTTCCTCTCGTGCTCGAGGACCTTCTTCAAAACATCAAGGGGAGCCTTGTACTCGGCAGGCGGTTTATCGATCGCCTCAAGCACCACACGGCCGGCGCGCTCCGTTACAAAACCGAAGAACTTCATCGCGTGCTTGTACTCTTCGCCGCTCTGCACCCTCATCCAGTGTGCAAATCCCGGCAGACTCACGGAGTCAAAGTGTGCTGACATGGCAAGATAGAGATACGAGGAGTACAGCTCGTTCTTGATCTGCTGATTCAGTGCATCTTGGACCTTCTTGGAAATCATGGTTTGGATCTCCTTTCGAGATTAGGGGATGGTTTCCGTGATACGGTCGAGAACGCAGCGCCCCGCTATTGAGTTCCGAATACCCTCACAAGCCACAGGCTGATGTCCGGGACGTACGTGATGATCAAAAGGGCAAGCAACTCCAAGAACATGAAAATCAGCACGGACCGCGCGATGGTGAGGACTGGCTTCTGGAACCTGAGGCTCGAGAGGAACAGGTTCAATCCAACCGGCGGTGTGAGATAACCGATTTCGAGATTGGCGAGGAAAATGATCCCGAGATGCACCGGATCGACCTTGAACTCGCGTGCGATCGGGAGGATGAGAGGAACAACAACGATGATGGCGGAGAAAATGTCCATCATCATCCCAACGATAATGAGAAAGCCGTTGAGAATGAGAAGGAACGTCACCTTGCTGCTGATCTGCTGGCTGACAAACTCGAACAGCCGTTGGGGCACCTGCTGGTCGATCAGGTAGTTCGTCAGCCCGAATGCCGTACCCAGGATGGCCAGGATGGCCCCGACCAGGAGCATGCTGTCGATCATCACCTTCGGCACATCTTTCATCAGCTTGAGATCCCGATAGATGAAGACCTCGACCACTAGCACGTAGAACGCGGTCACAGCTGCCGCCTCCGTGGCCGTAAACGCTCCTCCATAGATTCCGCCAATGATGATGAAGGGCAACGGTATCTCCCAGGCCGCGGACCGTGCGGCTGACAGCACGTTTTTCCAGGAGAAAGCGACCCTCGGAATATGCTCCGAGAGCCCCGTGCGCACGCTGTAAACCGACAGGACACCGATGAGGATAAAACCGGGCAGGATCCCTGCGACGAAGAGCTTGTCGATGCTCACAGCCGCTACGAGACCATAGAGAATGATGGGCAGGCTTGGCGGAAAAAGGAGCCCGATGCTGCCGGAGGATGTCACCAGGCCGAGCGAGAAGCGCTCCGGATAGCGTTCTTTGAGCAAGATCGGATACAGCAGGCCGCCGAGAGCGACGATCGTCACACCGGAAGCGCCTGTGAAGGCCGTGAAGAACGCACACGTCACCAGGACAACGATCGCAAGGCCTCCCGGCATCCAGCCGAAGAGCGCTTGTGCCAGACCGACGAGACGCTTCGGGGAGTTGCTTTCTGCCAGCAGGTAGCCCGCAAATGTGAAAAGGGGGATCGCGATGAGCGGAGGCGAATCAGCGATCCTGTACAGCTCGATGATGACGGCGGAGATGTCTGTGTTCGTCGAGCTGAACCCGTACAGGGCACACGCGCCGATGATCGTGAACAGCGGCGCGCCGAGCAAGGCGAGCAGGACGATGAAAAACACCACCAGCCACACATTCATGCCGGCCCTTCCCCCCTCACGAAAGACTGGAGGCCCACAACCGCCCGGATCACGAAATGCACCACGAGGAGCCCGAAGCCGACAGGGATGATGATCTCCCCGTACCACGACGGGATGCTCTCGTAGACCGTCGTCTGCATCGCAATCTCATTCCGGATGAACGTGATGGAGCCTCGAAGAAGAAGGTAGCAAATGGCAGCTGCAAAGAGGTGAGTGAGAACGCTCACTGCCTGACGGGGCCTGGTGGGGAGAAAGCGCGTCAGCGCGTCGATACTGATGTGACGGCCGTTGCTCGTCGCGATGGCCGCGCCGAGGAACCCGATCCACAAAACCAAGTGCCTGAGAAGGATATCACCCCAGAGAATCCCTGCGAAAAAAACGTTTCGCAAGACGACCTGCGCGAAAGCAAGAAGGATCATCGCCGAGAGAAACAGAATGAGCAGCCCGCCTTCAAGCTTGTTGAGCAGGATGTCGAAACGCTTCAAAAGCTTCATTGAGATTCCTTCCCGTTCCGACGGAATTCTGCGAGCGCCCCTTCGACCCGGTTCAGCAGATCTTCGCTGTACAGTTTCCCCATGAGGAGCCTCCGTGCCTCGGTTCCGATCCTGTTGTAGCGCGGGACGTCTTTCGGGTCCGCCTTGACGACGGTTATCCCACGCTCTTTCATCGCCTCAATTGCCTTCCGGTTGTCTTCGCGGTTGATCTGGGTCAGCTTGGCCATGAACGTGCGACCAGTACGAACCAGGATCTCCTGAAGATCTTGCGGGAGCGAATCGAAGTACTTCTTCGAGATGAGAACCGCTCCGACCGAAACGGCGAGGGGGTAGTCGACCATATACTTGACGCGTATATACCATTGGAGGACCGTCGCAGCATACGGTGAGCAGTAGAACGCGTCGATCATCCCTGTCTGAAGGGACGTGAGCACATTGTCAATCGAGAGCGGAATGGGATGAATACCCAACGCCTGGAACGCCGCCTGAGCCACGGGGTCACCCTCCCACGTCCATATTTTGATTCCCTTCAGATCATCCGGTGTTCGGACGGGAGAATTTGTGAAGATGTTCACGTTTCCCACCTCCGCCCATCCCAGAAAAACGAATCCTCCTTCCTCGAACGCCGCTTCAAACTCCTTTCCGAACTGGGCGTACAGGAAGTCCATCTCCGCATGGTTCTTCACGAGGAAGGGTGAGTCGAGAACCCGGACCTCCGGCGCAATTTCCCCGAGCCCGACGCCCGTAAAGCCGCCGCTCTGCAATTGTCCGATTCTGATCTTCCGCAACATCGATTTCTCGTCCCCTCCTTGAATACCGCCCGCATACATCCTGAACCCGATACGCCCGCCGCTCTCTTTACGAACGGCAGCATCGTACTGCCTCATCACCACCATCCACGAGCTCCCCTCAGGAGCCAGCGTGCCGAATTTGATCGTGTATTGCTGAGCGAACCCCAGTTGAACAAGGATGAACCCAAGGCTGAAAACGGAGAAAACGTTCTTCACAAGTGCTCCTCGGTTAGACTTCCAGAATCAGTTTAGAACAAATCATTGACGCGCGCGAGCAGGAGTCTTGCCTTCTTCTTGGCAGCCGCATTGGCGAGGCGGGCCTCAGGCAGAACATCGAGCGATGCCTCATCAACCTTCTTGAGAAGGGACTCGAAAAGCTCCTGATCCTGCTGTTGAACCGCATAGGTCTTGGCATAGTAGACGTACGTCATCAGAAACTTTCCGCCATTCACGCCCAGGGCACGTTCGAAATATTCCTTCGATTTCTCGGGCCTTCCGCCCAGCGCCTTTGGCAGGCTCCCCTCGAAGCTTCCGAGGAACAGATAGGGGCCGCCAAAGTAATAGGTAGAATCCCTGTGTCGAACAAATTCCATCATGGCAGTGACCTTCGGAAGGTCCGCAACCGCTCCCACATCCGTTCGCGTAATGTTGATGTATCCCCCCCAACCGAACGCCGTCCAGAACACCGCAGGAACGTCATCATTTGACAGTGCTTGCAGAGCCGCGCGAAATGAGTCGAGATCCTTACCCATAGCGTCTCTCACCTTGGCTTTCTGGGCCAGGATCCTCATGCCGTAGTCGCGACCCCGGAGGTAGAAGTCGCGCGCCCGCTCGACGCTGTCGTCTTCGGCAAACGCGAGCGCATAGGCACTGTATCCTTGGGAGGTGAGGAGGAGAAGCTTCTTGTTGTCCGGGTCCCCCTTGATCAGCGCCTCCAACAATTTGAGATTCGAGCCGAGGGCCTCCTGTGCAAGTTGAAGGTCCCCTTCTTCATTGAAGGCCTCAAAGCCATAGTCCATGATCCCGCCCATCGTGCGGATGGCTAGGGTCGTCACGCAACCCTGGAATAAGATGAGCGAGCTGAGCAGAACAACTGTCTTGTTCATGGATTCATGTCTTTCTGTTGGAATCGACGGGGGAGCTCGTTCCACGCCCGAGGCGCCTCCCTGCAGCTTGCTGCCTCGCCTAGTCCGCCGACAAGATCTGCCGCACCGTCTCCGTCGTTACATTGCAGCCCGAAAGAATCAAGGCAACGCGTTTCGCCGTAAGCCGGTTCTTGATTTTGATCGCGCCTGCAAGCGAAGCCGCTCCTGCTCCTTCGGCCAGATTATGGGTATGCTCCAGTAACAGCCTCATCGCCGATCGGATTTCCCGATCTGAGACGAGAACGAAATCGGTGAGATTGCGCTTCATGATGCTCACCGTCATCGAGAACCCCACCCGGGTGGCCAATCCCTCCGCAAACGTCCGCATAATTTCGCATGAGACAGGCTTCCCTCCCCGCCACGACATGTATGCAGCGGGTGCCTCTTCCGATTGGACGCCGATGATTTCGATCCCCCCGTTCATCGACTTCGCCGCGATCGAGATCCCGGAAGCGCCGCTCCCCCCTCCCACCGGCACGACGATGATGTCAACGTCCGGCAGATCTTCCACGATCTCCAGACCGATGGTGCCGACGCCGGCGATCAGGTGAGGCTCATTGGCAGAGTGGATGTATCGATAACCCTTCTCTTGGCTCAGCCTCTCGACATACTCCCGCGCTTCATCGAAGTCCTTCCCTTCAAAGATCACCTTGGCCCCCAACCGCTGAATCGCCTTCACTTTGTCGGGATTGTTCCCGTTCGGCACGACCACGATCGCCCGCGCCCCAAACGTCCGAGCGGCGTAGGCTATCGATAGGCCGTGGTTGCCGGTCGAAGCTGTCAGGACTCCGCGCGTCCGCTCATCTTCGCTGAGTCTGGAGAGAAGGTTCAATCCTCCCCGCACCTTGAAAGCACCGATCGGCTGATGGTTCTCGTGCTTGATGTATACTTGACAGCCGAGCAGATCCGACAAGTCGGCATAATGATAGAGCGGGGTGCGGTGGAGAAACCGCTGAATCACCGTTCGCGCATCCAGAATATCTGCGGCCGTGGGCGGGGAAGTCATGGAACGGGCAATGGCATTGATCCTGTGCGCAGTCTCACCGAAAAAATCACGCAAATATACTGAAAAAAGACGGAGTTTCAAAAGCTGAATTGTCCTCGGGTGCTCCGCAAGAAAGCGGTAACTCGGATTCCGTTTCGTCGACGATTTGAAAGTATCCTGAATATCAGCTACCTTGCAGCCGGTTCCTCAGTCCCTTTCTATCACGTTGTTTCAATCCACCCATCGAAGTTGCAGTCGATGATCTAACCACCCATGCGCATACTTCTCGTTGAAGATGAAGCAAAGGTCGCTCGCTTCATTCAAGAGGGTCTCAAAACGGAGGGATATCAGGTAGAGATCGCAGCCGACGGTAGATTGGGTGAGAAGAAAGCTCGCACCGGCGATTTCGATCTGATCCTCCTGGATATTCTTCTCCCGAAAAAGAACGGGTTTGAGGTGCTGCAGTCGCTGCGGCGAGATGGCGTCAAGACGCCGGTCCTCATGCTCACCGCACGCAGCGCAACTGAAGACATCGTACAAGGCCTCGACCACGGCGCGGACGACTACCTCAGCAAACCGTTCGCCTTCAAGGAACTCCTCGCCCGCATCCGGTCGTTGTTACGCCGCGACCGCCGAACCCAGATCGTCTTGAAGGTGGGCGACCTCCAGTTGAACACCATGACGCGCAGAGCAGCTCGGATGGGGAGATCGATCGAGTTGACAGCGCGCGAATACGCCTTGCTGGAGTTTCTGATGCAAAACCCCCAGAAGCTCCTCACCCGCCAACAACTGGCGAAGGAGATTTGGGGATTCGACTTCGATCCCGGCACCAACATCATCGACGTCTACATCAATCACCTCCGCAAGAAGATCGATCAGGAGATCGAGAAGAGACTGCTGCACACGGTGCGCGGCAGAGGATACTATATCTCCGAGAAGGTGCTTGAGAAGAGTCCCAAATGAGGCTGTTCCACTCCGTTCGCACGAAGCTGACGCTCTGGTATACGCTGATCCTGGCGGCGACGCTGGTGGGCTTCGGAGCGACCGCGTACCTCTTCACTCGGTCAACGCTCTCCGACAATCTCGATCGCTCCCTTCGAAGTGAGGTTCAATGGGTTAATGAGTTCATCGAGCCGAAAGCGAAGAAGATCCGCCTGAAGCGATCGGCCCTCCTGGAGCTGCAGCAGCTCAAGAAGAGCGCTCCGCCCGAGACGCGAAGCGACGAAGCGGACTCCGAAGATGTCGCAATCGATGCCATCTGGAACCAGATCTACCAACACACGCTTCTGAGCCCACGCCGACAGTACATCCAGATCCTTGACCGCAACGGCGACCTGCTGTACCGCTCGCCAAGCCTGGCGAAAGGGTCCCTCCAATACAGCGACATACCGTACGGCTCCACCAAGGTTGTGATGATTCGAAATGAGGAGGGTCGCGAGCTCCGGCTGGCCGTCACCCAGAACGACTACGTGAAGATCTTCGTGGCGTATCCTCTGGACGAGCTGAACGAGGTGCTCGACGGCATTTTCTCCGACCTTCGGCTTCTCACCCCCCTTGCTCTCATCATCTCGGTGATCGGCGGGTGGTTTCTGGCATACACATCTTTGAAACCCGTCGACACCATCACCAGAACCGCTCGCAAGATTACCGCCCAGAACCTCAACCAGCGGTTGCCCGCCCACCAGGTGGACGACGAGCTTGGCCGGCTCACTGCAACGTTCAACGACATGATCGGCCGGCTGCAGGAATCCTTCGCACAGATCCAGCGATTCTCCGCCGACGCCTCCCACGAGCTTCGCACGCCTCTGACCGTCATGCGCGGCGAAATCGAGGTCGCGCTTCGCAAAAAGGGATTGCTGGGGGAGACGAAAAGGCTCCTCACCAGCATCCACGACGAACTCGTGAGGCTTTCCTCCATTGTCGAGAGTTTGATGACCTTGATCAAGTCCGAGTCCGGCCGATTGGTCTTGCGGTTTGATGAGGTCGAGTTGAGCACGATGATCAAGGAGATCTCCGAGGACGCACAGGTGCTCGCCTCAAGGAAGAAGATCAAAGTGGATCTTGGAAGGGTCGAGCCTGTGAAAGTGCGGGGAGATGCAGCACGCCTCAGACAGCTATTCCTGAACCTCGTCGAGAATGCGGTGAAGTACACACCCCCTCGCGGGAAGGTCACGCTCTCGGTTGAACACTCAACTGGAGGAGCGAGCGTGAGCGTGCAGGATACGGGGATCGGGATTCCGCGCAGAGATCAAACGAAGATCTTCGACCGCTTCTACCGCGTGAAGCAAGAGAGCTCGGGCGACGTCAGCGGCAGCGGCCTCGGACTTGCGATCGCAAAGTGGATCGCAGAGGCGCACCGGGGGACCATCGACGTCAAGAGTGAGCCGCGCAAGGGCAGCACGTTCACCGTCTTGCTCCCACGGTCGTAAACCGTTTCCGTTCAGACCTGCCCACGAACTCATTCCTCAGTGCCACGCACGTTGGAGGTGCGTGAGATCTTGCACTTACCTTGATTTTCGTCCCTTTTTTTCGCTATATGATGTTGTTGGATCAGCGCTGAAAGCATCCTCCGAGATTTCCGGACTTCGAACAGGTCCCTCCCGCATCTCCTCAGTGAGGATGTACACTCAGGATCCTTTCAATTAAGATATGCGAAAAACCTACTTCTTTTCGGACGCCCACCTCGGGATCGGGACAAGAGCGGAGGATCGTGAGAAGGAGACTTCCATCGTCCGATTTCTGGACTCCGTCTCGCGCGACGCTGAACAGCTTTTCATCGTGGGGGACCTTTTTGACTATTGGTTTGAATACAAAACGGTCGTTCCGAAAGGATATGTTCGCCTGTTTGCAGCGCTCGCGGGCCTGGCGGACGCCGGCGTAGCAGTGACCTACGTGGCGGGAAATCATGATTTCTGGCTGCGATCGTACTTTCGCGACGAACTCGGGATGGAGATCTCCCTCGACCCGATTGAGCGCGAGATCCACGGCAAGCGGTTCTATATCCATCACGGCGATGGATTGCTCACGAGGGACACCGGGTACAGAATTCTTAAACGGGTGTTGCGGAATCGATTCAACATCTTTCTCTTCTCGCTCCTTCACCCGGACCTTGCAGCCTCGATCGCGCGGTGGACCTCCCGCAAGAGCCGCCAGCACACCTCTCAGCGATCGCTCGAAGAGGATGACATGGTGGATTTCGCCCAAAAGAAGATCGACGAAGGATTCGATGTCGTCATCATGGGGCATAACCATATCCCCGGCCTTCGGAACATTGGGTCTGGTGTTTACGTCAACCTTGGAGACTGGATGAGTGAAAACACGTACGCGGTGTTCGACGGGAAGCGAATGAAGTTGGAAAAGTGGCACGATGACGGGCCCGCGAAGCACAAAGGACTTCGAAGATCTCGTCGATGAGGCAGATTCCCGAAATTCTTCGGATTTCGGGAATCTCAATTGACCATGGGAAAACGCTCATATACCCCGGAAGATATGGATCGGTACTTCAACGATCCTTCCTATCGCCGGTCGTTTCTCCACGGAGGGGGATTCATCCGACGCAATTGGAAACGCCTGACGGGGCTCGGGGTCATCGTTCTCGCACTCCTGATTTGGTACGGTTGGTACGTTGCAAGAGGGCTTCCATCCCTCGAGGAGCTTGAAAATCCCGAGCCGGAGCTGGCGACGAAGGTGTACGCGGAAGACGGGGCCGTCGTTGACCAATTCGCGGAGAAAAACCGAACGCGCATTGCGGTGGAAAAACTCCCGCAAGGGTTGATCGATGCTCTGGTTTCGACCGAGGACAAGGATTTCTACCATCATTGGGGCGTCAATCTGTCCCGCTTTTTCCGGCAGATGGTCATCAATCTGGTAACGTTCCGCCAGGCCGGCGCAAGCACAATTACCCAGCAGCTCGCTCGAAACCTCTACAGATTGCAGGGCCGACAGGAGTCCCTGTTCGATAAGATCACCCGGAAGATCCGAGAGTTCATTTCCTCAGTTCAGATCGAGAGGAATTTCACGAAGAGGGAGATTCTCGAGCTGTACCTCAACGTGGCCTTCTTCGGGCGAGATGCGTACGGCATCGAGTCTGCTGCCCAACGATACTTCAATAAGTCCGCCGCCGACCTGACCTCCCCCGAATACACCATGCTGGTCGGCATGCTCCAGGGTCCGAACTACTATGACCCCTTCAACCACCTCGACCGTGCGCTGCGTCGCCGCGATATCGTCATCAACCAGATGACACGCGACGGGCGTATCACCAAGGAGGATGCCGGACGGATCAAGGCCGATAGCCTCTTCCTGCGGGTGCTCGAGCCCGACTACCGGACGGGGATCGCGCCTCATTTCGTAGAGTGGGTTCGGCAGCAGCTCGAACAGAAAGCCGAGACGTACGGCTTCAACATCTACCGGGATGGCCTGCGCGTGTACACGACGCTGGACAGCCGCATGCAGCGTTACGCGAACCGGGCGGTCGAAGAACACTTGGATAAGTTTCAGCAGCGGTTCGATGAGAGCTGGGACTGGAAGAAGCATCCCGACATTCTCCGGGACGCCGTTGACAAAATGATCCGTGATCTCGACGTGTACAAGAAGGCGAAGACACCAGCCATCCGCGATAGTATCGTGAACGCGCTTCGGACCAACCAGGCGTTCATCGATTCGGCGAAGAAAGCCGCTCAAACGATCGAAGTCGGTATGGTCGTGATCGACCCCCACAACGGGCATATCAAGGCGATGGTCGGTGGAAGAAACTTCCGGAGTTTTCGGTACGGCCTGAATCACGTCACGCAGATCAGACGACAGCCGGGCTCGGCGTTCAAGCCCTTCGTCTATACCGCTGCGATCGACAACGGGACTCCGGTCTGCTACGAACTTCTGAATCAGCCTATCACCATCCCGATGCCGGATGGAACTCGCTGGACGCCGCAGAACTTCGATGGGACGTTCGGTGGAAAGTATACCTTGCGTGAAGGATTGAAGCGATCCATCAACTTGATCGCCGTGCGCCTCATCGAGGATATCGTGCCTCCGAAGCAGGTCGTCGAGTACGCACACCGTATGGGGATCACGGCGCCCATCAGACCGTATGAAGCGATCGCCCTCGGGACCGAGGTCGTCTCGCCGCTGGAGCTCACCTCGGCCTTCGGCGTCTTCCCGAACGAAGGGGTGCTGGTTGAGCCCATCTCGATCCTTCGAATCGAGGACAAAGATGGAAACGTCATTGAGGACGACACGCCGGAGAAGCGCGAGGCGCTGAACAAGGAGACGGCGTATCTGATGACCAACTTGATGGAAGGCGCTGTGAACGACGAGGGGGGCACCGGTCGCATCGTCCGATCCTACTTTTCACTTCCGGCAGCAGGCAAGACCGGCACGACGCAGGACTTTGGCGACGCCTGGTTCGTCGGCTTCACTCCGCAGCTCGCAGCCGGGGTCTGGGTGGGTTTTGACGACAGTCGTGTCAAGTTCGGAAGCGCAGACGGACAGGGTGGACGCGCGGCCGCTCCTATCTTCGGTATCTTCCTGCGGCACACGTACGAAGATCCGCAGATCGGCCTGCAGCCTGATTACTTCCATCAACCCGATGGGATCGTCACCGATACAATCTGTGTGGAGACCAAGAAAAAGGCCCGCCCGTGGTGCCCGGAGAAAACAACAGAGATCTTCAACGCGAAGTATCCGATCGGGCTCTGCGACCTGCACACAAGCCCGTTCTGGCGGGACGAAAAGAACCCGAACAAGATTAGCTGGTAGGAGGAGTCAGTTGAGAGCTGCGAGTTCGGTATTCGCTCGGAACTCGAAATTCGACTCTCCGCCTCCTTCCTCTCGACCCCCTTTTCGGGATCCCACATTCCTCGGTCCGCGGCCTGTCCTTGGCGTCCTGCTTTCTCTTCCGTCCTTCTCCATTCTCTCTTCCCTGACTTCGCTCACTTGAGAGAACCCAAGCCCGGGAGAGCTGTTGAGAGAACGGGGGGAGCAATAAGAGGACGGAGACGCAGTGTGAGCGGTTAGTGCTCGCTCTTCCATCGATGAGAGGCGGACACCGTGATGAAGAACTCCTGCGTCGAGGGTTTTCCTGCTACTGGTTCTGGCGAGAAATGTATTTGAGCGAGGCCTGGATCAGTGCGGGCCCGACGGAATCGACCACCTGTACCTCACCGAGGCGAGAGGGAAGCACGAAACGGTTCTTGCCATCGGCCGATTTCTTGTCGTGTTTTATAGCCTGCAGTGTGCGAGGACGTGCGATCGACGACCATCTCGCCCTCAGCGGTATCCGCCGTATGAGATCGACAATTCTCTGGTGCGCGTCAGCGGCCAGCAGCCCCATCTCGCGCGCGATGTAGGCTTCGGCCATCATCCCGAGCAGCACTGCCTCCCCGTGCTTCAACACGCGGAAGTTCCCTGCCGTCTCGAGCGCGTGACCCACGGTGTGTCCGTAGTTAAGCACCATCCGCAGGCCCATCTCACGCTCGTCCTCTGCCACGATGTGAGCCTTCAGCTCGCAGCAGCGCCCCTGCACATGCATGACCGCTTCGTGATCCAGATTTAGAACTCTCTCGAGATTCGACTCGAGGTAGGCAAACAATTCGGCATCGAGGCTAACGCCATATTTCACAACCTCGCCGAGCCCGCAGACAACTTCGCGTGAGGGGAGCGTCTTCAGACAATCGATATCAACCCAGACGAACCTCGGCTGATAGAACGCACCGATCATGTTCTTGCCGAGGGGATGGTTCACAGCGACCTTGCCGCCGACGGAGCTATCCACCTGGGACAGCAGCGTGGTTGGGGCTTGAAGGAACAGAACGCCTCGATGATACGTCGCCGCAACGAAGCCGACCAGGTCGCCGATCACACCACCCCCGAGGGCAATCAAGGCGGACTTCCGTCCGACACCTCCCCTGAGCAATTCAGTGTAGAGGAGATTCGCGCGCGACAGGCTCTTCTGTCGCTCGCCGGGTGAAAGAACGATTGAAGAGACGTTGAATTCCGAATGACGAAGGCTTCCTTCGAGGGGCTTGAGATAGTGGGGGGCGACATTTGTATCCGTGATGACGACCACGCGCTTCGGGATGCCATGCTGTTGACAGGTCGGCGCGAAGGACGCCGCCATCTCCGTCCCAACGTAGATCGGATAGCTGCGGTCTCCCAGTGCCACATCGACTTTTCGCTGGATCACAACGACTCCCTAGGTATCAAGAAAGCCTCTGAGCCTCCGAACGATCTCATCGACTGTCATGCCTACTCGCTTCTTGTCCGTTCGGATGACGACATCCGCCCGCGCGTAGAACTCCTCGCGCCGGGCCAGCAGCTCCTGAATTCGTTGTTCCATTACTTCCTTCGACAGCTTTCCACCGGACTCGTCCGTCAGCAAAGGCCTGTCAGTCCTGTGGTGCACCCGCTGCAAGATTTCATCCGGCGGGAGCTGCAGATAGACAATGATGCCACTCTGACGAATCAGCTGAAAATTCTCTTCACTTGCTATGGTGCCTCCCCCCAGCGACACGACACAGTGACCTCTCTGCGCGACCTCCTCGAGCGCCGCCCGCTCGATGACGCGAAAGGTCTGTTCGCCACCGCTCGCAAAAATGTCGACGATTCTCCTCTGTGCCTTCTTTTCAACGGACTTGTCGACGTCGACAAATTCAAACCCAAGTGTGTTGGCAAGGATGGGTCCAATCGTGCTCTTGCCGCTCCCCATGAAGCCCGCAAGATAGATCAGACTCCTCTTCGGCCGATCTTGATCACTCACTGCTGCATGTCCCCCCGGCACATCACCCGAACGGATACATCTGTTCCGCTGAGGAATTTCTCAAACGACACGGATCTCAGCAAGCGTCTTCCGCTCCTCCCCAGACTAGAGGAGGTCAACGACGATACCCAAGCCGAACATGAGACCGTTGACATTGATTCTCGTCCTGAAGGCACTCGTGGGAAAGGGAATCGTGTTTCCATTATAGATAGCCGACCGCCCTTGGAACCGGTTCTCCGCGGTCACCTCGGGGTCACGGAACCTCATCTCCCCCCGTACGGCGACTCCCCTCAACACCCGATAATCGAAGCTGCTTTCCACATGAATTCCGATGCCCACTGGATGGTTCTGCTGAGGAGCATCGACACCGGCGATCGACAGGATGCGCTTGCCATAATATGCCCCGATTCCTCCTCCCATGGAAAGACGCGCATTCTCCGTTCCAAGCGGAATGTACATATTTACTCCCAGCTCAACTGGGGTCAAGCGAAAACCGTCCTTGACGGGCGCAGGAATCGGTGGGCCAGCGTACGCGACGGGTTGGATCTGGTCTTGGAGTTTTGACAGATACTCGACCTTCAGGGCGAGGAAGAAGTTGTCGTCCGATCTTCCCACTCGAAGCTCAAGTCCGCCACCATAGATGTTGTCTACTGAAGTGTACTCACTGCGGATATCGCTGGAGGGTGAGTCGGGGTTATAGAACACCTTCGAGGTTGTCGTGTAACCGCCCAGGGCAGCAACCGAGACATGCCAGCCGTCGTGTTGAGCGGAGAGCCGACACACGAAGAAAAACGAGAGAGACACCAAGTAGACTGGTAGCCGCTTCATGCAGCCCTCTTTCCGGCGATTTGCTCATCCGGGTAACTCGTGTACCCCACAGAGAGAGCTGAGCAGACAATCAATTCACAAGATCCCCCGGCGCCAGCACTTGACCATCAACGGTAGAACCGGTCACGAAGATCTTCGATCTCAGCCTTGTCTCGCAGTGCCGTCAGCCAATCCGAGAAGAGGCGATTTCGCTTCTCTTGAAGAATCTGATCCTGCAGGGAGCTTCGCTCCTTCGCGTATTGCGTTGAGTCAAACGAAGTTTTGGAAGTAAGCTTCAGAATATAGTACCCTCGAGTCCCCTCGAACGGCTTCGAGATCTCCCCGGGCTTTAGCGCGAACGCCGTTCCGATGAACGCGTAGTCTCTGCCGACTCCCTGCGGGCCGTCCGTCGCCTTGAATGGCCCGGTCTTCTGGGCCGCCGCGTCCGGGAGAGCTCTTGCAGAGGCGAGCAGGTCCGTATTCGAGTTCAGCGTTTTGTGGAACGCGTCGACCTGTTCCCGCAGCTTCTGCATCTTCTTCTGCCGCAGAACCGCACTGCGGACGATGTTCTTGATCTCTTCGAGCGGTCGGACACCCTCCTCGCGAATCCCGGAGATCTTGAAAACGGCGACGCCTCCGACCACAGAAATGGGATCGCTGATCGCGTCAAGCTTCTTACTGAAAGCAAAACTCATCACGGCATCGCTGATGCCGATACCCGGTATGAACCCCCCTTTGGTGAACTCCTGCGTCTCCCGCACCTGATACGAACTGAGCTCTGCTGATTTCTCAAAGCCTTCATCCTTCGCTAGAGAGACAAAATCCTGAGCACGCCCGTATGTTGCATCTGCGCTCTGCGCGCTCGCCTTGATCTTCATCGCCAGCGCAACGATCTTCAACTCCCGGTTGTCTCGCCCTGTCACTTTGATGATATGCCAGCCGAACTGCGTACGAATCGGTCCAACGATATCCCCGACCTTGGCGCCGAACGCAGCCTGCTCGAATGGCTTCACCCAGCCTCCCCGACTGGTCCACCCCAGGTCACCGCCGGCCGTCTTCGAACCCGGATCCTCGCTGTACTCACGCGCGAGCGCCTCAAAGCTCTCCCCATTGCGAATCCTCCCCAGGAGCTCCTTGGCCTCCTTGATCTTCGCGGTACTGTCCGATCCCGTCGTCGCGCTCAGAAGAATGTGGCTCGCACGAACGTATTCTGCGCTCCCTCTCCGTTCGTCAAGAATCTTGGCCGAATGGTAGCCGGAGAAATCGCTGATCGGGCCGACGATTTGCCCCTTTTTGGCCGAAAACACCGCGCCCTCCATCTGCCGGCTGAGCTCCCCGTGCTTCACGTAAGTCGTGTCGTTCACGGATTCATCAGAATAGGTCTTGGCAAGATCGACGAAATCCATGCCGGATTTCGCCTGATCCAGAATGCGGTTCATTTCAGTCAAGACTGCCGCCGAGTCGTCGCTCGTTGGCGCCAGGCTGAAGAACACATACTTGAGCTTGCGTGCAGCCCGGACTTTGTATTCCTCCTGGTTCGCGTTATAGTACTTCTGGAGGTCCCCGTCGGTCACCTGAACGATGGAATCCGAAATAGACTTATTCGGATCGAAGAAGACGTATTCCCCGTCCACCGTGATCGTTCGATCTATGAACCGCTGCCTCAACTCCTCCGGTGTCACACGCGTCGTCGCGAACAGGAGGCTTTGCAGCTTCTCGAGCCGCCGTTGTCGCTTGATGTCGTTTTCAACCTGAATCCACGCTTGCCGGTTCTGGGGGTCCGCGACGGCTCGATCGTATGCAGCCCGATTGAACACTCCAAGGGAGTCCTTGAACTGATTGGCGATCATCTCGGGAGGATGGGGGCCCAGAAGGATGCTCCGTACCTCGTCATCTGTTACCGTAATGCCGAGTCGATCGACTTCATGCTCCACGAGGATCTGCTGGACGAGCGCGTTCCAAACTTGATTTCGCATCTGCCGATCAGTCTCTTCGTCGGGGTCGGCTCCCGTCCGCTTCCTGACCGCGTCCGTCTGTTGTCGAAGCAATTCTGAAAAATCACGATAGGAGATCTTCGTCCCGTTGACCGTCCCGATGTAGTCCCCCGCTCCTGCCTGGTGCCTGCGTCCGGTGATATCCATCCCCCAGTCAAGCACGATATAGACGATAAAGAAAAAGGCGAAGACCGCGAACGCTTTCGTGAGATTGTTGCGGATCTGAGTCATCAACGGCATAACAACGAGATCTCCTTCGCGAAGAGTGCAAGAGCATGGCCCATGGATTTGCAATATACCCGTGAATCCCTTGAGATGCAACGATTTTCTTATTGACTTTACAGGCATGGTCGGTTATATTTGCATTCGTGTCTTGCCACGTCGACCTCGTACAGGCGCGATAGCGCTCGAGACCTGTCACCATCTCACACCTTGACTTCTGACTCAGTCTGGAGAACGATTTGTGCGTAACCAACTTTCGAAGATCGTCCTGATTGTTGCTGCGGTTGTCCTCGCGCTTGTATTTCTGTACCCTACCTACCAGGACTACGAATTCCGCAAGAAACTCTCATCCCTCTCGGACCAGGACAGCATCCTCTACTACGAGCAACACCAGGATGACATCCTCAACGCAAAACTGAAGCGCATCAAACTGGGCTTGGACCTTCAGGGCGGAATGCGTGTGGTGATCGAAGTTGATGTGATCCAGTTGCTCGATGACCTCGCGAAGAACAAAGACGATAACTTCCGTACGATCATCAACGAGCTCCGGTCCGAAGCGAAGACGACTGATGAGTCTGTTATCCCGCTGTTCGCCGCAAAGTTTCGCGCACGGGGCATCCGCATGAGCCGCTACTACGGCAGCATACGGGATAGTGACGATGCCATTCTGAGAGAACTTAGTACTGAGACCCAAAACGCAGTCGACCGCGCCATCGAGATCGTCCGTAATCGCGTTGATCAATACCACGTCTCAGAACCGAACATCCAGAAACAGGGCTCGCGGCGCATTATCGTCGAACTGCCGGGCGTCAAGGACGAACGAGAGGTCCGGAGCCTGCTCCAGGGCACGGCCAAACTCGAGTTCCTCCTTCTGCGCGACCCGAGCATTTCATACAAGGTGATGCAATCTATCGATGACTACCTCTCGGGGAAGGTTGAAGGCGATACGTCGACGACCGCAAAAGGAAAGAAAGAAGAGCAGAAACCGAAAGACGCTCTGGAAGAGCTGTTGGGGGGCAATAAGCCTGCCCCAACGGACACGTCGAAAGAGGCCGTGTTCATGCGTGAACATCCATTCTTCTCGTATGTCATTCCCGACCAGCAGAACATGGGAGAAGGCTTTGTGGAGGAAGGCAATCGAGACCGCGTCATACGCCTCCTCGCGAGACCCGACGTTCAGAAGCTGCTGCCCACTGACTTTCAGTTCCTCTGGTCTTCACGAGCCGAGGCCAGGGGAAACAAGCGATACTACACCTTGTTTGCGGTCAAGAAACAACCTGAGCTCACAGGTGGGGTGGTTGTCAATGCCAATCCAAGCGTGGATCCGGAGGATAACCGGCCGATCGTGAACATGGAGATGAACGCTGAGGGATCACGGGAGTGGGCACGCATCACCGGCGCAAACGTCGGAAAACGAATTGCCATCGCGCTTGATAACGCCGTGTTCTCTGCGCCAACGGTGATCAACAAAATAGTCGGAGGGCGCTCACGCATTACGGGCATGGAGTCCGCTAATGAAGCTCATCTGCTCGCGATCATCTTAAGGGCTGGTGCACTCCCTGCTCCTGTCACGATCATCGAACAACGCTCCGTCGGACCATCCCTCGGCGAGGACTCGATACGCTCCGGCTTGAGCTCCACGGCACTCGCGTTCATCCTGACGATCATATTCATGGTCGTGTACTATCACAGCGCCGGAGCGATGGCCGACGTCGCTCTGCTCTTCAACATTCTTTTCATCATGGGCGTGATGGCCGGGTTCCAGGCGACACTCACCCTGCCCGGCATCGCAGGCATCGTGCTGACCATCGGCGTCGCCGTAGACGCAAATGTGCTCATCAACGAGCGCGTCCGTGAGGAACTGGCGGGAGGAAAAACGTTGCGCGCATCGATCGACGCAGGATATGCGAGAGCATTCACCGCCATCATCGACTCCAACGTCACGACGTTCCTGACCGGCGTGATCCTGTACCAGTTCGGCTCCGGTCCCGTCCAAGGCTTCGCGCTGACACTGATGATCGGCATCGTCGCAAGCATGTTCAGCGCGATCGTTATCACGCGGGTGATCTTCAATATCATGATGGACAAAGGACTGAG
>Ga0315281_10003023_pt1 | contig 24773 bp, 18 predicted proteins | sample YL17G07_0_MG_FD_204540 | JGI IMG/M metagenome (GOLD analysis project Ga0315281, IMG submission 204540) | Sediment microbial communities from Yellowstone Lake, YNP, Wyoming, USA - YL17G07_0 | ecosystem: Environmental > Aquatic > Freshwater > Lake > Sediment | place: USA: Wyoming | collected... | reverse complement strand
TAAAACTTCTCTGTTGAGGGGAACCTTACGCTTTGGCATATCTTTCCATTGTGACTCGGTCAAAAAAATCGAGGACGGGTCTGAAATCGAGATACTGATTTATAACCAAGTTCTCGTAATCTGCTGTAAATGTGGGATCTTCTTCAAAAAGAACTTTCCCCTCCTTGATGACAAAATATTGGAGGGAAAGAGAGGCTACCTGTAAAAAAACAATATCCAGTTTTGAAGTGGGATATACCCCTGAAAATATGTCATAGAGAGTCTGATATAAAGCTCTGGTATCTTTTCCTGAAGGGGAATCTTTCAACACCACTCCAATATCAATGTCGCTTGAGCGCGATCCTCTACCCATAGCCCTTGAGCCAAATAGGTATACGATAGAAATCTCCAATTCTTTAAACTTCCGCTTCAATTCTTTCTTCATGTTTTACTTATATATTAGGCGTGGGAAAGATGTCAATATGAAGAACAATTAAGAGTTGGGTTGGCGCAAGCGCCGGGTCTCTCTCAGATGCTGATCGGTTCGTAGTAAATCACCTTTCTTCTTTCAATAGGGAGTTTCAATGTGATGAGAGTTCTTGGTTTCTTCTTATCGACTTGAAATATCATCTCCCCCCTGTTCTTTTGGATAATCTCTTTTACCAATGCTAATATTAATTGGATGCCTTCTTCTTTTGGACCATGAGCAGTCTCTGAGGTTCTCTCAGATTGTCCGCTGGATGTATGATTACTCATGAAGCCAATGATGAAAGGTCTTTTATGTCAAAAATGATACGTTTCCTTTAAAATTTCGGCTGAAGCCCATGCTTTCTCGCTTCTTTTCGTATTCCCTCAATATTGATATATTTAAACCATTCGAGGCATTCTTTTGCAAGCGAATCGATCTGACGCCAGTCGCCGGTGAGGCCTCCGATTGTTCGGCATCCTGATGTAATATTGCAGGCCTCATGAGCATAATACAGCGCAACGTCTCCTATTGTCATCTTAATACCCTGATAACCCGTAAAATCAGCGCCGGCATGTATTTTTAAAAACGTCCTTCCGGCATTCCGAATATAGCCTGGCACATCGTCCCTGTAAAAACTGACCAGTTTCCCCGCAATATCCTGTCTCATGAGTCTTTCCGAATTCAATGAATGGTTGTTTTAGATTCGGTTTCTGCCTTAATCTCCAAGTAAAGATTGCGGGCCTCATTATAAATCTGAGCGCTTTCAATTCCTGCTGTTTTTGGCATCAAAATAAAAAGGCGGTCAAGGACTTTAAGACTTTCTTCAGGATGCCCTGTTACACGGTACAACAGAGCAAGGCCGAAGTAAGAATTTGGATGAACAGGTCTCAGATTCAAAGTCTTTTTAAAAAGCTGTTCCGCCTTGCTGAAATTCCCTTTTTCCATCATGAGATTTGCATAATTGTTCAGAAGCATCCCGTCGTCAGGATGATGCTCTAATCCGCATTCATAATAGAACTCGGCAATATTAAGATCTCGTTCATGTTTTGTATAGATATTGCCCATCATGATATATGACCAGCAGTCTTTCGGATTGATTTGAATACAGATTTCCAATTGCTTTTCTGCCTGATCTGTATTGTCGAGCTCAAGATACACTTTTGCAAGATTACGGCGGGCGTCCACATGCTCCGGGATAACCTCAAGGACACTTTTGAAAAGTTTCAAGGCATCCGAGAGATTGCCATTTTGTGCCTCGCTAACCCCTTTGGAGAAATTCTGTAATGATTCATTAACTCTTGCCGGTGTCGCATCCTTAAAAGCAATACAAACAACCCCATCAGTAATTGAAACCTCCATGGTTGAGGAAATAATCCCATAAGCCTTTTTTATAAAACCGATGACCTCAGCCTCCGAGTTAACGGACGGATCAAATCTCTTACCCGGGCCGAGAATGATGTCTTTTAACGGTATGTAAAACTTCATTGTAAAACCCGCCTTCCGTATCTATGAAATGTATCATAACGATAACTGTTTTTTTAATATAACCCCAATGTCGGTTGATTGTCATTAGAAATCTTCTTCCCATCCCTCTCCTCATGGTCCCTTATTTTCGATCTCAACTCAACCAGGGCCTTCTTATGTTCAAGGAGCATAGAGATCAGGATTGTTTCAAAAGGCCATGGCCTTGAGGCGCTATCCACGGCTTGTACATGAAGCCTCGCCTTTTCAAAGAGTCGATCAAGAAACTGCTGATCCTCCTTTCTCAATGCCCTTTGAAACTTTTTCCATTCCTGAATTTCCTGTTCTATGACCTGACTAAAGGGAAGATCCGTCCTTTCCATAGATCATTCTCCGCATCCTTGCTTCTTCTGCAAAATTACTACTATACATTTGTTTAGCTGTCAAGAAAAATCGTATTTTTAGAGTCTCCAGAGCCCTTACGTAAGAACAAAACCTCATTGGCGGAATATGGCAGCCACAATTGCTTCCTCGACCTTCCGAGTCGGCTTCCACTTGAACTCGTGTTCATAACGCCTTTTGGCAAACCGATGCCGAGCATCCACGATTTGCTTGGGATGTTGATCATTGATTAAAGAAGGTAAAAGTTCTAAACCAAGACGCATTCCTTTTTCCCACTCTTTCTTGGAGATCTGCCCCTTTGAATCCAATGGAAGCAAAAAGTAATCAATATGCGTGATGGCCAGTACCTGTCTCCCCGCCGTCTCTAAAAATACCCTGGCACAACGCACTCTTTTCCCGCCAAAGTGCGGGAGACTTTCTCCTCGCTCGAAACGGAGCAACCGATCTAACCGTGCCATGGATAGCTGTTGAAGAGACTCGTTATCATCGAAAAGAAGAATCCTGCACCCTGTTCCCATCGTTAGTCCTTCTTTCTGAAAGGATCTCAATCTCTACCTTCATTCCCGACCTTTTCCAAATTGCTGATCCTTACCCCAATGAGGCGAACCTTCTTCTTGAGTTCAAACCTGCCGAGACAATCGAAGGCTCCCCTTCTGATCTCCCCCTCTGAATCTGTAAATTTATCAAGGGTTTTCGCCCTTGTATAAGTCTTAAAATCAGTAAACCTCACCTTCACCGTCACGGTTCGCCCCCGATAGCCTTCCTCTTTCAAGTTGGAGACAACGTCCTGTGTGAGTTCTGCAAGATTTTTTGCGATTAACTGCCAATTATCTATGTCCCTTTGAAAGGTAGTCTCCCTGCTGATCGATTTTGGCTCCCAATGGGTTACCAAAGGGCTTTCATCAACGCCTCTTGAGGCTTCGAAGAGATAACTTCCATAGGATTGGCCAAATTCCCCAACCAACCGTTCCATGGGCAATGCGGCAAGCTCTCCAATCGTCTTAATACCCATTCCCTTGAGATAGGCTTCTGTCTTCGGCCCCACTCCCCAGAGTTTTCTTACAGGCAATGGCCAGATCCGTTTCTCAATGTCCTCCTCAGTGATGATGGTTAGGCCATCGGGTTTCTCCAGATCGGAAGCAATCTTTGCAAGGAGCTTGTTGGGGGCTACACCTATGGAGCAGTTAAGATCGGTCTCTTCCTTAATTCTCTTTTTAATCTCCATTGCGGCCTCCTCGGAAGGTTTGTCGATGGAGGAGATGTCAAGAAATGCTTCATCAATCCCCACATCCTCGATCATCGAGGTAAATTCTCCGAGGGCGGCTTTAAACTTCTTGGAGATTCTTGAATACTCCTCGTAGTCAACAGGAAGAAAAGTAGCATGGGGACAAAGTTTATAGGCCGTTCTCAGCGGCATCGCCGATTGGATTCCGAACTTTCGGGCTTCATAAGAGGCTGTTGAGACCACCCCTCTTTTTGTTGGATCCCCGTCACCTCCAATAACCACGGGTTTCCCGACCAGTTCAGGATGTCTCTTCTGCTCAACAGACGAGAAAAAAGCGTCCATATCGATATGAAGGATTCGCCTCATCTAACCCATTTTAACATACGAAATCGAGCCTTCATATCCATTCAAGGCAGGTGAGCTTTTCAAAGCATAATTCTCACACACAATTGATCTCACGAACCCATTGTACTAACCCCTGGAATCTAAGAAACAATCTCTCTCGATTTAGCACAGTCGATTTTCGATTTTATTTCGATTGGTTATTCCCTTACCCTTTTCCTCTTGGAAAAACTTATCAAAATCCAGAATAAATTGGGTTTGAATTATTTTTTTTAATTTTAATGGATTAAGAAAATATGTTCTTCATCGATTTTAGTCTATTTGAAAATATTTTAGCACAAATTTAACACAGGAAGAAACTGGTTTTTGATTAGTAGGTTAAGCTCTACCGGTTTTTGTTTGCATAAAATGATAAGGCATGACAGTGGTTTGGGCTAATTTCCATGCCGCAGTATTTCTATTTATTCCTTCAGGTAATTCACAATCCGCCTCGGGTTTTTAACCCGAAAGTCACTCCCCTGCCCTCTCCTTTATATATAGGACACTCTTTGGGGGAGGTCTGTATTTATAATAGGTTCATAAATCAAGAATTCCAAGGTTTAAGCCGACCGTAAATCTTCCTCATCTTGAAATTGCTATAAAATCAAATTTTTGGTATAAATAGCTCAACTCGCGGGGGTGATTCACATTTTTTCTAAGTTCTTTGGATGAAAAGGAAAAGTTCTTTTTGCATGGCTCCCAAATGAAGGGTTGTAATTCCATGGAAATTTGGAAAAGGGAGAATGCATGAGGGCGAATAAGAAGAGGTGCGAGAATAGTGGCTGCTGCAACATCTGAAGAAATTATTGACCAGATTAACCAAACTCACCAACTTTACCACCGATTGGTTTTGGTCGTTGGTCCGTCTGGATCAGGAAAGACCTCTCTTTTGCAGGAGGTATCGAAACAAACCAGGTTCAGATATATAAATTTGAATCTGGAACTCAGTAGAGCCCTTCTCGAGTTGACTGAACGGCAACGAATTCTAAGGCTACCCCTTCTTGTCGATGAAATAATCGGGCAGACTGGTGACCAGGTAGTGCTAATAGATAATCTTGAAATTCTCTTCGAGGTTTCCTTAAAACAAGATCCACTTCGGCTTCTTCAACAAATTTCACGGAATCGGACAGTAGTGGCGACCTGGAACGGAACAATGGCGGGGGGGTATCTGACCTATGCTGCACCCAATCACCCTGAATATCGCCGTTATCCTGCTCATGACCTTTTGGCAGTAACTCTAGAGAAAAAGTCGTGAGGGAAAGCAAATAACAAATGGGGGAATCGAAATGAAATATGGTGACTTGATCCAATTTGATCCAATTGAGACAGTTGTTCAGTTGCGGGACGCCGATAAATCTGCAACAGCTCGGCAGCTTGTCGCAACGTACGTTATTTCAGACGAGATGGCCGAACGGCTCATAAAAATTGCTGTACCCAATCTCCAATTCGATGAACCTGCTGACAATAAGGGGCTTCTCATTGTGGGTAATTACGGCACTGGAAAATCTCACCTCATGTCTTTAATCTCTGCTGTTGCGGAGCACAGCGATCTTGTCGGCTCCCTCACAAGCAAAGAGGTTTCCAAAGCATCTTTCCGAATTGCGGGAAAGTTCAAGGTGATTCGTACAGAGATTGGCGCTACCACGATGTCACTGAGGGACATCATCGTAGCCGAGCTTGAAGAACACCTAAATATCCTGGGAGTGAATTTCAAATTCCCTGACAAGGTTCCCAGCAATAAGCCATCATTTGAGAATATGATGGCCTTGTTTCATCAAAAATATCCTGAGCACGGATTGCTTCTTGTTGTAGATGAATTGCTCGACTTCCTCCGCACTCGCAACGATCAAGAATTGATTCTCGACCTGAATTTCCTGCGGGAGATTGGAGAAGTGTGTAAAGATCTCAAATTCCGGTTTATGGCCGGTGTGCAAGAAGCCATCTTTGATAGTGCCAGGTTTTCTTTCGTCGCTGACAGTATACGGCGGGTCAAGGATCGCTTCGAGCAAATCCTTATCGCCCGCAAAGATGTCAAGTTTGTCGTATCGGAGCGCTTACTAAAGAAAACTGCGGAACAGCAAACACGGATACGAGAGTATTTAATCCCGTTTGCTAAATTCTACGGTCATATGAATGAGCAGATGGAAGAGTTTGTCCGGCTTTTCCCTGTTCATCCAGACTATATCGATACCTTTGAGCGCATTACTGCAGTTGAAAAGCGTGAAGTGCTTAAGACGCTATCTCAAGCAATGAAGCGGTTGCTCGACAAAGATGTTTCCAAAGATTATCCCGGTCTTATTGGATATGATAGCTACTGGACAACGTTGAAGGAGAATCCTTCCTTTCGCACCGTTCCCGACATAAGGGCAGTCATTGACTGCAGCCAGGTCCTTGAATCGCGCATTCAGCAGGCTTTTACTAGGCCCGCGTATAAACCCATGGCCCTTCGGATCATTTACGGTTTATCGATCCATCGTCTAACGATGGGGGATATCTATGCCTCACTTGGAGCTACCCCGGAAGAGCTCCGGGACGGTCTTTGTCTTTACCAGCCTGGCATTGAGGATCTCGGTGGTGTTCCGGCTGATGATTTGCTTTCCCAAGTCGAGACGGTTCTACGTGAAATACATAAAACCGTCAGTGGCCAGTTCATCTCCTCCAACCCGGAGAACCGCCAATACTACATAGATCTTAAGAAAATAGATGACTATGATGCGCTCATTGAAAAAAGGGCAGAAAGCCTCAGTGACCCTCAACTTGACCGGTACTACTTCGAAGCCCTTAAACGGGCAATGGAGTGTTCCGATCAGACCTATGTAACTGGTTACAAGATTTGGCAGCACGAGCTGGAATGGATCGAGCATAAGGCGTCTCGCAGAGGTTATCTCTTCTTTGGGTCGCCAAACGAGCGCTCAACCGCCGTTCCACCCAGAGACTTTTATCTCTACTTTATCCAGCCCAATGATCCCCCGCCCTTCAAAGATGAGAAGAAGGCAGATGAGGTGTTCTTTCGACTGACTGGGCGAGATGATGTTTTTCGTACGGCGCTGCGGAGCTATGCCGCGGCCATTGACCTGGCATCAACTTCATCTGGCCACGCCAAGTCCACCTATGAGTCTAAAGCGTCTGGATTCTTGCGCGACCTAGTCAGATGGCTACAGGAAAATATTGTAGTGGCCTTCGAGGTAGTTTACCAGGGTAAAACTAAGAAGCTCATCGAATGGGTCAAAGGCAAGATCCCATCAGGCGGGGGTGGAAGGGCCAATGTCCGTGACATCGTCAACATTGCAGGTTCTGTTTGTCTTACAAGCCATTTTAAGGATCAGGCCCCTGAATATCCTGTTTTTTCTGTTCTGATAACTGATGCCAATCGTGGTCAGGCAGCTCAAGATACCCTTCGTGCCATTGCCGGGCAATTACGCACCAAACAAGCAACGGCGGTCCTTGATGCACTGGAACTGCTCGATGGCGATAAACTCGATCCCTATCGTTCCAAGTATACCAGTCATATATTGGGAATTCTCAAAAAGAAGGGTCATGGACAGGTTGTCAATCGTTCTGAACTGATTCAAGACGCACTGGGAGTTGAGTATCTGTCTTCGCAAAGCTTGCGGCTCGAACCCGAATGGGCAGTTGTCCTGTTGGCGTCTTTGGTTTACTCAGGTGATCTGGTTCTTGCTGTCCCAGGCAAAAAATTTGACGCCAGCAGTCTGTCAGCTCTTGCGGGCACCGCTATTGACGAGCTAATTCAATTCAAACATATAGAGCAACCGAAGGAATGGAATATCCCCGCCCTCAAAGCAGTGTTCGAACTTCTAGGTCTGACTCCCGGCATGGCCGTACTTGTAACCCAGGGCAAGGATGAACCAGTTCAGGAAATGCAAAAGTCTATTGCCAAGACCGTCGAGAAGCTGGTCTTAGCGCTCCAGCAGATGCAGAGCGGGCTTGCTTTCTGGGGTCGAAACCTTTTTGGAGAAGATGAAGCCAAGACCATCCGATCGCGTTTGGAGGCTACCAAGGCCTTCCTGGAATCGCTCCAAGTGTATTCAACTCCAGGAAAGTTAAAGAACCTCCGTTACGATGTTAAGGAGGTGAACAGTCAGCGTGTTGGAGTGCAGACGCTTGCCGAAGTCGAGTCATTGCAGGAATTGGTATCTGACCTGGGTACGACTGCATCCTATTTATCTACCGCGGAGGCTGTTTTGCCTACCGACAATGAGTGGGTGGTCCTTATGAAGAAAGTCCAAACCGATGCACTTGCCGAAATTTCAGACCCCAAAAAGCGGGCGACCCCAACATTTCGACAGCAAATACTCCACAAGCTCAATGATCTAAAGAAGTCTTATGTCCAGAGCTACTTGACGTCCCATACCAAAGCAAGGCTAGGAGTCAACGAGGATAAGCGCAAAAGCGCCCTGATGCGTGATGAACGTCTTAGCACAATCCAGAAACTATCTACAATCGACCTAATGCCACGCCAGCAGTTGACCGACTTTCAGAACCGTTTAGCGAACCTCAAAAGTTGTTTTACTCTCACCCAACAAGAAGTGGAGGTATCGGCCGTATGCCCCCATTGTTACTTCAAACCGAGTGTTGAAAATTTTGCGACCCCAGTTGGGGCTATTCTCAAAGGGTTAGATGGTGAACTCGAAAACCTCCTCTCTGCTTGGACACAGACTCTACTGGCAAACCTCGAAGATCCAACAACCAGGGAGAATTTGCCCCTACTCAAACCGACACCTCGAAAGCAGGTTGACGCTTTTCTCAAGAAGCGCAGTTTGCCAGAAAAGCTCACTCAGGATTTTATTCAAGCCTTGAAGGAGGTTCTATCAGGGCTGGTCAAAGTTGCCTTAAAAAGCGAAGATCTTCGTCAGGCGCTACTCTCAGGTGGAGCTCCAGCAACACCTGCCGAAATGAAAAAACGATTCGACGATTATATTGATGAACTTACAAAAGGCAAAGAGCCAAATAAGGTTCGTCTTGTACTGGAGTAATTGTGCGAAGCGTTTCGGAAATTCAATCTCTTCTGGAGGAACTTGAACAGCAGCCGGCCAATGCCCTCGAAGACCAGGATCTTGACTTCAAAGAGTGGATTCCGCGCAGCATGAAGGATTCCGTGGCCCTGGTCGTCGAGATGGCGATTTGTATGGCAAATGGCGGGGGCGGAACGGTGGTCTTCGGGGTAAATGAGAAAGCCACAGGCCGGGCCTTGGCCATACTTGGCGTGCCACCTGAAGTGGATGTGAATCGTCTGAAAAAGGCAGTATACGATTCAACCGACCCTAAGTTAACGCCTGTTTTTGAGGGACTGCTCGTGCCTGAAGGAACGGGTCGGGTTCTGGTTATGCAGATATACCCAGGCATCCCTCCCTATACCGACACTGCCGGAAGAGGTAAGGTCCGTATTGGTAAAGACTGTCAACCTCTGACCGGTACGCTTCGTCGCCGGATCATGGTGGAAACGGGAGAGACGGACTTCACAGCCACCGAGATCTCGGGACGTCTCGAATCCCTGATCTCTGCCTCCGCCATGGAGCGCCTGCGCCAGTCAGCTGCACGGGAAAGGGCGCCAGATGACCTGCTTCGCGAGTCAGACCGTAACCTTCTTGGAGCGATCGGACTCATTCGCAAAGGTCGTTTTCTGCGGGCCGGCTTGCTTCTGGCTGGAACCACGGAAGCTATCCGCGAACATTTCCAGGGTTATGCCTGGACGCACCTGCGTATGGCTACGGATACCGACTACTCTGACCGTGCCGATGGCCAGGACGCCATCCCCCTCGCAATGGAACGAATCATCGATCGGATTATGGCCGACAACCCCATTGCCACGGTCCCGCAAGGCCTGTTTCACTTCGAGATCCGTACTTATCCGGAAATAGCCCTGCGCGAGGCAGTGCTCAACGCTTTGGTCCATGCTGACTACCGGATCCATGGCCCGATCCTGCTCAAGCAGTTCAAGGATCGGCTCGAGATCAGCAATCCAGGCGGTCTCCCCGGTGGCATTACTCCCGAAAACATCCTCCGGCACGAACCTGTCCCGCGAAATCCCACGCTGGTAGATGCCCTCACCCGCCTGCGCCTGGTTAACCGCAGCAACCTCGGCGTGCGCCGCATGTACCAGGCCTTGCTCATCGAGGGCAAGGAACCACCATCAATCCTTGACGAGGGAGAAGCAGTTCGGGTGATCTTCAGGGCCTCCAAACTTTCCGTCCCGTTCAGAATGTTCGTTGCAGACGAAGCGAACCGGGGACGCATCCTATCCGTCGAACACCTGCTTATCGTTCAGCACCTTCTGCGACACCCCGAGATCGATACAGCAACCGCTGCCCGGATTACGCAACAGACCGAGCCCGATGCCCGGGAAACTCTGAGCCTCATGGAAACGGAATTCGGGTATATTGAGCGCGGGGGAACCGGCCGTGGAACTTATTGGACCCTGCGTCATGACCTCCATCGGAAACTCTCCGCGCCTGGTCACCCGGAGCGGGACCGCCGCATCGACTGGGAGGCGGCCAAGACACGGGTGTTGAGCGTGTTGATGGAAAAGTCCAGACACGGAGAGGTCGGATTAAGTAATGCCGAAATACGTCAAATAGCCAGAATGGACCGTTTCCAAGTAATTCGCTTAATGAAGGAACTCATGGCTGAAAACCCGAACATTCAGAAACCAGGGCGAGGCAGGAACGCACGCTATGTCATCCCCAAAAAACCCAAAAAAATGTGAGGGAAATGTTTCCAACACATTAAAAATCACATTTTCCGCCTTAAATGTGATTTTTAATGTGAATTGCACATTTGAATCACCATTGGAAGGCCATGGACGGGTAGCTCGTGCCCGCTACCATAACAGGGAAAATGTATCATGAAATGTATATTGACACATTTAACCCAAGAAATGTATCAAATAAATGTATTGCAGCATTTCTCTGACATTTCTCGAGGGAAATGCTCTTTGGTTTATTTCATTTGTGAGATGGGCATGAGCGATGTCCCAACGTTGGGATAGACCTTATTCGGAGGATTCTGCGTCAGGAACGTCGTCTAGGGCGGCTTGAATGCCTTGGCCGGGGCCCGGATGCAAGATGGAGACGGAAATAGGTACGATACCCAATAAATAGGTACCACTATCCCATCGAGTACCCATATAATATGTTGTAGGGAGAAGCCGGGGGAGACGGACTGGATATTATTGAAATCTGCATTAAGCCATATTCAATGCGAACTCAATGCGAATTCCGCTTAAAATTCAAATGGTAAAAGGCCTTCGTCCCTTGGGCCTGACCTCCGTAGCTGAGTCTATTCCAGCGAAGGAGGTGGAGAGGGTGGAAGTGAGGGGTAGGGTAGTAAAGCAAAATAGATGTAGGGTGGATTAAGCATAGCGAACCCACCATTAGGAAACAACCTATGGCACGTAAACAACGCATAAGTAAGAAGACAAAAGAATTATTCCGCGACCCCTCTGGTCAGCCCCATCTATTTGAGAAATCCTATCAGGAGGAACTGGAGGCCAAGGCAAAGAAGCAAGTAGAATGCCTCGGAATGACCTTCGAAAACGACGAGGCCCGGCGAGCCTATTTTTTAGAGAAGCTTCGTGAGAAGCTCAAGGACCCGGAATTTCGTAAGATTGAAGGCTTTCCAATCGGATCGGATGAGGACATCCTTACACTATCTGACCCACCCTACTATACGGCCTGTCCCAACCCATTCATCGAGGATTTCATTCGGTGCTATGGTAAGCCTTACGACCCAAAGACTGACAATTATCGCCGCGAACCATTTGCCGCAGATGTGAGTGAAGGGAAGAACGATCCAATTTATAATGCTCATTCTTACCACACCAAAGTTCCCCACAAAGCGATCATGAGATACATCCTCCATTACACCGAGCCGGGCGATCTTGTCTTCGATGGATTCGGTGGGACAGGGATGACTGGGGTGGCAGCGCAATTGTGCGATAGCAAAAAGGAAGTCGAATCGCTTGGATATAAGGTCCGGTCGGATGGTACCATCTTGGATGAGAATGGCAGGGCATTTTCCAAAATGGGCGGTCGGCGGGCAATTCTCAATGACCTGTCCCCTGCAGCAACGTTCATTGCCTGCAACTACAACACGCCGGTAGACGTTAAAGCCTTCGAGCGTGAAGTCAAGCGCATTCTTAAGGAAGCGGAAGAAGAATGCGGATGGATGTACGAGACCTCGCACTCCGATGGAAAAACTAAGGGAAGGGTTAACTACACCGTGTGGTCTGATGTTTTTATCTGCCCAGAATGCACAAGGGAAGTGGTTTTCTGGGAAGCGGCGATGGATAAGAAAACAGGCAAGGTTAAGGACGAGTTTCTCTGCCCGCATTGCCATGTCCGACTGACTAAACGGAATATGGACCGTGCCTGGGAGGCGAAATTCGATAAAGTGATCAACCGGACTATCCGCCAGGCCAAACGGGTTCCGGTGCTGATTAACTACAACGTGGGCAAGAATCGCTACGAAAAAACCCCCGACGAGTTCGATCTGGCCTTAATCGAAAAGATCGAGCAGAGGACCATCCCCTACTGGTTCCCGACCGACCGGATGCCGGAAGGAGATGAATCACGGCGAAACGACGACATAGGTATCACCCACGTGCACCATTTTTATACGAAACGAAGTTTGACTATCTTGAGTACTTTGCTTGGCAAAACACAAAAAATAAGTAATCAGCGTGATAGAAGTATTTCTCGGTTTCTTTTTGAACAATGGATAATCGGTTTTTCACGGCTGAACCGATACTCGCCGCATCATTTTTCTCAAAACAATAGAAATCTGAGCGGCACTTTATATGTCGGGTCTCAGATTTCAGAAGTGTCCTCAGACTATGCTTTTACAGAGAAAATCAAACGGCTTATTAGCGCTTTTAAAAAAGCGAACTTCCTTTATAGCTCACTCTTAACCACAGAAGATACGTCTTCAACACAAATTGTCGAGGCAGGAGTTGATTACATCTTCACCGATCCTCCCTTCGGCGGCAATCTGATGTATTCGGAGCTAAACTTTCTCTGGGAGGCTTGGCTCAAGGTATTCACCAACAACAAGCCGGAAGCCATTGAGAACAACGCACAAGGAAAGGGGCTGTTGGAATATCAGGGCTTGATGACTCGTTGTTTCCAGGAATACTATCGGGTCCTTAAGCCCGGTCGCTGGATGACGGTGGAATTTCATAACTCGAAGAATAGTGTCTGGAATGCTATCCAGGAAGCGTTGCAGCATGCTGGTTTTGTGGTTGCTGACGTTAGGACTCTTGATAAGCAACAAGGCACCTTCAAGCAGGTCACCAGTGGCGGTGCAGTCAAACAAGACCTCGTTATCTCTGCTTACAAACCCAACAGCGGTTTGGAAGCACGTTTCAAGATAGATGCCGGTACGGAAGAAGGTGTATGGGATTTTATTCGTATCCACATGAAACAGCTTCCGGTTTTCGTTCCTAAGGATGGTCAGGCTGAGGTTGTTGCCGAACGGCAAAATTATCTTTTGTTTGACCGTATGGTTGCCTTTCACGTTCAACGGGGAGTTACCGTTCCGCTTTCCGCTGCGGAGTTTTATCAAGGACTTGTCCAACGCTTTCCCCAAAGGGAAGGCATGTATTTTCTTTCCGACCAAGTGGCCGAATACGACAGAAAACGCATGACTGTAAAGGAGATGCTCCAGCTTGAACTTTTTGTGACTGATGAGTCCAGCGCAATCCAATGGCTCAGGCAGCAGTTGACCAAAAAACCTCAAACGGGTGGAGAACTGAAACCACAATTCATGCAGGAAATCGGAGGGTGGCAAAAAAACGAAAAATTGCTGGAGATGGATGAACTCTTGGCACAGAACTTCCTGCGTTACGATGGGGATGGGGACGTGCCGAGCCAGATTCACAGCTATCTTTCAACAAACTTCAAGGAACTGCGAAATCTATCGAAAGACGACCCGGTCCTGCAAGCCAAGGCTAAGGATCGCTGGTGTGTACCAGACCCTAACAAGGCAGGTGATTTGGAGAAACTCCGGGAACGGGCCCTGTTAAAGGAGTTCAATGAGTACCAAGAATCCAAGCAGAGACAGCTTAAGGTTTTCCGCCTGGAGGCAGTTAGGGCTGGCTTCAAGAAAGCCTGGCAAGAGCGGAATTACAAGATGATTATTGAGGTTGCCCGAAAAATCCCTGAGAGTGTTTTACAAGAAGACCCAAAGTTACTCATGTGGTACGACCAGGCATTGACCCGAACGGGAGGCGATGCATGAACGTCTCCGATTTCATCCGCCTATTTCAGCTCAGGGCCCAAAAAATCATGTGGTTTCTGGGCGCAGGGGCTTCCGCCGCAGCCGGGGTTCCAACAGCGTACCATTTCATCTGGAGATTCAAGCAGATGCTATATTGTGCCGAGCAACATGTATCCATTAAAACATGTTCAGACCTGGGAGATCAAGCTCTTCAGAATCGGCTCCAGCAATATTTCGATAGCAAGGGAGGATTTCCCAATCGAAATTCGGATGATGAGTATGCACATTATTTTGAGACAGCCATTCCTGATGAAGGCGACCGGCGCCGATACATTGAAAATGCACTTGCCGGTAGCGCTCCATCTTACGGCCATATTGCTCTCGGAGCCCTTATGAAACTCGTCAGGACACGGATCGTATGGACCACTAATTTCGACTACTTAGTGGAAGATGCTGCTGGTACAGTTTACGAAAGTAGCAGTAGGCTGACGACAGCCACCCCAGATGCGCCTCGACTGGCAACGGAAGCCATAAGAGAAGAGCGGTATCCCATCCTTGTCAAACTACATGGAGACTTCCGTTCCCGCCGCCTCAAGAACACAAGTGAAGAACTGAGGGCTCAGGATGCAGAGCTAAGGCGCAATCTAATCGAGACCTGTAAGCGCTTTGGGCTCGCTGTTGTGGGTTATAGTGGGAGGGATCATTCTGTTATGGACGCGTTAGAAAAGGTGGTGCACGGCGGTGGTGGCTTCCCATTCGGCCTATTCTGGTTCCAACGTCCGGAGAGTCCTTGTTCAGAAAGAGTCTTGCAACTGATCGAAAAGGCTCGTCAAGCTGGTTCCCAAGCTGAGATTATTGAAGCCGATACCTTCGACGAATTGTTCGCTGATTTACTTCTTATGATTCCGGATGTTCCAGAAGATATCCAGAAGCACCTAGATAGGCGGGGGAGTAGGATAAGCAATGCGCCAATGGCTACGGATAAAGGCTCATGGCCGGTTATGAGGCTTAACGCACTCCCTGTAACTTCCGCTCCTTCCATATGTCGACGAGTGGTCTGCCAGATTGGAGGGACAAAGGAAGTTCGTGATGTCATCAAGGAAGCCGGATCTGACATTATCGCGGGACGTCGTAAAGTTGGTGTCATTGCATTCGGAAGAGATAGCGAGATTCGACGCGTTTTTGATCCTTATCAGATCTCCGAGTTCGATCTTCATACGATTGAATCTCGAAGGTTGCGATACGAGTCCACCGAACACGGCCTCCTATACGAAGCTCTGTGTCGAGCCTTGGAACGAGAACGCCCGTTAAAGATCTTTCACAGACGCACAGGGCATATTGTAGCTGTCGATCCTGATCGACGCAAAGATGCCCTGTGGCAATCATTGACGAAGGCAACAAAACAGATATGTGGCATGGTTGGCGACACAAGAGTTCTCTGGGCCGAGGCCATACGAATCCGAATAGAGCATAGAATTGGTAGTCTATGGCTATTGATAGAACCCACCATATGGGTTGAGCTAACTGATGATGACCTTGTCTTCAGGATTTCCCGAGAGTTCATAAAGGAACGACTTGCCACGAGGTACAATGCGGTATGGAACAACATTGTTGAGGCATGGGCAAATATCATAACGTGTGGACAGAAGGAATGTACGCTACGGGCCTTCGGGATTAGTGATGGATGCGATGCATCCTTCTCTGTCTCTCGAGTTACGGCCTTCAGCTGGCGGGAGAAGGCGTCATGAGTCTGGAGAAATCACACTTCCCTGTACATTGGCTTCTCCCAGAGCCGGATCTCTTGTTCCATCCAGATAGATTCGATGACAGGCATCCGCATCCCCTCGTCGGACTACTTCAATACGGTCCTTTCAGTCGGTCCCTTGTAAACTGTGTCATAGATCCCATTCGTGTGGCTGTAATCGCTCCTCATAGAGACTCGGAAAAAGTTACAAGACTCCTCCAAGAATTTGAGAAACGGCATCAACCGAAAGAACGGAGACAGTACCTTCCTGAATTCCCAGGATTCTCGAGGGTTTTCGGGGTTAGGATCCTAAAAGCCTCTATCAATGCACAGATTGAACTTCCAGAGAAACTTGAAGAGGAATTGGCGAACTCGAATCAGCCTCATATAATTTTGGCCGAACATCTGGCAGGGGCTTTAGGGGCTCTCCAAGCAATTCAGAGCGAATTCGATGTGGTCTTCATTTATTTACCGACCAGATGGCAACATTGCTTCTCAGTAGTATCGGAATCCGAGGAATTTGACTTGCACGACTACCTTAAGGCAGTCAGTGCCGTTCGTGGAGTGCCAGTCCAAATCATCTTAGAAGATAAGGCGTTGCTTTACTCGTGCCGATGCAGCGTAATGTGGCGTCTTAGTTTGGCCGCTTACTGCAAAGCCGGTGGCGTTCCGTGGAAGCTAGCCAATACCTCGGAAGATACGGCCTTTGTGGGTTTGAGCTATGCAATTCGTACAGTGAGCAATTCGCAGAGGCAATTTGTTACATGTTGTAGTCAGATATTTGATGCGGATGGTGTGGGGTTAGAATTTATCCTTTACGAAACAGATGACTTCCACATTGAGCGAGATAATCCTTTTTTAGGTCGAGCAGAGATGCGCCGTGTTATGGCCCGGAGTCTTGCGTTATATCAGCGGAGGCACGCCGGAAGAACACCTAAACGGGTTATCATCCACAAGTCAACTGAATTCAAACCAGAAGAGGTAGATGGTTGTTTTGATGTCTGGCAAACGGTTGAGAGCTTAGATCTCCTTCAGATCCAACAGGATGTTACATGGCGGGGCATTAAAATTGATCCACCGAGGCGAAATCAAAAGAAGGGCACTGCAAGTGAATATCCTTGTGATCGAGGCAGCTGTTTGCAAATTGGTCCACGTGAGGCGTTATTATGGACACAGGGTAATGCACCGTCAGCTGTTGGCGGCAAGAACTATTTCAAGGAAGGCAAGGGTATTCCTTCCCCAATCATACTCCGCAGATTCGCCGGCCATGGAGGCTGGCATGAACAGTGCGCCTACATCTTGGGTCTTACCAAGATGAATTGGAACAACGATGGTCTATACGATCGACTGCCAGTGACTCTAGGTTATGCGACGATTCTGGCGCGAACTGTAAAGAGGATGTCTCAGTTAGCACATCGCCCCTATCAAATTAGGTTCTTCATGTAGACTGAGGAAAATGGAGATATACGGTTGGTTTTACAGCCAGGAGCATGCTCAGCTCTGTCGGGTCATTGATACCCAGACACTCTGGGGCGAGACGACCTGCCGTGTATGGCTCCCCGGCCAAGATACGGTGGTGCGTGTCCAAGCAGAACGACTTAAATCTCTACAAGGGGCTGGAGTCTGGTCACAAACTGATGTCACATACGTCGCAGCGGCTGCGCGGGTTGCTGATGCTTTAACTCACGATGTGTTGCTTGCGCCCATCGAAGCTTCCGTTATCCCTTTGCCCCACCAAATCAAAGCGCTCTCCCGGGCAATATTGGACAAACGAGTTCGCTACCTATTGGCGGATGAAGTAGGACTCGGCAAGACCATTGAGGCTGGGCTCATCATGCGTGAGCTAAAGCTTCGAGGCCTGGTAAATAGGACCCTCGTAATTGCTCCAAAGGGCCTTGTCACCCAGTGGGTGGCTGAGATGCAGCTCCATTTCAATGAGGAATTCCAACTCGTACTGCCCGACGACCTCGAAACCCTTAGACGAATTACACTTAAAGGTTCACAGGTTCATAGTTCAAAATTTGGAGCAGTCAAAGAATTGAACCAACCCCCATCAGATTTTCCGGGACTACCGTCTAACCCATGGCGAGTATTTTCGCAAGTTATTGTCCCTATGGACTCTTTCAAACCCCTGGATAAACGGCGGGGCTGGACACCCGTAGATGTTGCGGAATATAACCGGGAGCGTTTCGAAGATTTGATTTCTGCTGGCTGGGATCTGGTAATTGTAGATGAGGCCCACCGGCTTGCCGGTAGCACAGACCAGGTTGCAAGGTACAGGCTAGGTCAAGGGCTATCTGAAGCAGCACCATATCTCCTTTTGCTCTCTGCAACCCCACACCAAGGGAAAACCGATGCTTTCCACCGGTTGGTTTCCTTGATCGATCCCGAAGAGTTTCCTGATATTGAAAGCGTTACGAAAGATCGAGTAAGCCGCCACGTCATCCGAACGGAGAAACGCCGGGCCATCGATGCAGAGGGGAAACCATTATTCAAACCTCGGCGTACACAACTGGTACCCGTTTTGTGGGAAGACCGTCCTGCCTGCGCCGGCGCTCCGGCAGGCAGGCACAGGGAACAGAGCCTTCTTTATCACGCGGTCACTGAGTATGTTCGAGAAGGTTACAACCAGGCTATGCTCGAAAAGCGGAGTTATATTGGTTTCCTGATGATTCTTATGCAGCGGTTGGTAGTGTCAAGCACCCGAGCTATCCGGATGAGCTTGGAGCGTCGGCTTGAGGCGCTGGAGACGCCGGAAGAACAACTGACGCTCTTTCCGATGTATTCAGAAGAAGAATGGGCTGACCTGGATGGACAGGAGCAAATTGAAACCCTACTCAAAACCCGTTTGAAGGCAATCAAAAATGAACGAGAAGAAGTCAAGGTGCTTCTTGAGGCTGCGAAAAGATGCGATCAGATCGGGCCCGATGCTAAGGCAGATGCCCTTCTTGACTGGGTATACCGACTCCAGCAGGAAGAAGGAGATCCGGATCTGAAGGTCTTGATTTTTACAGAGTTCATTCCTACTCAGGAGATGCTTTATCATTTTCTTACAGACCGTGGTTTCTCAGTGGTGTGTCTGAACGGTTCCATGGATATGGATGAACGGAAACGTGCCCAAGACACCTTTGCGAAAGATGCGCGCATGCTGATCTCTACAGATGCAGGAGGAGAGGGTCTAAACCTTCAATTCTGCCATGCGGTTATAAACTACGATATACCCTGGAACCCAATGCGGTTGGAGCAACGCATTGGGCGGGTGGATCGTATAGGTCAAAAGCACGTTGTGCGCGCTGTAAACTTTGTTTTTGAAGATTCAGTGGAGCGTCGAGTGCGTGAGGTCCTTGAGGAGAAATTGGCCGTCATCCTCGAAGAATTTGGTATCGACAAAACTGGTGACGTACTCGATTCGGCCCAGACGGGCCAAATGTTCGACGATCTCTATGTGGAAGCTATTCTCCATCCAGAGACTATAGAGACATCCGTGGAGAATGTAGCGACACGTATTAAATCCATGGCGAAGGGAGTACGCGAGAGTGGATCGGTGCTCGGAGAAACAGAGAACCTGGACCCCAATGAAGCCCAGAGGTTAATGGCACACCCACTCCCGTATTGGGTTGAGTGCATGACCGTCAACTATCTCAGGGCCCACGGTGGTCATGCCGAGCGGCATGGTGTAAGTTGGGAACTCAATTGGCCGGATGGCATAAAAATTCATGATGCTGTATTTAGTAGTAGGGATGCTGAACAGATGCCTACTTCGCAGCACCTCACCCTGGAAAATCCTCGGATTCGGGGGTTGGCCCTGCAGATCACCCGTGTTGTTCCCAATCAAGCGATACCCATCATTAGTCTTTCAGATCTTCCTTCGGATGTACGCGGGATTTGGTCCTTGTGGAGAATATCGATCTACTCTGCCGATCGGGATCAGAAACGCATTATGCCGCTGTTTCTGCATGACGACGGAAGAGTCTTGCTGCCGACTGCAAGGCGTATCTGGGATGGGCTCCTATCAGACTCTGTTAGGATAGGTGCTTACATTGAAGACGAGGAAGCTCGGCTCATTTTTGAGCGAGTCATGGAAGCTGCAGAAATATATGGAAAACCTGTTTATGAAGAGCTTGTTGAAAAACACCGCCAACACCTAATTGCTGAGCAGGAAAAGGGGGAGCATGCATTCACGGCACGCCGACGTGCCATTGAGCGAATTGGGTTGCCGGCAGTACGAAATTATAGGCTTGGCCAGCTTGCTCAAGAGGAAAAGTCATGGCATGAACACCTCGAAAGAAAGGCTAAGGTGAGCCCAGAAATGCTGCCCCTAATTATGGTTCGGGTACAGAAAGGTATATCCAATGGGTGATTGGCGCGGCCAAATTCTTCGGGAGTTCACTCCACAGGTTGCACGATTGACGCTCGTGGCTGATCCTGATGGCCTTTTACTTGAAGAGGGTGTTCTGCAAGCGATTCGAGAAAGAGGATTTGAGCTAATTCCGTTTGAGGATCATGTTTCTTTCAGGTATGCTTATGAATCCAGGTTCCGCTCCCGATGGGATGAAGGAAAACACACTGATCTCGTTGTCGTACTTAGGTCTGCGTCAAATAGTCTAAACTCGTTACCGTATGATCTTCTGGAGACAGGAAGAAAACTCTCGTTCAATTTGGGTGACCTTTTCCCCAATTTGAGCTACCCGGTGGTTGTCTCACTAAATCGCAGTGACCTAGATTCTCTTTATCAAGCACAGAATAAACAAAATCCTGGCCAACTCGGTAACAATGCAACAAAAGATTTCGTCCTTCGCCACGTATTCGAGATCGCCCCAGAGCTCATCAAGCAACCATCGGACCTTCTGAGAGTACTGCTGCGTCGCCATTACAGGGGACAAGGGATCCCCCGCATTTTAGACGAGCGATTTATGTACGTTCTCCGCCAAGGAGGTCTGTTCGATGATTGGCCGCTTGATCAGATTATCCCTGACAAGCAAGCGTTCCTTGGTTTTTTGCAGGAACGTTGGCCAATATTTCTAGACGGCATTACTGGCATGGACATAAGCAAGGTTCAAGAGGAGAAGCAATCTTACGGCTTAGCGTTCGAAGGGCCTGCCGATTTGCCTTTTGATCATGACGATATCCGTATTTACATCGACAGTCTGTTCCTCGAAGGGCTGTTGCATCCCGTGCGACATGAAAAATCTGGACTCTTCACTGGGAAATGGGTTGCGGTTGGAATTCGTATTGATGAGAAAGCGGATCGTCTACGGAGGTTGGATGGTCTCATAAAATCGGTTGAGGGTACGCTACCGGAACCAGAAGCCAGGTACCAGGATTGGGTGCTATTTGCTTATCGTTGGGCGGGACTCACAGCTTTGTTGGCTGATAGGTCTGACGAACAAACATTACAGGTTTTAGAAAGAGTTAAGGAACTTCGTGAGCACTTAGATTCAGCGTTTCTGACATGGGTTCAAAATAGGTTTGCTGGTCTCCACAACCAACCGGCAGTGCCGCCAGTAATGCTCCACCATATTCCACGTTTTCTTGCAAGAGAATTGAGCCAATCAGAAAAAGCCAGGGTTGCTCTCCTTCTGGTTGATGGCTTGGCACTCGATCAGTGGGTTGTAATGCGGGAGGTATTATGTTCACAGTGTCCAGACCTTCGTTTTCATGATGATGGTGTTTTTGCTTGGATACCAACAATCACCTCGGTATCTCGCCAGTCCGTATTCGCTGGAAAGGCCCCTCTCTTTTTCCCTTCAAGCATCTATGGCACCAACAAAGAACCCATGCTCTGGACCCAGTTTTGGTCAGACCAGGGGCTAAATCAAAACGAGGTGGCTTATGCGAAGGGGATCGGGGATGGAAGTTTCGAGGAAGTCGAAGAAATCCTTTCATATCACAGGATCCGGGCCATTGGGCTTATTGTTGATAAGGTGGATAAGATCATGCATGGAATGGAACTGGGGACAACAGGAATGCATAATCAAATCCAGCAATGGACTATGGAAGGATGCATGGCCAAGCTTCTTAATCTCCTTTTGGACCATAACTTTCAAATCTTTCTGACCTCGGACCATGGAAATATTGAAGCCACAGGCTATGGACGGCCTTCCGAAGGTGTAATTGCAGACCTCCGTGGTGAGAGAGTCCGCATTTATCCGGACAGCCTTTTAAGATCAAAGATTAAAGAACGTTTCTTAAATGCAATAGAATGGCCCACAATCGGATTACCAGACGATTTCCTGTCATTGCTTGCTCCAGATCGCTTGGCGTTTATCTCGGAAGGGGTTAAGACCGTTGCGCATGGCGGTATCTCAATCGAAGAACTAATTGTCCCGTTAATTCGAATGGAAAAGAAATCTGCATGACAAGAATAACCCAGATTGGCTTTAGTCAAAGAATTAGGTTGGAATGGCTTGAAAAAACCGCCAGGCTTTTCCTTGCTGGAAACACAAGAGACGAAATCGAAACGGAACTTCAAGATTTCCTGCAAGATAAGCTCTCTATAGGCGGTAGTTCTGAAAGAGGAACCCGCGAAAAAGCGATTACAATTCTTCTGAAAATATGGGTATCAGTTCCTGGGCCTTTGACGGCATTTCACAGAGAAGGTTTAGAATTTCTTAAGAAACTGCCTCGTGAAGACCACCTGCCAGTCCACTGGGGGATGACGATGGCCGTTTATCCTTTTTTTGCGAATGTTGCAGAACAAGTCGGGCGGCTTATACGCTTGCAGGAGTCCTTTACCTTGGCTCAAATTCAAAGGCGTATCCGAGAACAGCTTGGTGAAAGGGAAACAGTTGCACGGGCTGCGAGACGCATCCTTTCTTCTTTTGTTGATTGGAAAGTGCTTGAGCGAAGCGCAAAGATAGGAAATTATTGGGGAATCTCTCCACGCCCAGTAACACATAGAAGACTTGTGGCATGGCTCATAGAGTCAGTCTTGATTTCAAATAGTTCAACTTCTGGGTCCCTCAAATCAATTGCCCAAGCCCCTTCACTTTTTCCTTTTAAAATAGATTCAATGAATATCAACGACTTAAAGGAAAACGAAAGACTTGAATTATACCGACAGGGTTTTGATGAAGATATCATCATGCTAACCCAGATGAACAGATGAATTGGTTAATTGGACTAAACCAAGCTACTAGATCCGAATGGAGTTACGTCCGACATGTACATATCTAAGATTCGAATTCAGAATTTTCGCTGTCCTAACGATGTTACTGTTGAGTTCAATCCTGGAATCAACGTTATCAATGGCGAGAACAACGCAGGCAGGACAGCGCTCTTTAAGGCATTAGGACTCTTTTTCGACCAAAGCTCAGGGTTAACTTCCGGGAAAGTACAACAAAGGCATACCCTCGATTCTTGAATCTATCGGCCAAACCATTGAGATCCGTAAAAAAGGAAGGTTAGAACTGAATGCTAAGTTTTGATTTGAAACATCGACCTTCGGGTTCTCAACCCCAGGGTCAATCCCCTCCCCTCTTACGTAAGGATAGATGAAAATCTGAGGAAATTGAAACCAACTTACGCCCAGATGAAAGAAAAATTTCTTCACCCCTTGATTTAGAAGGACTTTTCCCTTATATTGAACACCATAAATTAACCTTATTTTGAAGAGGAGGGAAAATGGTTCAGAAAAAATTAATGGCAAAAGGACAAATCGTGACATACTTTGCAGAAAAATTTGAAATTTCCAAGAAAGACGCTGCATCCATTATTGATGAATACGCAGCGCTGGCAATTGCAGAGACCAAGAAAAACGGAGCCTTTGTTTTCCCGGGCATCGGCAAATCCGTACTCGTCAAAAGAAAAGCCCGGATAGGCAGAAATCCCTCCACTGGCGCAACAATTAAAATCCCGGCAAAAACCGTTGTCAAGATAAGACCAGCTAAAGCTTTTAAAGAAGCGATAGTTCCACCCAAAAGATAGGCAGGAATAGAATTTAGTAAGGGACAGGTAAACGATTCCCTGCCCCTCTATTGTTCACAATCTTTTTGTAAGAGAAGATAACCCGTTCTCATTTCTGAGAATCAAAGCCTCCGGGCAAATGAGTGACCTTTTTCCCCTCAAAATCGGGTAGAGGCTCCAAGTCCCCAAGACCGATCACTCCACCATCGGGACTGCAGACAGGGCAATCATCTCTCCGGGGAACATTCAGGGTAAGCAGTTGTCCTTTCAGTTCGTCATAAGAAAGGTATCTTGCGATAGGTTTGTATGGAAATACGAAGTTGTGAATTTCGGTTACGGCAAGGGAAGCGATTGCAGCATTCAAATGATATACTGCAAGAGCGGGTGTGTCCTTAATATATCCTCTTTCCTTGATTTTCTTTCTCGTTTCCTAGTCAGCCAGCTCCCAACCCGCCATTTGAGAGTCATTGATGCCGGCACACTAATAAAATCAAACCCAGCGTGGTCGAGAGTTTCCAATACCGAATGCTCAATACCGTGACCCAACGAAAAAGCAAGTATAAGCCTGCGACGATCAACCGCCACGTGGCTTTGATGAAAACAGTCTACAACCTCGCCATCCGGGAAGATACGGTCCTGAAAAATCCTTGCTGGAAAGTTTCCATGTTAAGAGAGAACAACAAAAGGGACAGAATCTTTTCGATTGAGGAATTCGAAAGATTGCTCAAAGAACTTCCTATACATCTGGTTCCTGTAGTTTCTGTTGCCTATTGCACGGGAATGCGGCGCATGGAGATTCTTAACCTCACATGGAAAAATGTGAACATGCAGGAGGGATTTATTGATCTTGAGCCGGAATATACGAAGACGTCGGTGGCGAGAAGAATCTATTTCAATGATGTGCTTTGGGAAATTTTCAGGAAGGCTGGAAAAGTAAGAAGTCTAAAGCACGACTTCGTCTTTACCTACAGAGG
>Ga0315281_10003022_pt1 | contig 24775 bp, 5 predicted proteins | sample YL17G07_0_MG_FD_204540 | JGI IMG/M metagenome (GOLD analysis project Ga0315281, IMG submission 204540) | Sediment microbial communities from Yellowstone Lake, YNP, Wyoming, USA - YL17G07_0 | ecosystem: Environmental > Aquatic > Freshwater > Lake > Sediment | place: USA: Wyoming | collected... | reverse complement strand
GGTCATAACTGCCGGAGCCATCGAGCGTGACCAGCGTGCTGGTATTGGCTTGCTGATCTACGCCCGCGTTGGCAATCGGCTCGGCGTTGGTGACGGTTACGAGAGTGGCGGCGGCGATGACACCCACCGTATTGGTGGCGGTGACGATAGCGGTGAATGTGCCAGCGCTGGCGTAAGTATGCGTGGGGGAGGTGAGAGTCGAGAGTGAAGAACCGTCGCCGAAGTCCCAAGTGTAAGTGAAGTTGTTGCCGTTGGTGAGAGTAACAGTAAAGGCAGTAACCTGGTCTAACACAGTGGGGCCAGAGTTGGTCGCATTGAGGCTCGCGGCGTAACCGGTTTCGTCATAGCCGAGGTCGTAGCCACCGCCACTCGGGCGCGTGTCACCGTCGAAGTCCGTGGTCACGCCCGAGTTGGCGCCCGCGTTGAGGGCCGCGCTCCCCGCCGAAAGGTGATAGTTCCCGCCGCCCGCGTTCACAAAGGCCGCGGTGCCGGTGAGCGAGTTCGCGCCCGTCGTCACGGTCCCGCTGAAGGGCGTGGTGACGTTGGCGTACAAGTTGTAATTCTCCGTCACCGCGCCGCCTGCGTTCTCAATCCCAACGGTATGACTGGCGATGAGAGTGTTGGTGATGAACACCGTGCCGGTGGTGACTTCTACGGCGGCCCCACTCACGAGCGTGGGGTTGGCGAGGGTGGTGTGAACGAGGGCGAGGGATTTGTTCACGCGCAAGGAAATTGCTTGCCCACCCAACGTGGCGCTGTTGCCCGCCAGCAAAGTGTTTTCAAGCCAGACTTGCCCGGTGATGTCGGTCAAGGCGCTCACCGCGCCGCCGTGTGAGGCGGTGCTGTTGTTGGTCAGCGAGGAGCGGGTGAGGGTGAGACTGCCCGCGTAAACCATAATCGCGCCGCCGCCATCATCGCTGTAACCCTGCGCGCTGTTGCCAGCGAATTGAGACTGGTTGATGGTGACTTTCGCCGAATTGCTATCTAACTGCAGGCCGCCACCAGTGCCAGTCCCAGCGCCATCGTTCGCGGTGTTGTTCTGGAAGGTAGATTGCTGGATGGTGGTCAGACCTTCGACCGATGCGCCGCCGCCGCCACTGGTCGCCGTGTTGTTGGTGAAGGTCGTGTTGGTCAGGTTGGCAGTGCTCAGGAAGTCGGCCCCGCCCCCGAAGTGGGCAATATTTTGTTGAATAGTCCCGCTCGTGAGAGTGACAGGCGAATCGGACGACAAGCCGCCGCCATCACTACCGGCCGTGTTGTTGAAGACGGTCAGGTTGTTGAGGGTCACTTGAGCACCGCCCGCAAAGACGGCTCCGCCACCGCGCGCCCCAGCGCGGTTGTAACTAAGCGTGGTATCGCTGACCGTTATCGTGGCTGGCCCAAAGTAGGCCCCGCCGCCGTGAGACGAGAGCGCCGTGTTGCTGAGAAACGCGGAATTGATAATAGTAGCCGCGCCATTGAACTGTGAGCCGCCGCCGCGTTCGCTGGAGGTGTTGCTGAGGAAAGTGGAGGTACTCACGATGGCCGAGCCAATGACATAGGCCCCACCGCCGTTGGTCGTTGTGCCGGTCAAGACGTTGCTGTAAACGGTCATATTGGTGAGGGTCAACGCATTGGCGGCATACAAGCCGGCGCCTTTGACGTTGACCCCATTGATATAACCATTTGTCACCGTGAAGCCTTCCAGCGTGGCCGCGACGGTAATGGACAAGACTCGCCCGCCACCTTGCGCGTCGAGGGTCGTGGGATTGGCAGTGGGGTTGCTCGTCGTCCAATTGGTTGTGGTGTAACCGCCTTGCAGAGTGAGCGTCTTCGTGATGAGCGCGACTTGAGTTGAGCCGCTTTGGGTCACCACCCCCGCGCAGGTGCCAGCGATTTTAATCGTGTCGCCCGCGTTGGTCGCCGCAATGGCATTACGCAAAGCGCTGGCATCGAGACTGGAGGAGTCCGTCGTCGTGTCGCCAGTGTATTCGGTGGCGCAGACATTGAGCGTGAAGGTCGCGGTGACATTCGTCGCGGCGGTCAGCGTGATCACGCAACTGCTGGTCCCCGCGCACGCGCCGCTCCAACCGATAAAGGTAGTGTCGGTGTTCGGAGTGGCGGTGAGGTTAACGATGGTGTTGTAGTTGTAGTTGGCTGTGCAGGTCACGCCGCAGGTGATGCCGCTGGGCGAACTGGTCACCGAGCCGCTCCCCGTGCCGCTCAGCCCAACAGTGAGCGCGTAAGTATTGAGCGTGAAGGTAGCGGTAACGTTCTGCGCCGCTGTCATAGTCACCACGCAAGTGCCCGTGCCCGCACACGCGCCGCTCCAGCCGGTGAAGGTGTTGCCGACATCGGGCGTGGCAGTGAGCGTGACGGCGGTGTTGTAGTTATAACTCGCCGTGCAAGTCAGGCCGCAGGTAATGCCGCCCGGCGAACTGGTGGCCGTGCCACTCCCGGTGCCGGTCTTATTCACGGCGAGGGTGTAAGTGTTAAGTGTGAACGTGGCCGTGACGTTCTGCGCTACCGTCACTGTCACGACACAAGTGCCAGCGCCCGCACACGCGCCACTCCAGCCGGTGAACGTCGTCCCGGTGCTGATGCTGGCAGTGAGCGTGACGACCGTGTTGTAGTTATAACTCGCCGTGCAAGTCAGGCCGCAGGCAATGCCGCTCGGCGAACTGGTCACCGTGCCGCTCCCGTTGCCAGCCTTGTTCACAGTCATTGGCGCGGTGATGGTGACGCTAGTAGTCTGGGTCACGGTCCCCACGCTATTCGTCGCGGTGACGAGGGCGGTGTAGAAACCCGGCGCGGCGTAGGTGTGCGTAATGGTTGCGCCCGTGCTGGTGAGGCTATCCCCGAAATTCCATTGATAAGCGACACTCGAACCGCTCGTTATCGTGGCGGTGAAGGTCGTTGCGCTCCCGAGTGTGGTGGGGCTGTTATTGATTGCACTGAGGCCGCTGATGGCTGAATTGGTGATGATGACCGAAATGCTAGTGACCTCGGTCGTGAGGCTTTTGGTGGCCGTGACGGTTGCGGCATACGTGCCAACGCCGGAATAGGTGTGGGTGACCGTTGCGCCCGAGGCGGTGGTGGTGTTATCCCCAAAACTCCACAGATAGCTATAGCCCGTTCCACCAATCGTCGCCGTGAACTGGGTGGTGTTCCCAATGGTGGTGGGGCTACTGCTGGTGGCGGCGACGGCGCTCTCAACCGCGCTATTGCTCAGCGCGTTGAACGCCAAACTCCCGGCGTAGGCTGGCCCGAAGATATACGGGAAAGCCAGCGAGAGACTGCCGACCGTGCCCGTTAGCGTCACATGATAGTGATAGCCCAAGCCATCGTGATTGTGGCCGTTGTATTTGTCGAGACAAGTGGCGCAAGCAGTGTTGTAGTAATAATCCTGGAAGTAGAAACCCGATGAAGCCGTAAAGGTGTTGCCCGACAACGACGTAATCACCGCCGTGGTGGCCGGGCCATACGAAATGGGATTCGTGTACGTGATGATGCCTTTGGTGTAATCGTATTGGTCTACCAACACACACGTGCGCTGATTAGTCGTGCCCGTGCACCCCACCGGGTTGCCGGGGTAGGCGCTCGCATAACTGCGGGTGACCCAACCGCTTTGTGCCAATTGCCCCGCGCCGGTCCACGGCCCATAAATGGGGATGCCATCGGCGGCATAGCCATAAATGGGCGAGTGCCCGGTGCCGGTGTCGCCTAATTCGTCCGCGAGACACACCGGATAAAAGTGGTGATGATAATCGCCACCTGCCGCGTGGCCGGGACAAATATCCATATCATACACTTCAAACTTGGCGGCATTGTTATACCAGACGCCCTTATTATTGTAAGAGTTATCGTCGGACCAGTTGTAGACCGAGACGCCATTCACCCACATCCCCATCGCCGTGGTTCGCGTATCTACCTTGACCGTCGCGGAGGTGGGCGAGAGCGGGAAATAAACTTCGTGATTTTGATTGGAAGGGCAGACCGGCCCCGGCGGCCAATAGCCCATAGTGCAAGCCGTACTATTGAACCCGATGTTTTGCCCAAAGTACACGGTCAGCCCTGAGATAGCCGTCGTCGCGCCGGTGATGAAATCGGTGGCGGCTTTGGGGCGGTTGTTGAGAGAAGTGATGTCGGCGGATGTCATCAGCGTCGAGTAATCGGGGATGCCGGTGGCTTTGACCCGGATATAGGTAACGCCATTAATGATGACCGCGTCCACCGATTGCACATTGACCGTGGTGGTGACGAAGTACGGCGCAGTGGTATTGTTTGGATTCATAATCCAGATGCTATACAACGTGCTATTGCTGGTCGGCGTGAAAGTGGCGGTGGCGCTCGTGGCGGCGGTCACGGTCACGACACACGTGCTCGTGCCTGAGCACGCGCCGCTCCAGCCGTCAAACGTCGTGCCGATGCTCATGCTGGCAGTGAGGGTGACCACGGTGTTCTCACTGTAACTCGCCGTGCAGGTCACGCCACAGGTAATGCCGCTCGGCGAACCGGTCACGGTGCCAGTGCCCGAGCCGCTCTTACTCACGGTGAGCGTATAAGCCGTTGTCGCGAAGGTCGCGGTAACGCTCTTGGTCGCCGTCATCGTCACGGTACAAGTGCCGGCGCCCGAACACGCGCCGCCCCAACCGGTGAACGTTGTGCCACTGCTGATGCTGGCAGTGAGAGTCACGACTGTGCCATTAGTGTAACTGGCGGAGCAAGTGCTTCCACAACTTATCCCCGCGGGATTGCTGGTCACCGTTCCGGTTCCCGTGCCTGCGCGGGCCACGGTCAAAGCCCACTGGTTAAGTTCGTACGCGCCGATGTCGTAACCACTCCCGTAGGGGCGCGTCACCCCATCGAGGTCAGTGGTCACGCCGAGGTTCGTCCCCCCGTTCACCGCGCCACTCGTCGAAGTCAAGTGATAGTCGTCGTTGGCCGAATCCGAGAAGGCCGTAGTGGCAGTGATGGAGTTCGCGCCGGAGGTGATTGTGCCTTGCAAGGCTGTGGTCACGTTATCGAACAGGTTGTAGTTCTGCTTGACCGTGCCGCCCGCGCGTTGAATGCCGGTGGTGTAGCTGGCGACGATGGTGTTCGTGATGTTGACCGTGCCCGCGCCGATGTAGATGGCTTGCAAACTCCCCAGCGTGGGACTGGCAATGGTGTTGTGCATGATTTGGGCGCTACCACTGGAGGAGTTGATGTAGTAGCCCGCGCCCGCATTGCTCGCGCTGTTGCGTGCCAAGAGTAAATTGACGTAGCGCCCCGCCGAGGCCGTGCCTGCTTGATAGATTGCGCCGCCTTGCGAACTAGCCGTGTTGCTAATGAATTGCGTCCCTGTCACGCCCAGCGTGCCGCTCAGATACGCGCCCGCCCCAAACGACACCGCTGAGTTGTTAGTGAAGATGCTGTTGCTGATGGTGGCGGAGTTGTTAGCGTAGAGGCCCGCACCCTGAGTGGTTTTACTATTCCCCTGGAACGTGACGTTCGTCAAGGTCACCGTGGCATAGGCATATATCCCCCCGCCGCACGAGGCCGTTGACCCGCAACCCGCGCCGTTGCTAGTGGAAGCAAACGTGTTGGTCAGGAACTGTGTGCCGCTGATCGTGGCCGCTCCGATGACATACAAACCCGCGCCGATCTTTGATCCGCCCGCCTGATTTTGCTGGAACGAGCCCCCCGTGATGCTGGCCGCGCCGCTGATATACGCGCCGCCAGCGTTACTGCTGGTGGAGTTATTGTAGACAGCCACATTGGTGAGGGTAAGCGCACTGGCGGCGTAAATGCCCGCGCCGGGGCCGGTGTTGCCGTTGGTCAGGGTGAATCCTTCGAGCGTGGCCGCAACACTGGCCGAAATCACGCGCCCGCTACTTTGTGCGTCGAGGGTCGTCGGGTTGGCGGTTGGGTCGCTCGTCGTCCAGCTCGTCGCCGTATAGCCGCCGCGCAGAGTCAATGTTTGGGTGATGAGCGCGACTTGCGTTGTCCCGCTTTGCGTGGCCGTGCCGGAGCAAGTGCCTGCGATTTTCACCGTGCCCCCCGCGCTCGCCGCCGCTAACGCATTCCGCAAGGCGCTGGCATCCGCGCTGGCATAGTCCGTCACATTGTCGCCTGTAGTTTCGGCAAAGCAATAGTTGAGGGTGAAAGTCGGCGTGACAATCGTGGTCGCCGTCATCGTCACCACGCAACTGCCCGTGCCGCTACAGGTTCCACCACTCCAACTTGTGAAGGTCGAGTAAGTATCGGGAGTCGCCGTCAGCGTGATGACGGTGTTGTAATTGTAACTCGCGGTGCAAGTCACGCCGCAGGTAATGCCGCTCGGCGAACTGCTCACCGTGCCGCTCCCGGTACCGCTCGGGTTCACTGTCAGCGCATACGCATTGAGCGTGAAGGTGGCGGTGACATTGGTGTTCGCCGTGACTGTCACGACACAACTGCCGGTGCCGCTACAGGTTCCGCCACTCCAGCCCGTGAACGTCGCGCTAATGTCAGCCGTCGCCGTGAGCGTGACGACGGTGTTGTAGTTGTAACTCGCGGTGCAAGTCACGCCGCAGGCAATGCCGCTCGGCGAACTGCTGAGGGCGCCGCTCCCCGTGCCGGTTTTGCTCACTGTGAGCGTGTAAGTACTGAGCGTGAACGTCGCGGTGACGCTTCGGGTCTGAGTCATCGTCACACTGCAAGTGCCGGTGCCGGAACATACGCCGCTCCAGCTGGTGAACGTGGCGCCGGTGCTGATGCTCGCCGTGAGCGTGACGACCGTTCCATAATTGTAGGAGGTGGAACAAGTGGAGCCGCACGCGATGCCGCTCGGGGAACTCGTCACCGTGCCGGTGCCCGTGCCGCTGTTGGCCACACTGAGCGTGTAGGTAATGGCCGTGAACGTCGCCGTCACGCTCTTGGCCGCGCTCATCGTCAGAGTGCAAGTGCCAGTGCCGCTACACGCGCCGCTCCAGCCGGTGAAGGTCGTGCCGGTGCTAGTGTTGGCGGTGAGGGTGACCACCGTGAGGTAATCGTAACTCCACGAGCACGTTGAGCCGCAACTAATGCCGCTGGGCGAACTCGTGACCGTGCCCGTGCCGGTCCCCGTTTTGCTCACCGCGAGCGCGAATTGAGTATATTGATACGCGCCGGGGTCAGACGTGAACGTGCCACGTGGCAAGCCATCGAGGTCATAGGTGACGCCATAGTTGGTTGCCGTCGCATTTATAAAATAGCTGGCAGTGGTGAGCCGATAATTATCGCTATAGGGCGCGGCAAACGCCGCCGTACCTGTAATATTGGTATCCGCAGAGTGGGAAACCGTGCCACTGTAATGAGTTGTCACAGTATCAAACGAAAGCCAGTCATCCGAGGCCGTGCCGCCGAAATTCCAAAGGCCGATGGTTTGGCTGGCAACGATGGTATTCGTCACATTCACCGTGCCGCCGTTCACGTAAATGGCCGCGCCGCTCACCACCGTGGGGCTGGCGATGGTGGTGAAGAGAATGCGCGTCGTGCCGGTGTTGTCGTTATACAGCGCATTGCCATACGAACTCGCTTTGCTCCGCGCAATCAGTGTGTTGGTCAGGCCGCCGCCAAATTTTGTAAAAAGACTGCCGCCATTGCTTGCGGTATTGCCATATAAAGCGACATTCGTCAGGCTAAGCAACGCTCCGGCGCGAATCGCCCCGCCGTTGCTCGCCGCCGTATTGCTATAAAACTGCGAGCCAGAAATGACAATGGAATAGGCCGTGCCCCCCGCGAAATTGGCAATCGCGCCGCCCTCGCCGGAGGTGGTCTTGTTCCCCTGAAAATAGGCGCTGGTAATCGCCATGCTATTGTTGTTGTGTAGCGCGCCGCCATTGTTATTGGCGGTGTTGCTGTAGAAATCCGTGCCGCTGATGGTCAGGGCCAGATTGGTGCTCGCCGCGCCGCCCGAACACGAGCTGGTGCATTGGTTGTTCTGGAACAGTCCATCGCTGATGTTCACCGTGCTATTGCCGTACAAACCGCCGCCATTCGCGGTGGCGCTGTTGGTATAAAACTGTGAGTTGGTGATGGTCGCCGCGCCGTTAATGTAGATGCCGCCCCCAGCGCCGCTGGGGGCGCTGTTGCTCAATACCGTGACATTGCTCATCACCAGCGTCGCGCTCGCATATACGCCACCGCCATCGCCCGCGTAGGTCCCATTTTCAATCGTCAAATCGGTCAGCGTGACGTTCTGCGTCGCCGAAATCACGCGCCCGCTACTGCTGGCATTCAAGATTGTGGTCTGCGTGGTCGGGTACGAGGTCGTCCAGTTCGTCGAGGTGTAACCACCGCGCAAAGTCAGCGACTTGGTGATTAACACGGTTTGGGTGGCGCCGCTCGTGGCCGTCACGCCCGCGCACGTCCCGGAAATTTTTATCGTCGCGCCCGTGCTCGCCGCGTTCTCTGCGTTCTGAATCGCTGTGGCATTCGCGCTATAAAAATCGGTGGTGCTATCGCCCGTATATTCCACGGCGCAACTCGCCGTGTTCGTCAGTGTGAACGTGATGGAAGTACCCGCGCCCGTGGCAGTGGCCGTGACCACGTAACTGCCCGGCGTGCCGTTGGCGGCGGCGCTGAGACTCGCGACCCCAGCAGAAGTAGTGCTCGCCGATTGACTACTGCTACTCAGACTCGCCCCGCTACTTGGCGCGGTGAACGTGACCCCGCCGCCCGACCCGACCGGCTCCGACCCTGAGGCCGTGACCGTGACGGCGAGACTGGTCCCGAACGCTTGACTGACTCCGGTGAATTGATTGTTGCCGCTCTTGAGGCTCAGCGTGAACCCCTGCGACTCAAACGCCCCGATGTCGCACGTCCCATAGCGGGACGAGTCGCGCTGGTCGTAAGTCGGGCAGTAGGCGGCACTGCCGTTGTTGAGCGCGTTCGAGCCGGGCAACAGCGCGAAGGTCTGCGTCTTGCCACCGTAACTGCCGAGCGCGAAAAGTTTCGGGTCACCCGAATAGGTCGGGCTACAGGAAACCTCTTCAAAGAGGTTGTTGGTTTGCGAATTTATCGAGCCGCTACAATCACTCCCGGTGTTATTGGCAATAATCGTATTGCGGATAGTCTCTGTGCCATTGGCATAAATGCCGCCGCCGCTCGTCGTCGCCGAATTGCCGGAGAGGGTGCTGTTCGTCATGGTCAGCGTGCCGTCATTGCGTAAGCCGCCGCCAAGGTCGCCACTGTTCCCCGAGAGGGTGTCGTTCTGGAGGATCAACACGCCCGTGTTATAGATGCCTCCAGCGTTGCCCGAAGAATTGTCGGCAAGGGTGCTATTGGTGACGGTGAGCGTACCGGCATTTTGAATGCCACTGCCCGATTCGCCGCCGGAGGTCGTGCCGCTGACGATAGTGAGATATTCAAGCGTGGCCTTCACGCCCGAAGCCACATTGAACACCCGCACGTCTTTGCTTCCATTATTACTGCTATCGCCGCTGATTTTGATGGTGTGCCCCGAACCGTCAATCGTCATGTTGTTGTTGAGGTTGAGGGTACTCGTTAAATAAATGTTGTAATCCCCGTTGAATTTAATCGTGCCGCCGCACGAATATTTGACGGCGTTATACAGTGACCCCGAACCGCTGGCGCTGGAAGTGGTGACGGTGAGGGTGTTGGCAGTGCAGATGGATTGCGTGGCAGTGTAGAGGTTGGGGCGATAAAAGGTGAAACCACTACCGCTGTCGGAATAGGACGAGCTGTAGTTGTATTGCGTGGTATCGGTAATGAGCGTAGCGGTGTCGGTGAGGGCGTACAAAGTCTCAGTCACCGAGGCTTCGGGCAAAACCTGATGCAAAACCGCGAAGGCCCCCGCAATGTGCGGCGCGGCCATGGAGGTGCCGCTCTCATAGGCAATTGTATTCGTTGGGTAAGCGGAAAGAATGTTCACCCCTGGGGCCACGAGGTCAATTGTTCCGGTGGAGACGCTTGAGAAATCGGCGATTTTGTCGGTATTGCTGGTGGCGGCCACGGCGATGGCGGTGGAAATGCAAGCCGGGCTGGTAATAGAGGTGTTAGTGTCGTTATTACCGCTAGCGACCACGGTTGCAATGCCCACCGAGAGCAAATTGTTGATGGCGTCGCGGAACGATGTTTGTGATGAATCGCAGAACGATGAGTAACTACTGCCGCCCAGACTCATATTCACCACGGTAATCGTGTACATCCCGCTGTTATACAACGCCAGCACTCGTTCCAGACCTAAGATCATATTCGCATTGGAGAAGCTGACGCAACTAGGGGTAGTGCCACAGGCGCTTGTCGAGGTATAAATGGTCCCGGTCTGAATGGCAATCAGGCTGGCGCTTTTGGCGACGCCCGAATCACTTGTGCCATCATTCCCCGCCGCAATCCCGGCCACGTGCGTGCCGTGCCCGCAAGTGTCTTGCGCGTCAGTGTAACCATTCGCGCGGATTGTGCAGTTGATGCCGGAGCCAGAGGCCGTTGAGGAGGTGCTACCGTCGGGGCAAGCCGAAAAGCCGTTGCTGGGGTCGGAGGAATAACACGCCTCCGAAATGACGTGACCGCCACTACTGGTGAAGTAGTCGTTTGTTTTTTCAACGCCGCTGTCAATGATGGCAACGGTGTAGCCGCTTCCGGTGTAACCTGCTGTCCAGGCGTCGTCCGCGCCAATGACGGCGTTACTACTCGAGTCAAGTGGCTGGGCGATTTCGTCTTCTTGAATCGAAATGACTTCCGGCAGAGCCGCCAAAGCCTGTAACGCCGAAGCATCCACTTCCAAGCCGATATAGGGAATGAATTGAAACTGGGCCGAAACTTTTAACTTTTGCCCGGTGAGTTTGCGTAACAAGACGGCTTGTAGATTGGCAATGCGTTGACGCTGGCCCTGTTTAGCCTGCGAAGAGAGATTGCCTTCCGGCGCGAAGTCGGTATTCAGTCCGACGATGACACGCACCGTGCCGGCCGTTTGCGCTTTCTTGAGGAGGCCGGGCGGGAGTTCTTTGGTAATGACGGACGAGGCTTGCAGAGCAAAAGTGAGCGACTCTTGCATGGCGCGAGGAGCAAAGGCGGGTGGCTGAGGGACAGAAGCCGGATGCCCAATGACCGCATTTCCTTGAGCGCGCACAAAACTCGTTAGGGATACGGCTAACCCTAACCCAAGGATGATTGGGAGGCTTAATTTTAGGATGAGATAGGAATTGTAGCGTGACATAGTGTGCCTCGTCGAGCTGGAAATTCCTACCCCTATTGTCGCCTAAAAATTTGTGGTCATATGTCATCCATAATAGACGATTTTGTCATCTATTCTGGACACTTTTTGGTTTTCAGTCAATTACGGATATTTAACCAAAAACCGCCGGGGGCGGCAGTAGATTGAGGTGAACGCAGAGCGGGGCAAATCCGGTTAGGAGATAAGGCGATGCTCGATCGCAAACTTTATTAATGAAGGCAGGTCTTGCAGGCCGAGTTTATTCAGAATGCGCGTGCGGTAGGTGCTAATCGTCGGTCTGGCAACGACGAGCAAGTCGGCGATTTCCGCATTAGTTTTCCCCTGCGCGATGAGTTGCAACACCTCATATTCCCGGGTGGTTAATTTAAATAAAGGACTCTCGCGCACCTGTTGATCCGTGGGAGGCCGCTGATGCAAATTATCCGTCACTTGCTGGGTCTGCTGGCGTATCTCAGCCAGCAGACCCAGCGCCTGCTCAGTCGCCGCTTGCGCCGACCGGAGCGCCGGGTCAAGCGTTCCCAGAGTTTTTAACGAATGCTGGACCCGGCTTAGATGTATCTCTAACAACCCCATTTTCTCAGCCACCTGATCCTTCAACGCCTCCGCCAAACCTTGATCCCTTTGCGCCTGACTATCGAGGACTTGCTGGGTCAAATAGTGCAACTGCTCGCTCTGCTGTCGAACCAGATCAAGCAACTGGTCCCTTTCGGCTTGATTGCGTTTGCGCCGCGCCACCTCGTCTTCCAGCGTCGCCGTCCGTTCCTGCACGCGCTCCTCCAGACTTAACTGCAAATCGCGCAAAGTCAGGTGGGTTTGCACCCGCGCCAATAACTCAGCCGCTTCAATTGGTTTAGTGATGTAGTCCACTGCCCCAGCTTCCAGCCCGCGCACTTTGTCATCCGCATCGCCCAGGGCCGTCATGAAAATCACCGGGATGGCGCTGAGATCCGGGTTGGCTTTCAAGCGGCGGCAGGTCTCAATGCCATCAATCCCGGGCATTTTGACGTCGAGCAGGATGAGATCTGGCTGAGTGAGTTGGGCGCGTTCCAGGCCGCTTTCGCCATTGGAAGCCGTCAGGATGGTGTAACTATAAGCCTTCAAATGCTCCACCGCCACTTTCAGATTGGTGGCATTGTCATCCACAATCAGGAGCGTCCGTTTTTTGATCAGTGGAGACATTCAGGAGGTCTAAGCGCCCGATGCGGCGCGGTAAGCCTCGCTCAACACCGCGCCTTGGGCTTCGAGGGTGAGCGCCTCGTTGAGGTAATCCGTCGCGATCTGATAGTCGCCGGTTTGGCGGGCATTTTCACCCGCCCGTTCCAAGTAGAAGATAGCTTTCGCCGTGTCCTCGGCCTGCCGCCAATGATGTGCGAGCAAGCTATAGTAGGGGGATAAATCGGCGGCATATTGCTGTTCGTGCCATTCGGCCACCGCCCGATGCAATTGCCGCCGTTGGGCAAACAGCATCAGGTTGTAAGCCATTTCGTGGGTGAGGGGGTCTTTGAAACTGTAGACGAGGTTGGGTTCCGGGGTCAGTGGCATAATCAAGTCGAACATCTCCAGCGTTTCCAGTTGTTCGATCAGAGCCGCCCGGTCACCGGCTTCCGGATAAACCGCCAGCAACACATTCACGCCAAACGCGCGCCCAATCACGCTCGCCACTTTGAGCGTCTGCTGGTCGGCGGGCGATAAACGGTCAATGAGCAGGGAGCGCTCTCCGGTCCGCCCGGTGACCTCCCCGACCGACATTTCAGCCACCGGGCGGCGGCCCAGCGGCCGATAAATGGTCACCGGCAGGGCTTTGCCTTTGACGGTGATGGGGGGCAAAGGTTCGAAGTTGAAATGGGATTGTGCCATTTGCACAATATCTTCGTCGCACAAAATTTCGCCGACCCCGGCGCGCATCATCAGGCGCGCGGCAAGGTTGGTCTTATCGCCCAGGGCGCCATAGGCCCGCTGGGCCGGACTGCCATAGGCCCCGGCGCGCACTTGCCCATGCGTGATGCCGATTTGCAGACCGGTGATGAAGTTTAAGGCGGCGGGCAAATCTTGCATGGCGAGGGCGGCTGAGATGGCCCGCACGCCGTCATCGGTGTGCGCCACCGGCACGCCAAAAGCAATGTAGAGGTAACTGCCTTTGTCGCCGACGATGAGTTGCAATAAAGCGCCTTCATACTCATCCACAACGCGTTCCAGCCAGTGCATGAAGGCGTCCAATTTTTGGCCGACCTCGTCGTCGGTGTCGTAATCCAGCCCGCCGAAGCGGAGAAAGAGCATGGCCGCCGGGCGCAGTTCAGAGAGCAAATCGCTTTTGCCGCTTTGCACTTTCTCGAAGATGGGCGGCAACACCCAGGGTTGTGTTTGGGCCACGGTGAGCGCGTCATCGGCGAGGGGCGGCCACGGCTGGGGGGCCACCTCCCCCGCGAAGGCGCTGACGACCGCCACGCGGCCAGCATCCCGCCACTCAGTCACCGTCAATCGCTTTTCATATTGGGCGACAATCGCCGCCGTGAGCAGTACTTCGCCGCGCTCGGCGTGATGTTCGGCGGCGGCCAGTTTATTCATCAGGTTGCCCGCCAGCACATCCATGTATTGCAAAGCGGGGTCGCCGACCAAAAAGCGGCGCACCAGCCCGGTAGCCACTGCCACTTTAATGGCTAAAGGAATGGCGGCGCCCCCCGGCGTGGTGAGCGTGGAGAATTGGCGCATAGCGGCTTGCATGGCCAGCGCGCAGGCCGTGCCGCGCAGACCGTCGTCGCCATCCAGCCAGCAAGTGATGGCATCGCCGCTGAAGCTGATGACACTGCCACCATAGTAATGCACTTCGTCAATGAGAGCGGTGTAGACGCGGTTGAGTTGGCGGGTGAGTTCTTCCGCGCCGCGTTGGAAACCCAGTTCGCGGGCGAGGGCTTCGGTGAGGGGTGTGAAGCCGGAAATGTCGGCGAAGAGCGCCGCGCCCTGAGTGCGGTCGGGCAAGGTCTCGCCGTGCGCGAGGGCCTGCCGCCGGTCCATGGGGATATACACGGCCACGGTTTCGGACGCGGCTTTTTCGCGCTCTTCCACATCCAGACGCAACTGCTCCAGTTGCCGCCGCAGTCGCTGTTCGCGCGCATACACTTCCTGCGCCATGCGTTGAAAGACGCGTGCTAAATTGCCGAGGGCATCGGCGCGCTGGGTTACGGCGGTCAAGTTGTTGGGGTCAAATGTGTTGGCTTCAATGGCTTGCGCGGCGGCGGTGAGGTGTTCCACTTGCCGCAGATATTCCAGTTCCTGGTCACGATAACGTTTTTTAACCAGGCAGGCGCTGACGCGCGCGTGGAGCAAGGTGGGGTCGAACGGTTTGGGGAGGTAATCTTCCGCGCCAAGTTTGACGCCGCGCACAATGCTGGCCATGTCGGTCATGGCCGAGATGATGATGACGGGAATATCGCGCGTGGCCGGGTCGGCCTTGAGGCGCTCGAGGACGGCGAACCCATCGAGGATAGGCATCATGATGTCGAGCAGGACCAGGTCGGGGGATTCGACGTGAACCTGGTCGAGAGCTTCCTGCCCATTCCCAGCGCTGGCCGTCACGTAGCCCAGTTCTTCCAATTCCTGTTCGAGGTAATCTACATTGAAAGGTTCGTCATCAACGATCAGGATTTTGGAGCGGGCGGGCATGGGTCAGTTCCCCAAAAATTCTGTCAGCCGCGCGAGCAAGAGCGCGTCGTCCACCGGTTTGGTGAGGTAAGCATTGCACCCGGCGGCCAGCGCCTTCTCGGCGTCGCCGCTCATGGCGTGGGCCGAGAGCCCGATGACTGGAATATTTTGCAGTTGAGCATTGGCGCGAATCCGCCGCGTGGCCTCCCAGCCATCCATGACCGGCAGGGACATATCCATCAAAATAGCGGCGGGATGTTCCTGCTCGGCCAGGGCTACGCCTTGCGCGCCATCGCGGGCAATCACCAGTTCGTAGTCATCCTCCAGCAACTGGGTGAGCAGGTCAATATTCATTTCCACATCTTCAACGATCAGGATTTTTTTCATAGAGAACTCGGTTGGGGCTGATATTGATTCAAAGCCGATTGCAATTCACGCAAAAGCGTCTCGCCTGCCAACCCTTGTTTTTGGATGACGTGCGACACGTTTTGTTGCAAGAGCGCGGCTTCCTCGGTGGTGAGCGTCTTGGCGGTGATAACAACGATGGGTATATTGCCATACTCCGGGTTGTGTTGCAAGAGTTCAATCACGCCGAACCCGTCAAGGCGCGGCATCATCAAATCCAGCAAAATGGCGTCGGGGCGCTGGTGTTGCACGGCCTCCAGCGCGGCCACGCCATCGGGCGCGTGGTCCAGCTGATAATGCTCGCCCAGCACCTGCCGGGCCAGGTCATGCACATACGGGTCATCGTCCACCACCAGCAGGCGCTTAATCGCCCTGCCATTGAGATGCGCCAGCCGTTTGAGCGCATTGAGCACCGCCTCTGCCTCCAGCGGCTTGAGCAGATAATCTGCCGCGCCCAGTCGGTAACCGAGCGCCTTCTTATCCACAATGGACAGCATAATCACCGGGATGTCGCGGGTGGCGGGGTCGCTCTTAAGGTCATACAATACTTGCCAGCCGTCTTTCTGCGGCATCATGATGTCAAGCGTGATGGCATACGGCTTCAATTCGCGCGCCTTCGCTACTCCCTCGTCGCCAGTGTGCGCGCCGATGACTTGATACCCCGCCTCGGCCAAATTCTCTTGCAGGAGATACAGCACATCCGGATCATCGTCAATGGAGAGGACGACGGGTTTGCCCGTGACCGTTGGGGACGCGGCGTCCCGGGCGGAGTGCGGTGTCGCGGCGGGCGTGGGCTTTTCGCCGTGCCGCTGGGGAACTGTTAACGTGAACGTGGAACCTGTCCCGACAGCGCTGGTCACCACAATATCGCCGCCCAACAAACGCGCCAAACTGCGACTAATCGAAAGGCCGAGGCCCGTGCCACCATACTGGCGCGTGGTGCTGGTATCGGCCTGTTGGAACTCTTCAAAGATGCGCCCGAGGGCTTCTTCGGTCATGCCAATGCCCGTGTCGGTGACGGCGATAGTGAGCAGGGGGGCAGGGGAGCCCGCTTCGCTTGGGGGCAGGGGTGCGGGGGAGAGGGTATCTCGCCCCTGCCCCCCAGCCCCCCTGCTCCCTTGCACCGAAATGACAATCTTTCCACTATGTGTAAACTTCGCCGCGTTGCTTAACAGATTGAGAACCACTTGCTTGATTTTGTCCTGATCAGAAAAGGCCTGGGGCAAGTCGGGCTGAAAGTCGCGGACGAGCGTCACGCCGGGGCGGAGCAACGGCGTGGCGGTGGTGGCGCAGATTTCCACCAACTGCGCGGGGTTGAAAGTCGAGGCCTGCACCTCCACGCGCCCGGCTTCAATCTTGGCAATGTCAAGCACGGTGTTGATGAGTCCCAGCAGATGTTCGGCGCTGGTCAGCACTTTATCCAGGTTCTCGGTCTGCTTGGCGGGGAGCGTGCCCTCGGCCTTGCGCCGGACAATGCGCGTGAAGCCGATGATGGCGTTGAGCGGGGTGCGGAGTTCGTGGCTCATGTTGGCCAGGAAGGTGCTCTTGGCTTTGTTGGCTTGTTCGGCGGCGTGCCGGGCCCGCACTAATTCCGAGATATCGTGATAGATGACGATGGTTCCGGCCTGACGCCCCGCCACACTCACCGGCAGGGCCAGCACTTCCACATCCACCAGCGTCCGGTCCTTGCGAGTGCGCTGAGTGATGGCGCGGATGAGTTGTCCCTGCGCGGTGCGCGAGTTAAACCCCAGAGCCTCCGCGCGGATGGTCTCGGACTGGGAGACCAAAGTGTCAATGTCTTGCCCAATAGCCTCCGCCGCCGAATAATTAAAGAGTTGCTCGGCGGTCGGGTTCCAGCCCACCACATGGGCGTCGAGGTCAATTGTGACAATCGCCACCGGGCTGTTCTGCACCACCGCTTCCAAATATTCCTTCTGTTGCAACACCACTTGCTCGGCTCGTTTCAGTTCGGTGATGTCGTGGTAAATGGCGATGAGGCCGATATGCTCCCCACTCACGATGACGGGCAGGGCCAGCAGTTCCACATCCACCCACGTGCCATCCTTGCGCGCGCGCCGGGTCACCGCGTTCACCCGCCCCATCGCGGCCACTTGTTGGGTGTAATCCACGGCTTCTGTTTGCACTTCACCGCCCGCCACCAGACTATCCACGTTCCGGCCAATTGCTTCACTCGCTCCATACCTAAATAGTTTTTCGGCGGCCGGGTTCCACGAGACCACGTTCCCGACCAGGTCGGTAGTCACAATGGCCACCGGGCTGTTCTGCACCAGGGCTTCGGAATATTGTTTCTGCCGCTGGGTTTCGGCGAACAACCGCGCATTTTGAATGGCGATGGCCGCCTGCCGCACCAACCCCACCATAAAATCCAAGTCGGCGGATGTAAACGGGCCGGTGCGCGTCTTGTTGCGCCAGACGGTCATCACGCCCATCACGGCGTCGCGGGCCAAGAGAGGCGCGAAGAGCGCGGCCTCGGCCTGGTCGCGGTCGGTGCCCGGCAAGTGCACCAGGCGGGGGTCGTGTTGCGGGTCGTTGACGATTTCGGCCACGCCCGTCTCGGCCACGTGGCCGGTGATGCCCTGCCCCAGCCGCAAATCCACCGCGCGTTGTTGTTCCGCATAACGCCCGAGGGCCACGACCACTGACAGGCGTCCATCTGGCTCCAACAACCGGAGAATCACATCCTGCGCTTGCAACAACTCCTGAGCGCGGGTGGCGATGCGCTCCAACACCGTGGTCAAATCCAGCGTGAGCGAAATTTCGCGGCCAATCTCGGCCAGCGCGGCCATCTCGCGGGCGCGGCGTTGGGTTTCCTCGAACAGCCGCGCATTTTCGAGCGCCACCCCCACGGTGGCGGCGATGATGGTCAGCAGACGCACATCGGCTTCGGTGAAACGCTCCTCACGGTCGGTGCTTTGCAACATGATGACGCCGATGGCGCGTTCCCCGACGAGGATGGGCACGCCGAGGGAGGACCTGGGCATGGCGATCTCGCCTTCGAGGGCCACCGCGCCTAGCTCGGTGGCGCGTTGCAACCAATTGGAATTAATGAGTTGGGCCGCGCGGGATTCGAGAATCCGCGAGGTCAGGCCCTGTCCCAGAGGGAGGGGCGCTTCCTCCGGCTCGACGTGATCCGTCTGCCAGAAATACGGAAAGCGGATGAGGTTGGTGGCCGCATCGTGGAGGGCGATGTAGATGTATTGCGTGTTGAAGAGGCGGCGCAGTCTGTCGCCGACCAAATCAATGATGGCCTGTAGTTCAATCTGTTGGGCCAGCGTCTGGCTGATATTGTTGATGATGGCCAGTTCGGCGGCGCGTTGATTGGTCTCGGCAAACAAGCGGGCGTTTTGGATGGCAATCGCCGCCTGCCGCGCCAGGCCGGTGAGAAAATCAAGCTCGGCTTGGGTGAAGAGAGCCCCGCCCACGCGCCACACCGCCATCATGCCGGTCACCCGGTCACCGGCCAGCAAGGGCGCGACCATCAGACGGTCGTCGGCCGTTTCCTCTTCGGTGCCGGAGATGTGAAGGGCGCGCGGGTCATGGAGTGTGTCGTTGATAAATTCCGCCTGACCCCGTTGCGCCAGGTTGCCAATAATGCCCTCTCCTAATCGGACCGGGTCGGCTTTGATCTCCTCGGCAATGGTCCCGAGAGCCACAATTGCTTGGAAGAGGGCACCCGTCGCCTCGGCCATGTAAACGGCGCTAGTGTCGGCGGAGAGCAAGTCGCGGGCACGGCTGGCGATGGCTTCCAGAATCGTGGGCAGATCGAGAGTGGCCGAGATTTCGCGGCCTACTTCTGCCAAGGTGGCGGTCTCGAGGGCACGGCGACGGATTTCGGCGTAGAGGCGCGCATTTTGGATGGCCACCCCCACATTGGCCGCGATGGTCGCCAGCAAATGCCGGTCGGCCTCGGTAAAGCGGCCTTCAACTTGAGTGCTTTGCACGCTGAGCACGCCAATGGCTTGCTCACCCGAAACTACCGGCACGCCCAAATAGGATTTGGAACGTGTGCCAACGCGCGGGATGTTCAACGCGATGTAATCTTCCTCCCGATTGAGCAGGAGCGCCTGACGGGTTACAAGAATGTGGGAGGTCAGCCCCTCGCCGAGGGGGCGCGAATGGCTTTCACGCCGCGTGCCCGAGTCGAGATAATACGGGAAGTGGATGATGTTCGTCGGCTGGTCGAGCAGGGCCACATAAACGATATCGGCCTGAAAGGTCTGGCGCATTTGCTCGCCGATGAGCGGGATGAGGGTGGTGAGGTCCAGTTGTGCGGCGATGGCCTGCCCGATGGTGTTGACGGTGGCGAGTTCGGCATTGCGGTGTTCGGTTTCCTGGAGCAGGCGTTGAGTCTGCTCAAACAGCCGCGCGTTTTGGATGGCCGTCCCCATATTGGAAGCCACGGTTTCGAACAGACGCACCAGCGAGGGCGGATAAGCGTTCTCATGCTCGAAGTCTTGCAGGGTCAGACCCCCAATCAACTCCTTGCCGACCAGGATGGGTGCCATCACCAATGACTTGGGGATGTCTGTCCCCACGGTGAGGTTCGATCCAAATCTTTCCCATAGGCGTTTGGTGTTTTGGTTAATGACCAGAGTCTGGCCTTGTTTGGCGACCCGCAAACTAAAGGCACTCAATGGGGCCGGGGCGGGGTAGTAGCGCTGGTTATTTTTATAAACGTAGGTGGCTTGCAGGAGTTTGCTGTCCGGGTCGTATAACCCGATGCCCAGATTCGCGGTCTGCAACGTGGCGCGCAAGGCGTCGCCCACCAGGTCAATCATGGCGCGCGGGTCCAGTTCCTGCGTGAGCACCTGCCCAATCCGGTTGATGACGGCCAGTTCCGCCGCGCGTTGTTCGCTCTCTTTGAACAACCGGTTGGTCTCGTCGAAGAGGCGGGCGTTTTCGAGCGCGACACTCATGGCGTTGGCCAGTGTTTGGAGCAGGCGCACGTCCGAGTCGCTATAGGCGTGTTCGTGGTCTAAATCGCTCAGGCTGATCAGCCCGCGCGCCTGGTCGCCCGCTATAAGCGGCACCCAAACCGCCGATTTCTCCATCTGCGTGCCGGGCAAGGTGTAACTGCCGTATTTCTCCATCGCTTGCGCCATGTTCTCGTTGACGACCAGCGTCTCGCGGGTGCGCAGGACGTGGGCGGTAACTCCCTTATCGGTCAGTGGAACAGGCTCAATGACAATCCGTTGCCCGTTTTCGTAAACATACGGATAGTGGATCAAAGTTGTCTGCGGGTCATGGATGCGGATGCCCACATCGGCCTGATGGAAGATCTGGCGGATCTTGTCGCCGACGGCGTCGTAAATGCCCTGCATATTGAGTTCGGCGGCAAGGGCGGCTTGCACACTGTTGATGATGGACAGTTCGGCGGCGCGTTGCTCGCTTTGCTTGAACAGGCGTTGCGTCTCGTCAAAGAGGCGCGCGTTTTCCAGCGCCACGCTCATAGCGTTCGCCAGCGTTTGCAGCAGGCGCACATCCGAGTCGCTGTAAGCATTCTCGCGGTCAAGGTCTTGGAGCGAGATGATGCCTTTTACCTTCTCGTCAACCAACAATGGCACGAACAATACTGATCTGGGCATTTCTCCAGTGATAATAGGATTGTTGTATTGAGCCCCTGCCTGTTCTACATTCCGGTTTATCAATAAGGATTCGCGGCTGTTAATGATGTGTAGTCGGAAACCATATGGTTCTCGAGCAGAAATGACGCTACGATCGCCTTTTTCATAGGCGTACGGCATGGATATCAGATTACTGGCTGGGTCATAGGTCACAATGTCTATGACTTGCACTTTGAATACTTCGCGAATCTTTTCGCAAACCAATTCGTAAATGGCTTGCATATCCAGTTTGGAAGCAAGCCCTTCTTGCACACTGTTAATAATGGCGAGTTCCTGGGCGCGTTGTTCGCTCTCTTTGAACAGGCGCTGGGTCTCGTCAAAGAGCCGGGCGTTTTCGAGCGCAACGCTCATACTGTTGGCGAGGGTGGTCAACAGGCGCACATCCGAGTCGCTAAAAGCGTTTTCGCGGTCAACGTTTTGCAGGCTGATAACGCCGCGCGCCTCGTTACCCACGAGCATGGGCATATCCAGACGCGACTTGACCGCCTCGCCGACGCTAACGATTGGCTGGGCGCCGGTGAGTTCAAACGTGCGCTGGGCAATGTCCCCATTGATGAGGACGGGCTGGCGTGTTTTGAGGACGTACCCTGAAATGCCTCTAGGCGGTGACGGCTCGTCCGTTAACCGCTGGCCCTTTTCAATGAGATAGGGCCAATACTGTAAATTGGTGCGAGGGTCGTAAGTGCTGATGACCACCACTTGCGCGTCAAAGATGTCACGGATCTTGTCGCCGACCAAATCATAAATGGCTTGCATATCCAGTTTGGAGGCCAGGCCTTCCTGCACACTATTGATGATGGCGAGTTCGCTCACGCGTTGTTGCAGTTGGGCGGTGCGCTCGGCCACGCGCTGTTCGAGACCTTGATACAATCGGGCATTGTCGAGGGCCGAGGCGGCTTGATGGGCAAACGACGCCAATAAATCTAGGTCGGGTTGGCCGAAGCGGCCAAAGATGAGGTGGTTGTCCACGACCAGCAGGCCGATGAGTTGCCCGCGCACGATGAGCGGCGCGCCCATCACCGTTAGCGCTTGGAACTGATTAACCGCCTGGGCATTCAGGTCGTCGGCGGCAAGCGATTCCCACAGCCTGGGGTTCCGCGTGCGGGTCAGCGCGTTCAAGATGGGGTCTGTTATGGTGAGGGCCGTGTCCGTTTGGGCGGGGGCATACCCACGGGCCGCCGCCAAGTGCCGGGTTCCGGCTGAGTCCACCAGGGCCAGCGTTGCCCGCTCCGCGCCGCTGAGTTCAATCAACTCTTCCATGATGAAATCCAACAGGGCGTCCACTTCGCGCGGCTGGTTCATGCGCACGCCGGTGGCCAGCAAGCGCCGGAATTGTTCTTGCAAGTTGCCGGGGGAAGTTGTCTCGGCCAGCAATGGCAAGCCGCGCGCCGCCGCCTGCCGCGCCCAGGCGGTTATGATTTCGTGATTAACCGAGGCCTTGTTGAGGTAGCCCCGGCGCAGACCATCGTCGCTGAGGTTGGCGATGCTTTTTAGGGCGGTTTCTCGCGCGCGGTTGAGGGCGCGCCAAGCGGCATCGGTGGCCCCGGCGGGAGAAGTGCCACCCGTAGCGAGCAAAGCCTGATAGTGCCACCACCATACTTCCTGCGGGGCGTACTCGCCGGAGGTAAATTCGTTGGCAATTTCCACCGCCTCGCGGGTATAGCGCAAGGCCGCCGCCGCCTGCCCCTGGGCCAGACGGACCGCCGCCTGCCAAGCCAGAATAATGGCGCGGTCACCGGGCGACATGCCCTTCTCGGAACTTTCGTACGCTTCCTTAAGCCATTGGTCCGCCTCGTCCAGTTTCCCTTGTTTCAAAGTGACCCAACCCAGACCAACCAGGTGAGCCACTTCGTTAAACTCATCGCCGGTTTCCCGGCACAAGCGCAAGCCTTCAGCAAAGACCTGCTCAGCTTGGTCGAGCAGGTTCAGGCTCAGGTAACTCCGCCCCAAGCCATCCAAATTGCTCCCTACCAGTTGACGGTTGCCCATGGCACGGGCCATCTCCACGGCCCGCCCGGCGTAATCACGCGCCCGCGCATACAAGCCCAGGCTCCACATCAACAAGCCGAGGTTATTGGCCATCACATTCCGGCCACGCCACCAGTCCAGTTCTTCGTCAATCGCCAGCGCTTGTTCATAATAGTCACGTTTGCGGGCGTGGTCATCGTCAAACAACAAACCCAGCGTATTGAGAGCTTGGGCTTCGCGGCGCTTGTCGCCGATTTGCCGCGCGAGTTGGAGCGCTTGCCCGGCGTGCGCCCGCGACATATCCGGCGGCACGCCCACGCGGGTGCCAATGTAGGCCAGATTGCCCAAAGACTCCGCCTGCCCCACGAGGTCGCCCAATCCCCGGTAAAGTTCAAGCGCCTGTTCAAGGTGCGGCGCAGAGCTGGAGAAGCGGCCCAGAGCTTGCAGACTCTTGGCCTCAGCCGGGTAGTCGCCCGCGCGCCGCGCCAGTTCCAGCGCCTGTTCAGCCAACCGCTGGCCGGCGGGCCGGTTGCCAGAAAAATAAACCGAGGTCGCTTGGCGGGCGAGGCTGTCGGCTTGGCGGGCGAAGTCGTCCGCGGCCTGGGCTAGTTCGCCCAGAGTCACCAAGTCGGCTTGCTCGGCCACAAAATTGCCTTGCGCCTCGTAACATTGCGCGCGGCCATCGAGCAAAGCGATGCGCGTCTCGGGTGGCAAGTCGGGAGATTCCAACGCTTGAGTGTATAAGCGTATGCCTTCGCCCCATTTGTAGGTGGCGCAGGCGCGGTCGGCGGCGGCGAGGAGGGCTTCGAGTCCGGCAGGGGGAGTGTTCATGGGCATGAGATCGCTTTCGTCACAAAGAGGTGTAAGCGGGGATTGTATATCAAAATTGCGGTTGCTTCAGTGTCGCCCCTCCGGCTGATTTTTTTCTTGAATCACATCTGCTCTGGCGGGCGGCGCCGGGGTCAGCGTTCAAAGGCAGTGTATACTACTACCTCTAATTACTTCACAGGAGTCAAAACCCATGGAAATCACTATTAAACCGGAAGGCTCGGTGACGGTCATTTCAATCACCGACAAACTGGATATGGCGACCTCTGGGCAGATGGCTGAAGCCTTTACTCACCAGCTTCAAGACGGCCAGGTTAAATTAGTGGCCGACTTCAGCCGATTGACTTACCTCAGTAGCGCCGGCCTTCGCGTTTTGCTGACGGCTACCAAAGAAGCCCGCGCGCGGGGCGGCGACCTGCGCCTGGCGGCCATTCAGTCCAATGAAGTGGACAAGGTGTTGCGGATGAGCGGCTTGAGCAACATTCTCAAGGTTTACCCGGACACGGCACTGGCAATCGCCAGTTTTGCGGCATAGGCCGATTGGCTTAAAACCCGCTTCTCTGCTTTGGCGATAACCGGGCTGTGGGCGGGGAAGTCGGGCGAGGGTGTTACCGCCCCACGTGTTGGCTCATCCACAAGGGGGCCAACCTCAACGCAAGCGGTATGGGAGTATCAGGCACAGCAGTCGGCGCTTCTGTGGGCACAGGAGTATCAGGACTAGCGGTTGGCGCTTCCGTGGGCACGGGAGTTTCAGGGCTAGTGGTTGGCGCTTCCGTGGGCACGGGAGTTTCAGGACTAGCGGTTGGCGCTTCCGTGGGCACGGGAGTTTCAGGGCTAGTGGTCGTCTCTTCCGTGGGCACGAGAGTTTCAGTACCAACGGTCGTCTCTTCCGTGGGCATGGGAAGATCAAGACTAGGAGTCGGTTCAAATAAACAATTATTGGTTATAGGGTCATATATCCCCCCGGTAGCCTGACACGCCTCCACCGGGTCGTGAACAAGGCACTGGCCGCTGGCCGAATCAAAAACGCCTCCGGCAGTCGCGCAGGACGCTTCTGCCTCCAGCGCGGCGCCCTCTTCAATAGTCTTCGTCACCTCATCGGGGAAAGGCT
>Ga0315281_10003021_pt1 | contig 24777 bp, 17 predicted proteins | sample YL17G07_0_MG_FD_204540 | JGI IMG/M metagenome (GOLD analysis project Ga0315281, IMG submission 204540) | Sediment microbial communities from Yellowstone Lake, YNP, Wyoming, USA - YL17G07_0 | ecosystem: Environmental > Aquatic > Freshwater > Lake > Sediment | place: USA: Wyoming | collected... | reverse complement strand
AGGAGAAGGACCGCCAAGCCGGGTACCTGTTCGGCATCGATCCCGAAGGCTATTTCGGCCTGCAGCTCGCCGTCGGCGGGGCGTGGGTGGAGTGCCGCTCCGACATCCGGCTTCCTCTCTATGCCTGAAACCATCTCGCCGCGCCCTTCGACGCGGCTTCGGGAATCGCGCTCTATTGCAACGGCCGGCCCGCCGGCCGGAAGGTTCTCTCCGGCAAGCCCGCCTACGCCCCGGTGACCGTGGACACCGGCCTCGTCTTCGCCGATCGCCTGACCGGCTGGAGCGATTGGGTCGAGGAGACGTTCACCGTCTACCCGGACCGGACCTGCGTCCGGAAGATCCGGACCTGGTCGTCGAAGCCGACCGTCGTCCCGGCGGAGGGCAAGGGGCTGGAGAACTTCCGCCAATTCCACGAGGCCATCATCAAACCTCTGGGACGGGCGGCTCACCCGCGAGCTCCAGTTCGTCAAGCAGCTGCGGGACAAGTTCCCCCAGGTCGACGTCCGGGACTGTTCGGCGCTCGTCTGGGGGCTGCGCATGATCAAGTCGCCGGCCGAGCTCGCCCTCATGCGCCGCACGGCCCAGATCGGAGTCAAGGCTCACAGAGCCTTGGTCCAATCGACGCGGCCCGGCGTCCCGGAGAAGGCGCTCGACGCCGTCTTCGAATTCGTCTGCCATCTGGAAGGCGGGATCGGCCTGGCCTTCAACACGATCATCATGTCCAGCAAGAACCACGCCTACGGCCACTACCACATCTACGACCGGACCCTGAAGGCGGGCGATTTCGTCATCCTGGACGCCGGCCCCGACTACGCCGACTACCACGCCGACATCTCGACCACGTTCCCAGCCTCGGGGACGTTCTCGCCCCGCCAGAAGGAGCTCTACGAAGTCGCCCTGGCCGTGCGCAACACCTGCCAGGCGAATTACCGCCCGGGCATCACCTTCGGCCAGGTCGGGGAGAAGGTCGCGGCGATGCTCAAGGAGAAGGGGCTGGACAATTACGCCGCCGACTTCCGGGGCATCGTCCGGCTCGGGGGCTACAACCACATGATCGGGCTGGCCACCCACGACGTGACCGGCGGGTTCGCCGGGGCCAACGAAGTGCTCGTCCCCGGGTTCGTCTTCGCCTGCGACATCCAGCCTCTTCCGCGTCGAGGAGGAGATCGGGATCCGGCTCGAGGACACGGTCGCGGTCACCGAAACCGGCTGCGAGATCCTGTCCCAGGGAATTCCCCGGACGGTCCAGGAGGTTGAAGCCCTGATGAAGTCGGACGGGATCCTCCAGACCCTGAAATCCAAAGGCCTCTATTGAGCGGCCCGCCATCCCGGGCCAAGGAGAGAACGCATATGACCAAGACGAACGCTTTGATCGTCGGATTGATCCTGATTCTCGCCGGAGGGACCTTCGCCCAGACCGCCGCGCCCGCGGCGCCGATCGATTTCTCCAAGAAGCCGCTCCAGTCCGAGCGGACCCAGACCTATGACGTCGTCCGCTACCTGATCAAGCTGAGCGTGGACATGGACCAGAAAGCCTTCGGGGGCGAGACGACCGTGACCCTGACCTCGCTGAGGGCCGGGCTCGCGGCCGTCGTCCTCGACGCCGAGGAGTTCAAGGTGACGGCCGTCCGGAACGACTACGGCGAGCCCCTGGCCTTCAGCCAGTCGGACACGGAGCTCACCGTGACTCTGGCCAAGCCGGCCAAGCTCGGCCAGACCGTGACCTTCACCTGTGCCTACGCCAGCCGGGACCCCAAGGTCGGCCTGCACTTTGTGGAGGCGACGGCCGACAACCCGAAGCTCGTCTTCTCCGACTCTTTCCCCAACAACGTCCACCACTGGTTCCCCTGCTACGACTACCCGAACGACAAGGTCACCTACGACCTGATCGTCACGGTCAAGGCCGGCAACAAGGTCGGGGCGAACGGCCGGCTGGTCGGCGTGACCGAGGACAAGGCGGCGGGGACCGTGACCTGGCATTGGTCCCAGGACCTCCCCCATTCGACGTATCTCATCTTCTTCGCCGCGGCGCCCTACGTCGTGGTCCACGATGCGTACAAGAATCTGCCGGTGAACTACTGGGTCTATCCCCAGGACGCCGGCAAGGCCATGGCGACCTACGGCAAGACCCCCAAGATGATCGAGTTCTTCAACAAGACGTTCGGCTACGACTATCCCTGGCAGAAGTACGACCAGATCTCGGTCCCGTCCGGGGGCGGCGCCGAGAGCACGTCGGCCACGGCCATGACCCAGCGGATCATGGTCGATCCGGCCGACGAGGCCGATTTCCCGGCCATCGGGATCGTCTCCCACGAGCTGGCCCACCAGTGGTGGGGCGACCTCATCACCCTCCGGAGCTGGGCCCACACCTGGCTCAACGAGAGCTTCGGGACCTACTCCGACTACCTGTACCACCGCTACGAGATGGGCGAGGACGAGGGGGCCCTGAACCTGGCCAACAAGCTGGCCGCCTACCTGCGCGAGGCCAAGACGCGCTACATCCGGCCCATCGTCTCCGATCGCTACGACAAGCCGGGCGACATGTTCGACTCGCACTCCTACCCCAAGGGCGCCCGGGTCATCCACATGCTCCGGACGATCCTCGGCGACGAGGCCTTCTTCAAGACGCTGAGCGTCTTCCTCCATCGCTTCGCTTTCCAGCCCGCGGAGACCGCCGACTTCATCCGGACGGTCAAGGACGTCACCGGCCGGAACCTCGACTGGTTCTTCGACCAGTGGCTGTTCAAGCCCGGCCACCCGGTCTTCGACATCGGCGCCCAGTGGGACGCGAAGCGCAAGGTCGTGATCATGACCGTCGCCCAGGCCCAGGACTTCACCCGCAGCATTCCCGTCTTCCGCATCCCGGTCGCGATCAAGATCGTCACGGCCAAGGGCGCCTTCACGACGCCCGTCGAGATCCGCCAGAAGGCCGAGACTTTCGAGTTCCCCGCGGAGACCAAGCCCCTCCTCGTCCGGTTCGACGAGGGGAACGTCCTCATCAAGGAGGTCTCGTTCCCCCGCGACCTCGACGAGCTGCTCTACCAGCTGAAGAGCGACGACGTCATCGGCCGCATGGACGCGGCCGTCGCGCTCCTCAGGTTCAAGGACGAGGCGCGGACCGTCCCCGCCCTCGCCGCGAGCGCCAAGGCCGACCCGTTCTGGGCGGTCCGGAAAGCCTCGCTGGAGTCCCTGGCGAAGCTCGCCGGCGCCTCGGCCGCCCTGAAGCAGGCCGCCAAGGACGCCGACGCCAACGTCCGCACGGCCGCCGTGCTGGCGCTCGGGGACCTCAAGGACAAGGCGCAGGTCGGATTCTATCAGGACTTGTTCAAGAAGGACCCGAGCCTCAAGGTGCGGACCGAGGCGATCCGCGCCCTGGGCAAGACCGGTGACGCGGCCCTCGTCCCGTTCCTGAAGCAGGCGGCCGAGGCGCCGTCCCGCCAGAACATGATCAAGCGCGCCGCGGAGGCCGCCCTGAAGCAGATCGGAGCGAAATAGCCCGCGCTCAGCCCTTCGCCTTCGCCCGGATCGGCTTCACGTCGAGGACGAAGACGCTCCGGCCGTGGGTCCCGGCCACCAGCTCGCCGTCCCGCGGGTGGACGACGAGGTCATAGACCGCGGCGGCCGGCAGGTGGTTGCAGAGGGACTGCCAGGCCTTCCCTCCGTCGAGCGTGGCGTAGGCCCCGAGGTCGGTGCCGACGTAGAGGATCCCGGGCTTCTCCGGGTCCTCGCGGACCACGTTGACCGGCTCGGCGGGCAGGTCGCCCTTGATGGAAACCCATGTCTTCCCATAATCCTTCGAGGCGAAGAGGTACGTCGAGAAGTCGTCCTCGCGGAAACCGGTCAGGGAGACGTAGACCGCGGCCGGATCGTGCATCGAGGCCGTCACCCGGCTGACCCACTTCGCGGGCAGCCCCGCCCGGATGAGCGTCCACGTCGCCCCGCCGTCCCGCGTGACCTGGACGTTGCCGTCGTCGGCGCCGGCATAGATCAGGCCGGGCTGAAGGGGCGACTCGGACAGCGTAGTCAGGGTGCCGTAGGGGACGTTCCCCTGCTTTCCCGGGCCGGGATTGGTGGAGAGGTCGGGGCTGATGATCTTCCAGGTCGCACCCTTGTCCGAGGACTTGAACAGCTTGTTGCCGCCGTAATAGAGCGTCCGGGGATCGTGGGGGGAGATGATGAACGGGACCATCCAGTTGTAGCGCAGCCCCGCCTCGCCCGCCGCGGGCCGGGGTGTGACGTTGACTTCCTTGCCGTCGGTCCGGTCCTTGAGGGAAACCGTCCGCCCGCTGAAATAATAGACCTTGGCCTTATCCGTGGGATCGGGCAGCGTGACGAAGCCGTCCCCGCCTCCCCAGGTGTCGAGGTAGATGTGCGACCAGCGGTTGGGCGCGTCCGGCTCGAGCCGGCTCGTGCTCGGCCCGACGACCGCCGCATTGTCCTGGTTGCCGCCGTAGATGTTGTAAGGCGTCTCCATGTCGACGGCGATCGCGTAGAACTCGGTGACGGGCAGATTGTTCACGAGGATCCAGGATTGAGTCCGGTCGTAGGAGAAATACAGGCCGTGATCGGTCCCGAGGATGATCCGGTCGGGCCGGGCCGGGTCGATCCAGAGGGCATGATGGTCGAGGGGGAACTCCCGCTTCTCCTTGTAGAGGAGCGGGACGATGGTCCCGCCGACCTGCCGATAGGTCCGGCCGCCGTCCTTGGACGTCAGGAACCGGTTGCCGGCGACGTAGATCTCGTTCTCGTCGTCGGGGGACACGCGGAGGACGTTCCAGTCGTAGCCGATCGTCGTCCCCAGCGGGCCCGTGTTCATCTTGGCCCAGGTCGCGCCGGCGTCGGACGAGCGGTAGACCTCGCCCCGGATGGGCTGCGGTCCGCGCTCGCGCGTGCCCGGCTCCGGGTCGCGGAGGGCCTCGTTGTCGAGCAGGGCGTAGAGGACTTTGGGGTTCGTGGGCGCGATCTCGATCCCGATCCGGCCCAGGGTCGGGCCCGACGGCAGGCCGCCGCCGAGCCTCGTCCAGGTCCGGCCGGCGTCGACCGACTTGAAGACGCCGCTCCCGGGCCCCGCGACCTCGTGGCCCCACGGCTTCCGGTCGCGCTCCCAGGCGGTCGCGTAGAGGATCCGGCTGTCGGTCGGATCCATCTCGGCGTCGATGACAGCCACGCGCTCCGAGACGTAGAGGACCTTCGACCACGTCCGGCCGCCGTCGGTCGTTTTGAACAGGCCCCGCTCGGCGTTGGTCGAGAAGAGATGGCCGATGGCCGCCACGTAGACGGTCTCCGGGTCCTTGGGATCGATCAGGACGCGGCCGATGTGCTGCGTGTCCTGGAGACCCATGTTCCGCCAGGTCCGGCCGCCGTCCGTGGATTTGAACACGCCGGTCCCTGCGTAGGAGCTCCGGGCCATGAGGATCTCGCCCGTCCCCACCCAGACGATGTCGGGATTGGAGGGAGCGAGGGCGATTTCGCCGATGGAGAACGTGGACTCGTCGTCGAAGATCGGGGTCCAGGTCAGGCCGTTGTTCTCCGACTTCCAGACGCCGCCCGAGCCCGCAGCCGTGTACAGGACCCAGGGCCGCGCGGGATGGACGGCGATGCTCTGGATCCGCCCGCCGCAGAAGGCCGGGCCGACCGCCCGCCAGGCCAGGTCCTTGAACGGCGACTCGGCCTTGAGCTTGAGGTGCGCCTCCCAGGAAGCCGCCCGGGCGGCGGCGTCCGTGGCCTGCCCGCGGCCAGGAACGGGGGCGAGCAAGGCCGCGCAGGCGGCGAGAAGGGCGATGGTTCGCTTTGGGGTCATGGGATCCTCCCCCCGCCTACTTCTTGATCTTCTCGATCGCCACGATCATCGCCTTGGCGTTCGGGGCCTCCGGGCTCTCCGGATCCATCTGGACGAAAGCATTGAGGTACTCGAGCGCCTTGGCGTAATCCCCCTTGTTCAGGTAGACCACGCCCAGCCGGTTGTAGGGCTTCGACCAGTCCTTCTTGATCTTGATCGCCAGCTCGAAATAGGTGATCGCCTCGTCGATCCTTTGGTTGGAGAAGAAGATCTCGCCGACATTGTAGGCGGCGGTCTGGTCCAGGGGGGAGATTTCGAGGGCCTGCTTGAAGTGCTTCTGGGCGGTTTCGAAATCGTTCCTCTTGAGGGCGATCTCGCCCAGCCCCGAAAACCCGCGGAACGCCGCGTTGGGGTCCTTCTGATAAGTGCCGTGGATCTGGAGCGTCTTGTCCAGGACGAGCTGGAATTCGGACTGGGCCTTGTCCAGGTCCCCCTTTTTCAGATAGTTGGAGCCCAGGTTGATGTGGGCCTGGTAGACGTCCGGGTACTTCGCCAGGAACTCTTCAAAAACCGCGATCGCCTCGTCGAAGCGGCCCTGGGCATAGAGCTGATTGCCTTTGTCGAACATTTCGCTGGAGCTCTTGTCCGCCTTGAGGGCCTCGACACCGGAGAGCTTCTTGAGGGTGATGGCCGCCGGGGAATTCGGCTTGAGCTGGGAGATGGTGACCACGAGCGACGAGGAGGCGTAGCCGTCCCTCGTCGCGGCGATGTTCCACTCGCCCGAGCCCATCCCCCCGACGGCGAAACGGCCTTTCGCGTCGGTGACGGCGTCTATCCGGGTCTTGGCCGTCAGGCTCTGGGCCATGACCTTCGCCCCTTCGATTGGATTCCCCTTTCCGTCGACGACGCTGCCCGAGACCCGCCCCCGGCCGAGATTGTCCTGCGGCGAGGCGGCCGCGGACAGGACGAAGGCCGCCGCGAACCCGAGCAGCGCGGCCACCCGGAGGAACGTCACGTGTCGCTTGCGTAAGGTCATGAGTGTCTCCTGCATGATGATGGCGCTTTCGTAAATCCTGACGTCGCCTACTTGAAGTCCAGGGCTTTCTTCGAGCTTTCCTTCCCGGTGGCGTTCGTCAGGGTGATAGCGAGGGCGTCGCGGCCCCTGCCCAGGCGGCCGACCCGCTCGGCGCCCTCGACCACAATCGGGATCTCCCAGCGGTACTTCGTCCCGGTCATCCGGCTGACTTCGGTGTCCCGGAGCCGGATCTCGTGCTGCACCCGGGACTCCCAGACCAGGGCCTGCTTCGCGTCGCGGAGCTCGAGGGCGGCCTCGATCGTCGTGGTCATCATCGTCCCTTCCGCTTTGAACCAGATGCGCTCGTACGCGATCTCCACGCCGAGGACGGCCTCGATCCGGTCCGGCGTGCGGAGCCGGATCGCGAGATCCGCATCGAATTCGAGGGTCTTCGCAGCGGCCTCCGGCGGCCGGGCCGCGGGCTTCGCCATTTCGTCCAGGGCGAAGTTCAGATCGTGCATGTACATGAGATTAATTTCGCGGAGCGAGCTGAAATCCATGGTGGCGAGCCGGAACGTCCCGGTGCAGGACGCGTCGATGAAGATCACCGGGAAGTCGCCGTAATACCAGACCTCCTGGCAGCGGTTGGCGGCGTCCCCGAACGACCGGATGTCCCGGTCCGTGGGCGGTCCGAAGAGGACCAGGATCCGGCCCCGGTCGGTCATCCAGCCGGGGATGCCTTCACCCGGGAACATCCGCCTCGCCTGTTCGATGCGCTTGAGGTATTCGGCCTTGAACGCGTTCTCCCCGGAGGACGGGTCGGGATTGCGGCGCGCCCAGAATTCCTCGATGAACTTCGGCTTCTCCGCGTCCGGGCTGAGGAGGAAGGCGCGGCGCTCCCCGCTGGTGATGATGTAGCCGACCTTAGTCAGGAAATCGGCATTGGCCGGATCGAGCTTGCGCTCCAGGTTGTACCAGCGGCAGGCTGCGCCGGCCAGGACGCAGGCGGCCAGGGCCAGAACCGCGATCCCCCTGTGGCGCGGGCTCATTTTTTCTCCCGAAGCGCTTCGGCTTTCTTCCGGATCTCGGGCTGCTTCGGATTGAGCTGGAGGGACTTGTCGAAGGCGGCCAGGGCTTCCCGGGTTTGTCCGAGCCGGGCGTAATTCTCGCCGATCTCATTGAGCAGGACGGCGTTGACCCCGAACCGGGTCACGGCCTGGTCCAGGATAGCGATCGCCCTGGCGTACTCGCCCAGCTTTCCATAAGTCTGGCCGGCGAGGACGAAGATCTCGTATTTCGGGGTCTTGGTCGCTGCAAGGAACGGCGTAAGGAGAGGGGGGATCCGGGGCGTTTCGCCCAAGGAGAGATACGCCTGGGCGAGGAACAGGGCCGCGTCCTCCGAGTCCGGCTTTCGCTGGCTGGCCCGCTCGAGATACGTCCGGGCTTCCGGCGCCCGTCCGGAATTCAGCAGCTGCGTCCCGACGATCAAATCCGAGGCCGGATCCACGGCGTCGGGGATGAGGCGGGAATAGAACCACGGCCGCGGGATGTCGGTCCGGTGGGAGACATCGAACTCGTCGGAGGCCGAGACGAGCTCCCGGCCGTCGACGGACACGGTCACCTTGAGGGCGTAATGCGCGGGCGCGAAGTCGGCCAGTGGGAAGGACTCCAGGATGCCGGCCGCGTCCGCGTACTCGCGCAAGGGACGCGTCGTCTCCACCGGCGGTAGGGCGGGCTGACCCGCGGGCGCGGACCGGTTGATCGCATAACGGATGACCGCCGCGGCCTTCTGGGCGGGCGTCAGGCCGAAGAGCTGGAACGCCACGGTCAAGGTGTCGGGCCGGCCGAAGACCCGTCCGGGCTGGCAGTAGACCTGCGTCGCGCCGACCTGGAAGGGCTTCAGGCGCTTGCGAGCGGCGTCCGCCTTCGCGAACTTGTAGCCCAGGATCGGGGCGGTCATCTGGAGGGCCGGCGCCGCGGCCGGGATGACGACCCGCTCCTCGAGCGAGGTGAACTCCTTGGAGCTCTCGTTTTTGATCAGGACCGAGATTTTGAACGTCCCCGGGATGAGGGGGAACATGTCGTGGTAATCGAACGGCATCCGATCGGCTTCGCCCTTCTGAGCATCGCTCAAGGTGAGGGCGATCGCCCGGTCGAACTGGTAGATCATCTTGCCCTCGAGGGAGGAGACCGTGCCGTTGACTTTGAGGTTCACGGCGTAGCCGGAGCCGGACTCGGCGACCGAGAGGCGCTTGGGCTCGACGGCAAAGTGGACGAAATAGAGCCCGCTGGGATCGCGCAGGATATGGACCAGGGAATTACTGTCGAGGTAGTTGGCCGAGTATTCCACCTCCACCGAGTCCTTGAACTCGAGGAACTTCTGGGCGTATTTTTCCTCGACCAGCGTCCGGGGGAGGTTCTCCACTTTCTGGATGAGCATGTCCGAGACCAGGGTGGGCCGGCCGAGGGCGGGATTTCCCTCCCCCGGGATGAGCGACATGGAGACGTCGGCCAGCGACGGCTGGATTTCCCGGAGCTGCTCGTAGGCTCCGACGTAATCCGAAGGATTTCCCATGTAGGCCGTCAGCAGGGCCTGGGGCCCGTCGTTGGACGGGCTGTAAAGCTTAAAATCCCCGCTCCCGTGCTCCTGGTAGAAGAGCAGGTTGAATCCCGTCTCAAGGCCCAGGTTTTCCCGGACCTGGTAGAACCAGACCTCGGAGGGATAGACGCCTTGTGTTCCGGTAAACCTCTGGATATCCCCCGGTTCGCCGAGGATGATGTAGATCCGGCCCCGGTCGGTCTTCCAACCGGGGAGGGGCGCCGACCGTCCGTAGTACTTGTTGACGTAGGCGATCCGCTTGTAGTGATCCGTCTTGAAGGCGTTTTCCTTGGCGCCGGGATTCGGATCGCGGTGCTTCCAGAACGCCTCGATGAACAGGTCTCGCTCGCGGTCGGATTGGAGCTTAAGGAAAACGTCCCGCTCGAGCGGGGTGATGAGGTAGACGACCTCCTCCTCGAGCCATTTCTTATGCGTCGGGGGGAGCGTGACCTTTTGGGGCGCCGCCGCCTGCAGGGCGAGGATCAGGGTCAGAAGGGCGGCGATCGGGAGGACCGTTCTTTTCAGCACGCGCGTTCTCCGTTCGAGGGCATTATCTCTAATACTCTAAGGTAAGCCACTCTTCCGCCAAAAGCAAGCCGCCCCCCTCAAAGACAGACCCCAAGGATTGAAGATCCAAGGGGATTGGGCGCCTGGGAAACCCGGGGGCGGCGCGCATCCCCCGAGGTTGAAACCAAGGAGAGGAGGGGCCGATCCCCTCCTCTCCCCGAAGCCGTTTAGAAGCTGAAGCGAGCCGAGAGCCGGATGTTCCGGACTCCGCTGATCCCCGAAACCTTGAGCGAGGCCGGGGTGAATGTGCCGCCGACGTTGGTTCCCACGTCCGTGGGAGCCCAGGTGCCGCCGGGATTCATGATCACGGCCGGGTACTGGGCGCCGAACAGGTTGTAGATGTCCATGAAGACGCCGAGGCGCCCGATGTTCTTGATCGTGAATTCCTTCTCCAGGCGGAAGTCCATGTTGTCCGACGCGACATTCTGCCGCAGATCCGGCGCTTCGATCGTGGCGCTGACCGACCCGGAGTTGACGTTGTTGGCCGTGATCCAGGCGGACGGGGCCGAAACCGCGACGCTCCGGGCCCAATAGCTGCCCTCGGTGTGGATGTAAATGAAGGAGGCCACGAAGCCGTAGGGGATCTTGAACGTGCCGTAGAGCTTGAGCCACCAGGGAACGCCGCCGCGGCCTTCCGCGTTGATCCGGCTGTTCGGGTTGCCGAAGCCGCCGTTGGCCCACTGGTAGCTGTAGCTGAAGCTGCCGCCTAGCGACCAGCCGTCGTGCATCCGCTTTTCCCAGGTCAGCTCGAGGCCGGTGTAGTGGAACTTCTGCTGGGGAACGTTCGTCGTCTTCGTGAAGCTCGCCGGCGCGTTGTTGCTGCGGTAGTAGACCGTGACGTCATGGGCCGGGAAAGTGGTGCCGTAGGCCGGAACCGTGGTCGTGAAGGGCACCCACCATTCAGGGTGCTGTTCCAGCAGGTTCCAGTACGTCCCCGAAGCCTCGTCGTAGTTCAGGCTGCCCTGGAAGTTCATCCGGGCGCGGTAGATGAAGTTGGCCCCGACCTTCAGGAAGGGGAACAGTTCGTGCTCGATCTGGGTGATGAACTCGTGGGTGTAGGGGAACTTGATGTTGGGGTCGAGCTGCCGCTTGAAGGTGGTGCTCAGCATCAGGGCCGGGTTCTGGCCGGACTTCATCACATAGGCGTCAACCCCGGGGAGGTCGGGCTGCTGGTTGCCGTTCGTATCCCACCACCAGAAGTTGAACGAGTAGGGGCCGCTCGGCTGGAGGCCGGAAAAGCCCGTGGTCTGGGGATCGTAGTACTGACCGTAGTGGAGCTTGAGGGCCGTCTTCCCGTCGCCGAAGAGGTCGTAGCTTGCGCCGATCGCGGGCGCCAGAGCCTTGTAGGCGTAGGGGTTGTCCCAGCCCTCGTACGTGACCGACTGCCAAGGATTGAAGCCGTAGGTGGGCACGACGTAGGCTTCGCCGATCGCCTTCGCCAGGTCTCCCGCCGCGGCGGTCTTGACCTGGACCGGGATCTCGGTGTGCATGTAGTCGTAGCGCAGGCCGACGGTGACGGTCAGCCGGCTGCCGAAGGTCATCGAATCCTGGATGAAGCCGCTGGTACGTTTGCCGAATCCGACGTTCTGGGCCCCTCCGCGCGCGGTGCCCCAGGTGGCGAACGTCAGGCTGCCGTCGCCGTAGAGCGGGTGGGGAGCATTGGGCGTGTTGTAGTTGCCCCGGGACCAGTACGGACTGAAGTTGTAGAACTGCCAGGTCAGCGGGTTCTGCGTCCAATAGCCCCATTGGCCGTCAATGTAGCAGTACTCGACGCCCGCCTGGAATTCGTGGTTGGCCCCCAGGAAGTCGTCCATGTAGCGGATCAGGTTGGCTTTGACGTTGATGTTCTTCTTGTAGGTGTAGGAATCCATGTTCCGCGCCCCCCAGCTATACCCGGTGTAGGTATCCGTATAGGTGGGGCCGAGCGGATCAGATTCGTTCGTGTGCACGCCTGTCCAGTCCTGGATATAGAATCCGCCGCGGATGTCGAGGATCGTGTTGGGATTGATGACCCAGGTCAACCCGTTGCTGTTCATCGTCTGGACGGGGTTGTTGTTCGCGCTGGCCGACGCGGTCATATAGGGTCCCGTATAATAATGCGGGATCTTGTCGTTGACATAGCTCAGGAACCCGAAGATCTTGAGGTTCTTGTTGATCTGGTAGGTCAGCTTCCCGAAATAGTAGGGCCGCGTCTCGACCTGGTCGTAGCCGCCGTAGTACTTGCCCATGATCGTCACGGGATTGAAGGCCACCAGGTTCCTGTTCGTGTAGTACTTGAAGCTCCCGAAGAACCAGAGCTTGTCGTTGATGATCGGCCCGCCCAGCGTGGCCGACGTGTCGTAGCTGTAATCGGCGAAGGTCGGCGGGGAGATGCCGAGGGCCGCCAGCTGCTCAGCCGCGGGGAGGACCTGCTGCAGCTTTCTGCCCGTGTAATAGAACTGGACCATCCCGTGGTACCCGTTGCCGCCCGACTTCGTGACGACGTTCATAAAGCCCGACCGGGCGCCGTAGGCAGAGGAGTCCACGCCGCCCGTCTGGAACTCGACTTCCTGGACGCTCTCCATGTCGACCGAGTTTTCGGAATAGTTCTGGTCCGAGGCCGTGGCCTGGATGCCGTCGATCGTGAAGGTGAAAGCCGCCGGGCCTTCCCCGTGGATCTCGGGCCGGTTGTTGCGCGATCCGGCCGCGAGGCGTCCGGCGAACGTCCACACGTCGCGGTTGCCGAACGGCAGGGTCTCGATGATCTCGTTCGTCGCGTTCTGGGAGATGGAGGTCGAAACGACGTCCACCACCGGCGACGGGGCCACGACCGTGATCTCCTTGTTGATGGCCTCCTGCTGAAGGTCGAAGCTCACCTCGACGATCGCGGCGACCCGGACGCTGATGTTTTCCCGCGTCACCGTGCTGAAGCCCTGCAGCTCTGCGACGACTTTGTAGACGCCCGGAGGCAGAATCGGCGGGAACTTGTAGTTGCCGTCGACGCCGCTCACGACGCTCTGCTTGCCCATGAGTGCCGGGCCGGAGACGGTGATCGTGACCCCGGGCAGGGGCGCTTTCTGCGCGTCCCAAACGTGCCCGCGGATCGATCCGGCCTGGCCGACCTGGGCGCTGAGCGTCGCGCTCACCGCCAGGACGAGGACGACCAAAAGCATTCCTCTCAAGAACTTCATATAGCCTCCTTGTCGAACCCGATGATGCCAATCATGAGTTCGGATTTGCGACGGACGGAAAGACCGGATAGATGGAAAGGGGGAAAGACCGAGCCGGCTGACAGGGGTGAAACAGTTGGCTTCTCACACTCGCCTGTAATATGGCTTACTTAACACAAGAAAGTTATCAGCACGCAAGCCTCTTGTCAAGCACTTTCGGATTTTCTTTTGGAACACGAAGAGTCGATCCAGATCCAGGTCTTTCAGGCGTCCGACGGACCGTTTGTTTTCAATCAGGACGGAAATCCCCGCGAAATATACTGGAACCGTATCGCTGTCGCCGATAATTTCATCGACGATTTTTGTTTTCCAGGCGGCCGCGAATGATACCCCGGAGATGGAGTTCATAATGTCGATTCGATGAGGGGGGAGCCCGAATTGAAAGACAGCGCGAGGTTCAAGCAAATCCTCGGATTTATCTACGCCGGGAATGGGACCGTTCCAAAAAGCCTTCAAGGCCCGAAAGAGGCGGCCCGCATTTACCGGAGTCGGATCAAAGAAGAAATCCACGTCTCCCGTGTTTCTGGCGAGACCGTGATAAATAACCGCTTCTCCCCCGACAATCAGATAGCGAACTTTATAATGGGCCAGGAGCCCGATGAATTCGGTTATATCTTTGGAGAAATATCGGGACGTCATGACGACTTGTGGGACGCTCGGACGTCGGGGCGGCGGCCGAAAACGCGGAGCTTGATGGCTTTAGCCGCCCGCTGCCGTTGGGCCGGAGTCATGGAGATCTGTTGATGGATATCCCAGAGATCAGCCTCTTCGTGATTTTTCGATTTATGGAAGATTCGTCTCATCGGGTTGTTCGTAACTCAATGATATTATAGCAGATAGGCACGTATCGACAAACGAAAAAAAATTTCAAAGGGAGGGGCAGAAATTCACTTTTTACCCCAACGCCTTGAGCCCTTCGTCGATGGACTCGACCTGGGCCTTCAATTCGGCCAGCTTGGCCCGCTCCCGCTCGACGACGTCGGCCGGGGCGCGGCCGACGAAGCCTTCGTTGGCCAGCTTGGCTTCGGTTTTACGCAAATCCTCGGCCAACTTGGCCCGCTTGGACGCGAGGCGCTCCTTTTCCTTGCCCGAATCGATCAAGCCGGGAATGTAGATCTCCATTCCCGCCGCGGCGTGCGAGGCGGCCGTGGCCGGGCGCTCCACGTCCGGGGCGATTTGGAGAGATTCCAGGCCGGCCATGTTGAGGATGAGCGCCCGCAGGTGTTCGAGCACGGCCGCGCCCGGGCCTTCCGCACGGATGAGAGCGGCGACCCTGCGGCTGGGCGGGATGTTGTGGAGCGAACGCATTTCGCGGATGCTCCGGATGATCTCGCCGATGAGGGCGAAGTCCGCTTCGGCTGCCTCATCTTCCCACCCGACGTTGGGCGAGGGCCAGGGGGCCGTGATCAGAAGCTCGGACGCGGGGATCGGGGCGGAGAAGCCGCGGACCGGGCATTGGGCGTTCAACCGTTCCCACAAAACTTCGGTGATGAAGGGCACGAAGGGGTGGAAGAGCCGCAGGACGTAGTCGAAAGCCAGGGCCAGGATGGATCGGGCGACGGGGGCTGCGGCTTCGTCCTTCATCCGCGGCTTGACGTATTCCAGGTAGCGGTCGCACAGGTCGCCCCAGAAGAAATCGCGGGCCGCGCCGACGGCGGCCGATGGATTGTACGCCTGGAGCTGGGCCGTCACTTCGCGCACCGTCTTCGATAAACGCGACAGGATCCAGCGGTCTTCGGTGGTCAATTTGTCCGCGAGAAGCGGCGTGAACGGGTGTTGGCCGAGGTTTCCGAACATGAAGCGGGCGGCGTTCCATAGCTTGGTACAGAAAGCCCGGCCGATTTCGAACCGTTCGCTGATGATCTTGGCCGGCGGGATGTCCGGCATGGTGGCGAGAACGTCGAATTCCTTGCCCGTCTTGGGATCGATGTACGTGAAGATCGAGCGGCCGTGCTTGGCCGTGGCCAAGTCGACCAGCTCCCCATTGTAGGGCGAGACGGCCTGGACGGGCAGGCGGATGTCCTGCGTTCCCGTCTGCATGTCGCAGAGGACGTAGCGCATGGCGTCCGTGCCGTATTTCTCGATGATGTCCTCGGGGTCGATGCCGTTGCCCTTCACGAACCTGGAAGTGTGGACCCTCGCTACAACGACTACGGCGGGAACGCGGGGGACCAGCATTCACGGGGAGGGTGCCCCAACATACGTGTTCCAGATCGAATTCAAGGCACGCCAGCGCTTAGCTGAATGGAAAAACTTTCCCGCCTGGCCCGGCGGATACTCGACGGCGAACACGCAGCCTATCTCCAAGCTATCCAGGAATTCATCCCCTTCGCGGACCTCTCCGGCATTGGATCATCGATGAATTTCATTGTTCATAACACGCGCATATTGGAGTGCGTATTCAGCATTAATGGTCGGCAGGCAATCCCCTCTGAAGTCAAATCACTCACAGCATCCGGGAAGGTTTCTGTAAAACCAATGCCAAAACAACGTTTCATCGAAATTTACCAGGATTATGTCTGTGGCTGCGTGCTGCGCGTAGCTCGTGAGGCGTTCGCCCTATTACCGCTAGATACAATCCTCATTACCGTGTTAACGGACGCTTTGGACACAAGCACCGGACAAGCGGGCAAACAGCCATTTCTGTCTGTTGTTATCCCCCGGGCGACTTTGAACACTTTCAATTTCGAACAGCTCGATCCGTCCGACACTGTATTGAGCATGATACACCATGGCGATTTAAAAGCATCGCGTAAGACAGGAGATTTCGATTCCATCATTCCGTTAAACATGTCCGATATTGCGCAGGAACCGGACCAAGATACCGACATTAACAGTATCCTCGTTAGCGCGCAACGATTGCGCGCTGAACTATCCAAACAGTGCGCGGCCCTAAGTCCTGAATTACAAACCGCCTTGCAAGAAAATGGAGATAAATGATGCCTGCTACTCTTGCTGTTACGTGCTTTGCGCTATTCATTGTCCTTTTAATATTCCTTATCAAAAATAATAAGTTTAAACGTCTTGTTGCTCATTGTCAGGCAGAGATAGCCGAAGCCAAACAGGAGACGGAAGAAGTCCAGAAACAGTGCAATGCTGAGATCATAAGGGTTCGCAATGAAACGGCTCTGGGGTTAAAGGAAGCGCAGGCACTTGTTGACCAGCAGATCGATGAGATGAAGACCGAGGCCGAACGTGTTCGCAAACATTACGAGGACGAAACCCGCAAAGTTACAGACTCATCTCAAATACAACTAGCTAAAGCACTTAAGGATGTTGAGGAACTCCGGAAATATGCTTCTCTCCACGACGCCGAAGTAGAAGTCCGTCGTGTTCTCACAGAAGCGATGACAGAAGCCACCTCATTACGGGAACAGGCTCAACTCCTCATGCAACAGGCCTGCGCGATGACAGAGAATGAACGGTTGCGGGCGACTGAAAAAGTAAAACTAATCTACGAACAAGCTGATGCACGGCTAAACCAGGCCACACATGACGCCGGAAGGATTGTCGCCGACGCGGAAAAGAGAGCCAAAGAAATCGCTGGTGAAGCTTATGATGCTCTACGCGACAAGCAAATGCTCGAACACGCCGCAGATGCAATGCGCAATCTCATCGAAGGTTACGGTGACCGTTACCTGATAGCTACTCATAGTCTGCTGGACGCACTTGCGGTCGAATTCGGGTATACTCCAGCGGGTGAATCCCTTCAGTCTGCTCGTGCCCAGTCGAAGCGTATGGTGGAACAGAGAGAAGCTGCGACATGTGACTACGTAGAAACTAATCGAAAAGATACCGCCGTACGTTTCGTCATCGATGCGTTCAATGGTCGTGTCGAGTCTATCCTCAGCAGGGTTAAACACGACAATTTCGGTGTTCTAGAACAGGAAATTCGAGATGCGTACGGTCTCGTAAACCTAAATGGAAAAGCTTTTAGAGACGCACGCATCCTCCCAGCATACCTAGACGCACGGCTCGCCGAACTGAAATGGGCCATTGTGGTACAAGAATTAGCGCGCAAACGACTTGAAGAACAGCGCGACCTCAAAGCGCGACTCCGCGATGAGGAGAAGGCCCGCAAAGAGCAGGAGGAACAGATTCGACAGGCGGCAAAGGAGGAGGAACTCAGAAGAAAAGTCCTTGAAGAAAAAGAACGTGAGCTTGCGGAGGCAAAGCTTGCTTTTGAGCGTGCGACAACCGAGGAAAAGGCGCAATTGGAAAATAAAATCGCAGAGATGCAGCAAACCAACGTAAGCCTACGTCAAGACCTGGCGACTGCCACGGAGAAAAGACTCACAATTGCACAACAAACTAAAGAAGGACATGTCTACATCATCTCTAACGTCGGGGCTTTTGGTGATGGCGTTTACAAGATCGGGCAGACAAGACGAATGCCACAGGTACGCGTTGACGAACTCGGCGAGCGCCGCATCGTCCGCATTCGTCATCTCGCCCGCATCTCCATGGCGATCCGCAGACCGGTCCCATGGAACCAGCCCTTGGATCGCCGCGCAGCTCGCATCGCCATTCATATCCTTTATATACCCGCCGGGCGAAAAAGGTTAGCGGAAAGACCGTCCTCGGCGCCGCGCATAAGACGCCCGTTTTCCGCCCGACCCTCCCGCGCGGTTGACACACATCGAAAGTATCCATATAAAGGTTACCGAGAGGGTGGGCCGATTTCGGCGCATCCGGATTGAACGTTATTTGGACCGCGTGTTAAAGAGGAAACCTGCATGAAAAAAATCTCCGTCATCGATTCGCATACCGGGGGTGAGCCCACGCGGCTCATCGTCGCCGGGGGACCCGAGTTAGGCCGGGGGCCGATGGCCGAGCGGCTCGAACGGTTCAGAAGGGATTTCGATCTCTATCGATCGGCGGTGGTCAACGAGCCTCGCGGCTCGGACGTCGTCGTGGGCGGCTTGCTCTGCGAACCGGAGGACCCCGCCTCCGCTGCGGGCGTCATCTATTTCAACAACGTCGGCTATCTCGGAATGTGCGGCCACGGGACGATCGGCCTCCTGGTCACCTTGGCCCACATGGGCCGCATCCGCCCGGGAGAGCACCGCATCGAGACGCCTGTGGGGACCGTCACCGCGACGCTGCATCCGGGCGGCAAAGTGACCGTGGCGAACGTGCCGAGCTACAGAAAAGCCAAGGGCTTCGCGGTCGACGTGCCGGGCTTGGGCCGGGTGTCGGGCGATGTCGCCTGGGGCGGCAACTGGTTCTATCTCGTGGAAGACCACGGCCAAACGCTCCGCCTGGCGAATGTGGAAACTTTGACGGATGTCGCCTGGCGGATCCGCACCGTCCTGAATGAGAACGGATATCCCGAAGTGGACCATGTCGAGCTTTTCGGCCTGCCCGCCGCCGCCGGCGCGAATTCGCGCAGCTTCGTCCTCTGTCCGGGAAAAGCCTATGACCGCTCGCCGTGCGGGACCGGCACCAGCGCGAAAATCGCCTGCCTGGCCGCCGACGGCAAACTGGCCGAGGGGAGGGCGTGGGTGCAGGAAAGCATCCTCGGCAGCACCTTCACCGGCCGCTATACGATGCGGGACGGTGCGGTCATACCGTCCATCACCGGTACGGCGTTTGTCACTGCGGAATCGAGTCTGATCCTCGACGACGCCGACCCGTTCATCTGGGGGATCCGGGGCTGATGTCCGGCTGGGACGCGGCCGTCGTCGGAGCGGGCATTGTCGGGGCCGCTTGCGCGTCGGAATGCGCACGCGCGGGCCTGTCGGTGATCGTCTTCGACCGGGGCCCCGTCGGCGGGGGGACGACGGCTGCTGCGATGGGCCATGTCGTCGTGATGGACGACTCGGAAGCCCAGTTCGCGCTGACGTCTTATTCGCGCCGTCTCTGGCGCGATCTCGCCGCGGAGCTCCCGGCGGATGTCCATTATGATACCCGCGGAACGTTGTGGGTAGCGGCCGACGAGGAGGAAATGGCCGAAGCCCGGCGGAAAGCGGAATTTTGCCGCGTCCGGGGCCTTCGGGCGGAAATTCTCGACGAGGCGGGCATCCGAGAAGCCGAGCCGAACCTGCGTCCCGGACTGAGGGGCGGGCTGTTTGTCCCTGACGACGCCGTGCTGTATCCGCCGTCCGCGGCCATGTTTTTCCTCGGGCGCGCCCCGCAGAACAAGATCGAATTCCGGACCGGAGCCGACGTCCGCGCCCTGAACCCGGACGGCGGCGTCGTCCTCGGCGATGGCACGCGGATAAGCGCTGGGTTGACGGTCAACGCCGCCGGGTGCTGGTCGCCCGATCTGACGGCCGGGCTTCTGGTCAAGAAGCGCAAAGGCCACCTCGTCGTGACCCACCGCTATCCCGGCCATATCCGGCACCAGATCGTGGAGCTGGGCTATCTGAAAAGTGCGCATTCGGTTTCCTCGGATTCGGTGGCCTTCAACGTCCAGCCCCGGCCGAACGGCCAGATGCTCATCGGGTCCTCCCGCCAATACGGCGCCGAGCATCCGGACGTGGAGTTCGGAATCCTCCGGCGCATGCTGGAGCGGGCCGCGGTCTACCTGCCTGACATCGGACGGCTCACCGCGCTCCGGTCTTGGGCGGGATTCCGCCCGGCCACCCCCGACAAGCTGCCGTTCATCGGTCCGTCGGCCGAAAATCCAAAAATCTGGCTGGCCACGGGCCACGAGGGGCTGGGCATCACGACCTCGCTCGCGACCGGCCGGCTCCTGGTGGACATGATTCTGAACCGGCCCTCAGAAATCCCGGTCGCCCCGTATTCGCCGGCCCGCTCTCTCCCGGAAGGGAAGGCCCATGACTGAGATCGTCAGCCTCACCATCAACGGCCGGCCGGTCCGGGTTCCGTCCGGCACGGTCGTCGCCGTCGCCCTGGCGCTCGCCGGGGAATCGCGCTTCCGGCGCTCCGTCGCCGGACATCCGCGGGGCCCGCTCTGCGGCATGGGCGTCTGCTTCGAATGCTCCGTCACGATCGATGGCCGGCCGCACTGCCGCAGCTGTCAGACGCTCTGCGCGGACGGCATGGAAGTCCGGACCGATGAGTGACGCCCGCTCCCGGTTCGAAGTCGTCGTGGTCGGCGCCGGGCCGGCCGGTCTCGCGGCGGCGGCCGCGGCGGCAGAATGCGGCCGCCGGACCCTCGTTCTCGACGCCACCCCCTGGCTCGGCGGTCAAATCTGGAGGGGACGGGAAGCGAAAGGCGGTCCGGGATCGGCGAAGCGCTGGCTGGCGAGGCTTCAGGCGGCCGGTGCCGCCGTCGCCCGCCAGACGACCGTCGTCGCGGCGCCCCGCCCGGGAGTCCTCCTCGCGGAATCGCCCGAGGGTCCACGGGAAATCGGATGGGAGAAGCTCATCCTGACGATCGGGGCGCGCGAGCTCTTCCTTCCGTTCCCGGGCTGGACGCTCCCCGGCGTCGTCGGAATCGGCGGCCTGCAGGTCCTGGTCAAGGGCGGATGGCCCCTGGCCGGGAAGCGAATCGTCATCGCCGGCAGCGGACCCCTCCTCTTTGCCGCCGCCGCGGAATACCGGGCCGCGGGCGCGGACGTCGTTCTGATCGCCGAGCAGACGGACCGGGCCAGGCTCGTCCGCTTCGGCCTGTCGCTCCCCCGGCTCGCGCCCGGAAAGATCCTTCAGGCGGCCAAATACCAGGCCGCCCTTCTTGGGGCTCCGTATCGCACGGGATGCTGGGCCGTTTCCGCGCAGGGAGCGGATCGGCTGGAGGGCGTCACGCTCCGAAGCGCCCGCAGGACCTGGACGGAGCGATGCGACGTTCTGGCCACCGGTTTCGGCTTTCTTCCGAATCTGGAGCTGCCCCGCCTCCTCGGCTGCCGCACGGAAAACGGCGCGGCGGTCGTGGACGATCGGCAGGAAAGCTCGCAAGCCGGAATCTTCGTCGCCGGCGAGCCGACGGGCATCGGCGGGGAAGGCCGGGCCCTGGTCGAAGGGCTGATCGCGGGTTTCGCGGCCGCCGGCCGCCCGGAGCGGGCCGGGCGGCTTAGGCGAAAACGGCGGCGGGCCTTGGCGTTCAGCCGGGCGATGGACCGGGCCTTCGCCTTGCGCGATGAGGTGAGGAATCTGGCGTCGCCCGAGACGCTGATCTGCCGGTGCGAGGATGTGACCCGGCGCGACCTCGAGAAATATGGCGGCTGGCGCGCCGCCAAGCTCCACACGCGCTGCGGGATGGGCCCTTGCCAGGGCCGGATCTGCGGCGGGGCCGTCGAGAAGCTGTTCGGCTGGGATGCCGCCTCGAATCGGCCGCCCGTCTTTCCCGTCTCGATCGGGACGCTGCGGGAGCTGGAGCCCGGCCCCCGCGGCGCTTCGGAATAAATTCGGCCTCGGCCGCGGGTCGGTCCGCCGGCCGGCCGGACCCCGCCCTGCTCAGCGCCGGGGTTTCATGGCCAGCGCCGAAGGCGCCACGGCGATGCCGCCCCGCGCCGTGCAGCGCAGCTCAATCGGCATCATCCGGCCCACATCCGCGACGGCATCGAGGGTTTCGTCCAAAGGGATGGGGTTCGGATAGCCTCCCAGGACGAGGTCCGCGCAGACCATCGCCCCCGACGCCGCGACGGCGTTTCTCGTATGGCAGGGAATCTCGCAGGCGCCGTGGACCGGATCGCAGACGGAACCCATGGAATTCTGGAGGGCGATGGCCGCGGCGTCGCAGGCCTGCCGGGCCGAGCCGCCCGCGATCTCGACGACGGCTGCCGCCGCCATGGCGCCCGCCACGCCGATCTCGACCTGGCAGCCCGCGGTCTCCGCCGCGAATCCGCAGCGGCGGGCGCCAATCAGCCCGACGGCGGAGGCGGCAAACAGGGCCAGCGAAATCCGGTCGGGCGCGAGTGCCCTCTCCTCGGCAAGCGTCGTGAGGACGCCGGGAAGGACGCCCGCGGATCCCCCTGTGGGAGCGGCGCAAACGATGCCCTGGCTGTTGCACATGTGCATCGCGGCCATCGCCCGGGCGGCGGCCCGGGCGTGGATGCCGCCCACGGCGAGCCCCCCGCGCTTCTCTGCCTCAAAGACTCCGCCGGCGAACGGAGGCAGCAGGAGCATCCGGGAATTCGCGTCGCTCAGCCCCAACTCCACGGACGTCTTCATGATCCCGAACAGCCGGTCCATTTCCTGAAGCGCCTCTTCGCGGGAGAGGCTGAGCAGCCGCGATTCGTAGCACAATCCGATTTCGCCCAGGCTAGATGCGTCCTTCTCCGCGAGGTCCAGCATTTCGCTGCCGGACAGGAACAGAGCCTCGCCCCGTTGGACGAAAAACAACGGATGGCTTCGGTAGACCCGCAGGCCGGCAAGGCCGCGGCGAAAGGATTCCAGGCGCTCTTCGGGGATCTCGTCGGACGTCTGGAGATGGATCAGGATTCGGCCGTTCCGCGACGCCTCGGCGCGGTCCCGGATGAGCGTCCGAAGCGTGGCGGCGAATTCCTCGAGCGCGGGCCGGGCGGCCGCGTCGGCTTCGAACAGATATTCGTGCGATTTTCCGGTCACGGAGACGGGCCACTCCTGGACTCCGGTGATTTCGACGATTCCTCCGCCGACGGACTTCGCCCAAACGACGACGGGCGGTTGCCGGCGCCCGGCGGCCTCGATATTGACCGCGTTGGGATGATCCGCCTTTTCCAGGGGAGCGATGTCGAAGCGGATGTCCAGGCCCAGACGCTCGGCTTCGAGCAGCGATCGGCTGAAACGCTCGTCCTCGAGGGGCCAACCCATGAATCCGGCGGCCATCGCCAAATCCACGGCCAGGGCCTTATAGGTCGGAGCGTACGAACCCCCGGGATCGAAGGTGCACCGGACGGAGAAGGGCTCCTCACCGAGCATGTCCCGGACGAGCCTCGCGATGCGGTAGCCGCCCGCGGTGTGGGAGCTCGACGGGCCGCGCATGACCGGGCCCAGGACGTCGTTGAAAATGCTAATGAAGCTCATGGGATCGCCTTCCTCCGCCGGCAGGCGGTATCATAATCGTTATCCCTCCGGTTCATCAAGCGGCACGATCGACTTGGCGGTCCCGCGCGACTCGGCTATGATAGGACATCACACATCCAGGAGGATAAGATGGAGGCAGGCAGTCAATGCAATCTCCGCTTTCAGTGTAGCACTGATTGCCACAAGAGCAGTCAATAGGGCAGGTAAAGCAATTTTCTCCATAATCTGTCTGGCAATACGGGTCCATTCCGATTTGATAGCACCCAGGATAAACCATGGAAGCTAAACTAATAATCATTACCAAAGAAACAATAAATTTTTTCATTTTGATTACCTCTTTTTTATTTTTTACAATCTATATCATTAACTTTACAATTGGCACCATAGTCTTCAGAGCAGATGCTGTTAGAGATAGAAACAAAACTTGATCGCTTGCAGCCCGCGGCCATCCGTTTGCGTTCGTGGAGTTCGTGGAGCAGGACATACGGCCGTTCGAATTCTTCATTTTGACTTCGGTTGGCGCCTTTCTGAGGATCGAGGGTCAACGCCGGTTGACGATTTCCGTCTGGTTTTCGGCTTCCTGGCCGGCCGCGACACCTCATTCTAGAGACAGGCGGCCCGATCCATGACCCTGGCCCGGTTCTTGAGGCCTTTCTCCCGCCATGGCGGGAGTCTATCGCCCTCGACATCCGGAGCGGACCGTTCTCTACCGGGTGCTGTTCCATCATTTTGACAGGTTCCTGACCAAGTATGAGAGCCGTTTCGAGCTGGAGTCCGGGCTTTGCAGTCCTCAGGCGCGAAGCGAATGAGGGCGGGTATTTCCGGCCGATCGTCAAGGAAGTGGTCGAGCGGTATCTTGATTGCGGCAACCCGCGTTGCGGGTTCGTCCTGATTCGCAAGGCTCATTTAGGACAGACGAAGCGTCGCCCTGATCCGCTCTCCCGACTGCGGGAGGAGCGGCTGGTCATGTTCTCCTGCCGGACCTCTTCGCTCTCGAGGTCCTCCGGCTCCTCGTCGGCCGGGAGCTGTTGAGTCCCGAATGGGCGGTGCACTTCTTTCCTGGCCGCACACGGGCTTCAATGTCCACGGCGGCAGGGGCCCCGGGCCTTGTCCCGGGGATCCATTTACGCCGCACTCGCCCGTGGATAAGAACGCGGGCGAGTGGAGAGCCGAAGGCTCGCCCTTGGCAGCCTGGTCCGGGCCAAGACGAAACCGGAGGCCGAGCGGGTGGGCCAGTACATGCTTCGGCCGATCCTGGCCCTGGAGCGACTGTCTCTTCTGAAAGACGAGGGAAAGGTCGGGTATCGGCATGGCGAGAAGAACGTTGAACCGGAGACGATGGACTATCTGGAGTTCATCGCTCGTGTCACGTCCCATATCCCCGATAAAGGCCAGGGACCTTCGCGGCTTAGAGGCCACCTCCCGCCCCCGTCTTCGAGCGGGCGGCCTTGATGGCAGCCGAGGAGAGCGGGGGATATTTCCCGGAAAAACAAATTCCTATCGGCGTCGCCGGAAAATCAAATTCTTTCTATGATGATGTGATGCAAGGGGTTTTTTCTATTTTCTTCTCCTTTCTTTTCTTGCCTTCTCTTTAGGTCTTGTGGACCATCCTTCTATCCGTGCCCTTAGCCCGAAGGCTATGTCCGCACACACTCTAACTTCAGGTCCCGGCCCCTTAACCTATCCGCCAATGCGG
>Ga0315281_10003019_pt1 | contig 24786 bp, 21 predicted proteins | sample YL17G07_0_MG_FD_204540 | JGI IMG/M metagenome (GOLD analysis project Ga0315281, IMG submission 204540) | Sediment microbial communities from Yellowstone Lake, YNP, Wyoming, USA - YL17G07_0 | ecosystem: Environmental > Aquatic > Freshwater > Lake > Sediment | place: USA: Wyoming | collected... | reverse complement strand
GACAATTTTGTAAGAATCGGTTTCTTTTCTTCCCTGTTAATTAAGTAATATGCTATAAAAATAATCACCGGGATATAAATGTATCCGCCGACTGTAAAGACATCACGTGCGACTAATAAAGCCTGTTTAAGACTCAATGGGTCAGTAGAAGGAGCGATGTAGACATGCTCAATATATGTTTTTCCAAATCGCAAGAAGATTATTGAGCTAAGAAAAAGAAACATCGCCAGGGAAATTGCTGTTTCTCTGAAACGGCGCTCCTTAATCAGAACAATCAAAACCCCTAACCAGACAAAGACGAAAGCTTGTTTCATAGACCATGCTAACCAGAAAAAAAATGTTACGGGTATTATCCATTTAACCTTGCGCTGCTCTGCGAAATGTAAGAAAAGAAGAAGCGCTACCATATCAAAGCCGGCCGCAATCATATCGGGCCTGGCAGTGAAACACCACCAGCCGGTAAATGGCCCCAGATACGCCAAAAAGGGAATAAAAAATATAACAGCCACCGCCATCCAATCGCAACGCTTAAAAGACAACCTCCTGACTTTACGCCAGAGATAGAAAAATATAAACGCTAAAAAAAATACAACACAGAAAAATGTAAGCAGCTTGGCAAAAAGAGGCAGTCCTTCAGCATTAGACACGAATAATTTTGCCAGGTATCCATATCCGTAGTAAAACAAAAAATTAAACACCATGACTGAACGGCAATCCTTTAGTGATGTATAAACGGGGTCGCCTAACCAAACCTTATATATACCGTATAGCCCGGGGGCCTCGCCTCCCGAAGACTGACAATACAAAGAATCCTTAATAACGCTCGTAAGCCTGACTGCAAGTAATGAAAAACTTACTATTATAAAAGCTATTCCTGATATAAAAGTTATTAACTTAAGAGTATCGAGCCCTGATTTTTCAGATATCTTAACCATTATTATTTAATACCAGTTCGAACATCCGGGCGACCTTCGCAGTCATTGACTCCGCAGAATATGCATTGAATATCTTCCAATCTACATCTTCTGGCGAATAATTACCTTGAACGGTTTTATAAATCGCCTGCGCAATATCATCTATACATCTATCCACCGGCCTCTCCTCATCAAAAGTTACCACTCTACCTGCATTGGTTTCTTTTAGAATACTCACCGCTGTGCTTTTAGTATGGAGAAGCGCGATTACCGGCCGGCGCGAAAGAACTGCCTGAAAGACTTTTGAGGGTGTATAATGAGGCTCTGAGGAACCCATAATTAACACTGCAGAGGCATGTTTTAAGTGATTGAGTACATCTAGGTAAGAAATGCGCACCGGATTTTCCGAAATAATATCCAAAAGGCCATAACGTTCTGCCAAAGGCCTTATCGTAAAACTCCCCGGGTCACCAGGCCTACTACCCGTGCCGATAAAATGAAACTTCAGTCTTTGCACCAGAGCGGGATAATCCTTTTTAAGAAGAATCAGGGCCTTAAGTAATGCCTCCGGAGTCGAATAGGCTCGAGGCCACATCACTCCTGCGTATACAATATGTAAGTTACCGTCGGAAGGATTAAAGAGATAAGGAGAACGAGGATGTCTGTCTAAATATTGAAAATCTTGTTCCTCCCCACCATAGGGGATAGCCAGACACCGAGAAACATCTAACCAACGATAACGCCTTAACGCCCCCTCATAATAACCCGCTGCCACCGCACTGATAAGACTAACGTGCCTTAAGGCAAGGGGTTCAAGCAAACGGCTCAGTTGATATGATAACCAAGCCTTGCTAAATAAAACTTCAGAGGCCGGCCAAGGATGAACCCAAGGGTCAATATAATCAATGGCATACGGTATACCAAACCTACGATACACTAAAGGACCAAGCATGGCCGAATAATTAGGTGGAATAGGAATATAAATTAAATCAATCTTCTCTTGTTTAACCAAACGGCAAAGAGCACGATAATGCCACCAAAATGCCCTTATGCTAATATCTCCGATTAATCGCAATGGACGGGTTGGTAAAGCCTTGGTGCGAATAACTTCTAAATCGGATGGCAGTAACGCCTCTAATTCATAATCCAATTTCTCTTCGTAATATGCGGGCTTAACCGAAAGCACCTTCACCTTCCAGCCGAATTTCGGCAGGTGCATGGCAAAATAACGGCAGCGATGCACCGCAGCTAAATTACTCGGCGGAAAATAAGGGGCAACGATCACGATTTGTTTCATTTGAGTAATTCCGCCCAAATATGCCTGTCGGCGATATCTTGCGGCCCTTCTGCTTCCTCTAAATAAACTCCGTTAAAAAATTTAATCCGGTAAAGATAACCGGATAAAATATCCCAGCATATTTGCGCATTTTCCGGGCCATGGATTTCAATCAAAAAAGATGGGGGGCGATTTTGTAAAACGGCCCGTGCTCCTTTTAAGATTTCCCCCTCTTCGCCTTCGGTATCAATTTTTACGATATCGGGCATAGGTATCCCGGACTTCATCAGGCTATCAATGGTAGTAACGGCTATCTGAATTTTTTTCTCCGGCAAATCTTCCTTGTTATCGGCTATTTTGCCTTCGCTTAAATTTTCCGCTACTAAAAACGAAGCTGATTTCTCAGAAGAAGATAATGCCTTATCAATAATTATAATGTTTTTTAGATTATTTATACGCATATGTTCCCGTAGCAATCTGATATTTTCCGGTAATGGTTCGACACAGACTACCTCACCCTTAGTTAAACAGCGCGCCATAATACAGCTAAAATAACCTATATTTGCCCCGATATCCCAAAAAATAGCCTTATCAAAGATACGGGTTAAAAGAAAATTAACATTAGCGCGTTCGTAGGCCCCGAAGAGAAAAGAAGTCTGTGTCCTGGCATTTAATTTTAAACGCAAAGCGCGCCCCGGGCCAGCAAATACCTTGTAAATTTTAGGATAGTCTGGAAAAATAAAGTCTGCAAAACGGCTGCCTAACTTGGAAATTTTGGGATTTAAAGCAATTAAATTTAACAGGGAATCAATGACCATAAGCACCTAAACCCTCTATCTCCTGCCTTTCCCATTCGCGCGCCTGAATGAATGACTGCCGGATTATACTTCCCTTGCCGTTTGCTTCAAAAGACGGTAAAAGCAAGGCGTGGACGCGCAGAGGCAAAGAGGGGATTAAAATCGCCCTATCAATATTCATACGAACCCTAAACCGCAAACCTTTTTACTGAAGTAGGCCGCGGATACGCTCAATTAATTTCTTACTCTCTTTTTCCCAGTTCCATAATTCCTGCGCAGCCTTAAGTGCCGCCTGTTTAGAGGACTCAAGGAGTTTTGGTTCTAAAATAAACCTGTTTATCTGCCCTGCCAAACCCTGATAATCACCGGGATTATAGATAAAACCTGCACCTGGACAAGTGGACATAATATACTCCTGGGCGGGCAGATTCGTTACCGCAACCGCCAGGCCAGACAATAGATAAAAGAAAAATTTATTGGATATGGCCAGTTTGCGGCTCAAGCTCACCGGCTGCTCTAAGGCCAGCCCTACGTCGTGCTCAGCTGCCCGCGAAAGCAATTCCGCAGGATTAACCGGAGAATGAAAATATATATTTTCCTCAATGCCGCACTGCTTTGCTAATTTCAAGAATTTATTCTTTACCTCTTCGGTCAGCCAACCGCGCAGATGTAACTGAACCTTGTCTTTTAATAATCCGGCAGCCCGTATCGTATCCTCAATGCCACGGTTTTCGCCAATAACCTGCGAATACCAATAAAGTGAAAGGGCGTCTCCCTTCCTATCTTTTATTTGCCCGTCTATTTTGGCTCTTTCTTCCCAAGGAAAAACATTATGGATTACCAAGGTATTGCTAATATTATACAGCTTAGCCAACTCCTCGGCAACCAGCTCTGAGACACAGGAAACATACGCGCAGCCAGGTAAATACCTGCCTTCAATCAGGCTGATTCTTCTCTTTACCCTCTGGCCTACCTCCTCTTGCGTATGAAAATCCTCAACGTCATAAGCTAATTTACTCCCCCAGCGGGAAGCTGCATAAGCTGCGGCTGCTAACCCGATGGGATAATGGCCGATATATAAGTCCGCCTTCTCTGAAGACGCCAATAAACAAAGCTCCTTGTAAAGCCTGCCTTCGCCGTATTCCGCGCATTTAGCAAAAGGAAACAAAAAAGAAGGCAATCTTTTGAAGATATGGTAACGCAGTTTTGTTTTTAAATAAAGTGCTCTTTCTTTTTTTCTAAAGGGAGACCAGCCAACCGTGCTAAATCGCCAGGGCTTGCTTTTAAGTAAACAATCGTCAAGCGCCCTTATTTGCTCCAGATTCCCTTCTGTAAAGGCTACCCGCACATCAAAACCCGCCCCATACAACGCATCTGCCTCTTTAACCGTACGGGGGTTAGCGTACATATATTCGGGCGTTATAATACAGATTTTATTTGGGACCATTTTCTATCATTTCTACTTTTATTACAGCCGCGTTTTACGGCGTATGGATTTTAATGCGCCGCTATCGCTTCGTCTAAACGAATGAGAAATCTACTCCAAGCCAATAGCCGCCAAGCTGCCCCAAAATTACCAAAAATATCCGCCTTGCGCCAACTTGGCGGTTTTTTATTAAGGGCCTGGGGAAGATAAGTCTCGAACATAGATATCGCCCGGCCATCAATATTTTCTCGTAATCCGGGATAATTCAAGAATCCCCAATGCCAACGCAGGTTATAAGCAAAGCCTAACTTGGGCCTCTCTGTAAACCAACGCGGCCATCCGGCCAGCTGGTTTTTCAACAATGCCTTGGTCCGGTTACCTCCGGTTAGAATCTCAAAGGGCAGGCTTCGGACATAATTGACTAAATCCCAGTCTAAAAGAGGGCAGCGTATTTCTACCCCCTGCTCCGCAGAAGCGCGGTCAGCCTTAGTCAACATATGCCCCAATAAAACCTCAGTTACCGTCTTTTTTGCCCAGGCGCTCATCCATCCGGGAGCTTCTATTCCATAAACCGTATCTCTTATATTTACGCCCGCCTCACCCCGCGCAGCACGCCAATCCGAAGGCTTGCCGTAACCCAGGAAGATTTCGTCCCCTCCATCGCCGGTAAGAATAATCTTGTTGTAAGAAGATACCGCCCTTACCAGCCGTTCCAATAGAAAAAAAGAAGGCATGCCCAAAGGCTCATCCTGCAAGTCAAAGGCCCTTATTACCGAATCCGCGAACCGTCCCTTAGCAGGGCCGGCTAACCGCAAAGGAACCCCGATACGCCTAGCAGCAAACCTGGCATAAAATTCATCGTTCATTAAGGGGATAAACGACCTTAAACTAACCGCCTCTGGGACAGCTGCCATATTTTTACTACCGCACACCTTCTTTAGAATAGCGCAAACAACAGTAGAATCTATCCCTCCGGATAATAATATTGTCGGATGCGGATTGTTGGTTAACCTTCTTTTAACCGCAGTCTCTATCAGCATCCCTACGGTTTCATTTACTTTCTCCAATGGCTCCGCGTTATAAAGATATTTTTTTTCTAACTCAAGGCGGGCCTGCCGGATAAGGTCTCCTCTCCAGTCTAACTCTATAATCTCACCCGGTAAAACCGGCTTTATACCTTTTAAAACAGATGTATAAGGAGGAATAAACGCTTCCTTCCAGTAATGCTCCAATACATCATTATTTAATCCGGCTAAGTTTTTTTCTGCTGCTGCCAAAGGAATAACCGATGAACCGAATAAGACCGTATCCTGCCAGCGCCCCCAGAACAGAGGCTTCTTGCCTATCGGATCCCGGATTAGAAAAATCCGCCTCAGGCGTTCATCAACAATGGCCAAGGCGAACATACCTCTAACCTTATTTACCCCTTCCAGGCCATCCCGGGAAAATAAAGCTAATAAAACCTCTGTATCGGAATTGGTTTTAAACGCATAATCGCCGAGTTGGCCCTTTAATTCCAGATAATTATAAATCTCTCCTACAAAGGCAATGGTTACGCCTTTTTGATGGTCGCTTAGCGGCTGGTGCGCCCGGTTATCGGTGTCTACAATTGCCAAGCGCACAAACAATAATTCTACCTGCCCGTCCGTGGAAGACCAAGCTTTAAGCGAATCAGGGCCGCGCCTCTTTAACCAGGGAAGCCCTTTGGATAAATCCATCTTTACCTGAGAGTAAGATATCCTACCTATAAATCCGCACATGGAAAACAACCCCGGGCATGCCCGTGGTACCTTTATTGACCCCGACAGCAAAGCGCTGCGAAAATTTGTGGCGCTGTGCGCCTAAAATTTTCTTGCTGCTGTCGGGTTATCACGCCGACAAGAATAGCGTGCCCATTTAGCGACATCCCGCCGCAGCAAGCGGCGCACCGATTCCTCCGATAGAATCGGGTGCTGCCGAGCAGTTCTTCCTTCGCATTTCCGCCATAATTCATGGCGGATCCGCCACGTATTGTGGCGGACATCCACGGCAATGGCCGTGGGCTTCTGCGAAGGCGGGATAAATTTTATGCCTTTTTTTCTGCCTATCTTCCTGAAGACGCGGGCTTTACCGCTTTTACATATATACTATAAGATGAATCAAAGGCAACCGAATCAAACCGCGCCAGGGGAAGCGCCAGAAAAACAAAAGGCAGGCAAAAAATATTCCCCAGATATTGCCTAATATTCTGAATAAACAACCAAACATTAGTCAATATAGGGCCGCCCATTCCCTCCGCATGCAATATTTTGAATCCCAACGGCTGAAGTAAATTGCGGTACGTATCTAATGTGTAACCACTTCTGATATGCCCGCCTTTTTCTTGTGTATCTAAAACCTCATTCTGCCAGCGGGGATGTCGCGCATTCGGACAACACAAATGTAAAATTCCTCCCCGCCGCAAAACTTTCCAGAATAAACTGCAAACCTTGACATCATCCCTAAGATGCTCTAATGTTTCGTAACAGATTATCTCATCAAACATAATTCCCATACGCTCAATATCGTATATATTAAGATGATTGAATTTGAGCCGTGCCGGCGGTATCTTAAGCCATGCATTATAAAAATCACAGGCCTTCTCTACCTGCTCCTGGGAAATATTGATTGCCGTGACTGTCGCCCCAGAACGATAAGCCAAATAGGAAAACCAGCCGTTACCCGAACCCGCGTCCAACACATAACGACTGCCCTTTAACCAGTGGCGGCATAGCCGAACCCTCCTACGGGTAAATAAATCTGTGCCCGGCATAAAACATAAACGCAGATAATTCTTAAGATTTATTGGCATCTTAGCGAAGCCGCTTAAGCCTAAAAGCTAAAAGCAACTATTGATTCAAGATTTTAACTGTACTCCTCAACTAATGCCCTGGAGGCTAAAACCTGAGGCTACTTTTAGCTTTCTGCTAATTTATTCTCCAAGAAATTTTTGATTATTGCGGCGTGGCTCATATTAGAATCTTGTACGCCCCAATCAGATGCCTTATTTTGGGAAACCCTCCCCATGTTATATAACTGGCCTCTATGTTCTAGGCACCAAGCCAAGGCATCATAAAGCGCCTGCGTGTTTGCCGGCTCAATCAAAAATCCGTTATTGCCATTTTCCACCAAACTCCCGCATCCGGATTCCCTGGTAGTAACAATAGGCAAGCCGCAAGATAAAGCCTCTAGCATCGCGTAGGACTGACCCTCCAGCAGAGTAGGTAAAACAAACACATCTGCCTTCTGGTATATTTTCATCAATTCTGGTTGCGGCAGGTAGCCTAAATAACGCACCCCGGCCGCCCTATTATCCAACAGTTTCAAGGATATACTTGCTGAACCTGCCAGCCACAACTCTGCCTTGCCTTCGGGCTTCAGCATATCCCAGGCATCCATTAGATACGGCAGGCCTTTACGCAAAGACAGATTGCCTGTAAACAAGAAAACAAGAGGTTTATTGCCTCTTCCGGCATTAGCCGCAGTTAGCGCAAGAGAAGGGCAACCCGTAGGGACAACAACGATTTTTACTTTATTCACTCCCGCTTCAATAAAACTATCTTTAACAAAATCGGAATTAGCCACAATTAAATCCGCAAGCCTGTATTCCTCTTCTTTACGCAGCAATACCCTGCCTATATCCTTCAGGCATAACTGCGTATAAGAATCAGAGAATTCAGGAAACTTACTAATCTCTCTTCTTAAAACAACTGCTGCCTTACGGCCATGAGCTATGACCTGACGCAGAATACACAGGCCGCCGAGTTCTTTTTGTTTCCTGAAAGTCGCTAAGGAGCTGTGTTCCATTCCGTAGACATATTTAAAGACACCGGCGTACCTATCTGCAACCCCGGAATCAAAACCTAGTTCAGCCCATAACCACAGCCGGTGGGCAAACACCTTCCCCCCAAACCTGCTTGCTAATAAACGCGGTATTTCCCGGGCCGGCATAATCTGTGTTTTGCCGCGTAAAAAATCCGGCAAAAATCTTCTTTCTATACCGCGCCTCGATTTTGCCGGTAAGATATCACAGATAAATTTGACGCATCTTCCGGGTAAACTGCGGGGGTCAATTGCTACAGCAGTAACTACCTGCTTTAGCAACCCCGCATCGTCTAAGCCTTTAAGCGCCCCTGCTAGGCTTGGCCTGAGGTCCGTAGAGAATGCCAATATACCGTCTTTCATAACTTATTCATTTTTCTGGCTACAACTATTAGCTCGCACTCATCTGGTCTGCGCGCAATCTCAATAATCTTAAACCCTAAAGAATATAGGTTTTTAGTGAAAAAACCCTCGTCAAAAGCCAGGCTATGCCTTTGGCCAAAAACATATGTTTTCCGCCACGGCTCATTAACTATAGCGCCACAATCAGGAACAAAAACAAACAAGTATCCTGCGTCTTTGAGCAATCTGTAAATCCTGCCGAACTCATTCCTGATATCTGTTATGTGTTCCAGCACATGGTTGGCGAATACGATACCAAAACTTGAGCCCAGCTGTTCTAATCCTTTAGGATCGCTAATTATTTTTAATCCTAAATTTCGCCCGCCAAACCTTGCTCTTTTTATGTCTATTTCATATCCGGTGCCTGAGAATCCCTCGTGAATAAATTGCCAAAGGTGATATCCCCAGGAAGCGCCGTAATCAAGCATGTTCCCCTCTTTTATATATTTTTTTATTAGCGTAATTTTATCGGAGATATCATATATGCCTCCTTTAAAATCATTGATTTTAAGTCCTGTTAATCCTGCGCTGTTCGGTAAAATAGAAATTTTTGGTTCCCAATAATAACAGGAATCCCGGTAATTGCGGCTTGTAACACTATCTTTGGGATATCTAAACATAAGGCCGCAATTATTACACCTGAATAATTTTATAAAAAAGACCTTGTTCATAAGTTCCGATTTTTCTGAACTGTTACAGAAAGGGCATGCCCTGTCTCGTTGACGCGCTATAAAACTTTTAATAATAACCTCGCACAAATACCTTACTTTGCTGGCGATTATTGCGACATTTGTCTTTCTCAAATTATTGGTCGTTATTATATTCGGCATAAATAAAAAAATATTGATCTGATAAATCACAATATGATTTTTATATCATATCTTTATCCAAGATTCCTTCATAAACTTTAAGCATATCATTAGCCACGTCTGTATCGTTACGGATATTGGGAATATACTTTGCCCAATCCTGAAGCACTTGCTGATTTTTGTAAACCCACTTTATCGCATTGGCCCAGGCCTTGACATCACCCATCTTTATCAACATTCCATTTATTGCATCCACGACTAAATCGGGAATACCGCCTACATTACTTCCCATGACCGGGATACCCGCGATAAATGCCTCTAACACAACCAGTGGTCCGGTCTCAAGCCAAAGAGACGGCACGGCGATTATATCTAAATTACCCATCACCTCTTGATGATTTTCCGCTTTTAATTCTCCGCAAAACTTAATCCGCGGCTCTTTCCTGCTTATTATTTTAAGCCAGCGTAAATATAACTCATCTTCCCGTGAATTAACCCTGCCATAGAGCCTAAGCTCGACCTGAAAATCTTTCTGTAACCTTTTAATGGCTTTAATTAAAATATGCGGCCCTTTGATATAACTGAAGCGGCCGATAAAACCAATCCGCAGCAGCGTAGAATTTTTATAATCATGAGATCTTCTGAAATTTGTTGCCATACTGGGTAATCCATGGGGAGAAAAAAATATTTTTTTTCTGGGGATTTTATTTAATAGGAGAACCCCTAAGAGCCATTTTGATACCACTACAACCTTATCAGACATATCGAATACGGTCTTATCGCGTTCCCGTTTTTCTATGAATAATTTTCCCATTGCCAAAACCGTTGCTAATCTATTAGGTATCTTTCTCATTAGGCTCGCAATAAAAATAGGGGTCCTCGCTAAAATAACAGCGACAAGCCAGGGAAGGCCTTGTCGTTTTAACCAACAGGAAGTGCAGCGGTAAGTGCTAAGTATGCCGCTACAGGGATATACACCCCAAAGCATAGCCGTACCCCCTACGCACATAAAATCCGCGGCGTGTATGGTTAAAACCAAAGGTATGCCGAGTTGTTTAATGTATTTCATGTGAAAAAAACCGCAACCCCTGGTGCGCGAATGGATATGTACAATATCGGGCTTATTTCTCTTTAGCCAATCTTGAAAAATTTCAAAATGCTCTGGGGGTACTCCCGACCTTACTTCTAGTAAGCTGGGATGGGTAGTTACGGGGTAACGATATACAGCTATTCCATCATAAATATAGCTCTGTTCTTTTCCATCTATAGACGGCGCGGCAACCATTACATCCCAGCCCATCGCCTGGACATCTTTAGCCAGAAGTTGGACGTAATGCTCTGTTCCGCCTACCGAGTCAGGATAAAACCAACCCAACATATATAATATGCGCGGCTTACGGAATATCATCTCGCCCTGTTTACAGAATAGCACTTATACATATTTCACGTATTGGTACAGATAAAAAGAAACAGATGAACACAGATATTGCCAACGGAATCTGTGCTCATCTTAATTCATTAGTTACGCAAAGCTCAACAATACCTTGCCCCAGCAAATGATACGCTCTCCTGATAGCAATCAATTTCTTTGACTTCTGTTTCCAGGTCGACTTCCTTATCGAATATAAGGCTTACCAATTCCTGCCTGTCATTGATGGCGGGATGGATTGAGACCTCGAATGAATTGACAGCCTCAAGCGAACCCAATCTTTTTTTTAAAAGAAGAAATTGATTGATAGAGCCAAAGTATTTAGTCCCGGCCAATCCTTTAGCCTTTAGCCTATAGTTAAAAATGTAAGTATAAGCCTTAAAGCGTAAAGGTATCAATTCCAAATCGCAATTTGCCTTGATTCTTATATAGGGGATATGCTCCTGCTTTGCTATGGGGATTAAAACCGACGCAACTCCCCAAATGGTATGTAAGTTATGGTGCGCGTCTAAATGCGTAAGGGGCACACCGCGCTTTCTACATTGCCTGATTTGGGCCCGTATTTCATCGGCAAGGGCTCTTTTTTCCTGGCTCTGCAGAGCAATAAAAAATGAATCGGGAGAAAAACTTAATTGTCCCTCTTGGTTGCAAAACTTGGGTAAATATTTTATCTTCTCTGTCAATGGGTACCCGCCCGTTAAAACCAGATGTATGCCCACATGCCTTTGTAAATTATTATCGCGCGAGAGCTGACAGGCCTCTTCAAAACCCGGCATATTTGCCATTATGGTCGTGCTTGAGCATAATCCTTTTTTGAAACTCTGCACAATGGCCTGGTTTGTCCTGGCGTCTTTTCCAAAATCATCGGCATTAATAATCAATACCATTTTACAAACCGAATAGCAAAAAATAAGCTTTGTTTAAAAATTTGATTGCGCATTTATTCAATACCTAAAACAGAAAATAACTTATTAAATCGGTGTTCCCAGGTATGCTCTAAAAAAGCCCTTTTACGACAAGCCAGACGCAACTGTTTACGAAATAACTCGTTCTTTAACAGAAACCTTGCCTTATCTATTAATTCATCTACGGTATTAAAAACCATAACCTCCTTTTCATCTGCAAAAAGTTCATTTATTTCTGGTGTAGCCTCTACAAGATAACAGGCCCCAGCCATTGCTGCTTCAAAGTTTCTAAGATTAGTGTGGAAATAAAGGCCGTCGGAATAATTGAATTGGTCATTAAATCCGATGCTCACGGAACTTAAGCTATATATTTTATTAACCTGGCTTAAATCCAAAAGATTGCCCGGATAAACACGACAGATATCTAAAAAGGGCTGGCGTTCAACTACGGCCTGAAGAATATTTTCGTATTCTTCCCCTAGTTTAATATATTGTTTATTTCTTCTCCTGCCTTCTAACCCATATTTAAAGAGGTTTAATAGGCTTCTTTCCTTCGCGCTTATATGCTCGGCTAATTTATCAATGAACCTAAATTTAGCGTATTTGTTAACCGCCTGTTTACCACTTTCTAAATAATGGTTGTTTCTTTTTTTCGCAGACCAGTTCTTCCCATAAATTCTTAAGTCCAAACCAGAGGCAGCTACTTTTCCTAATATATCTCGACGATATGGATTTTTTGCGCCCGCAAAAGAAATCTCAATTATTTCCTCTGTAGCTAATGGATAGTTAATATCGGGATTTGCCGCCATAGGCAAATAAATAGCCTTGCTGCCGGAAGCCTTAAACTGTTTCATTGCCCGAGTTTCAGTAACCCAATTTAAGGTGGCATACGGCGCATAATCTTTTGCGATGCATTTATAGGAGAGATTGTCACAAAAGAAATACACACTGGGTATGCCTAATTTTGTTAATTCTTTAAATAAATGCGGTTTAAACTGAAAAGGAAACAGATAGCAAAAAAACAGGTCCACTCCCTCTTTTTTTACTCTTGTCTTAACATCATCTAAAATCCTTTCGGTTAGTTGCCACTGGTTGCGCTTAGCCCAACACCCCTGCGTTAAAATATTCCAGGATTCCTGAAGGCCTATCTCCTGGGGAATAAAGACCCTATATCCCATTTTCCGCAGTGTCTGGGTAAGGTGATAATGCCAGAGGCTATCTTCCTGTTCAAGAAATAAGCAAACATATATGTTCATCATCTTCCTCATAGCTTCTTCCTGCTCAATATAGAATTAAAATCAAAGGCGCATAAGTTCAATAAAGCTTGGCATAGATATCACCCCAAAGAAGTGCATTTTTTAACAAGCCCAACGTCTCATATAGCTCATTTGGGCTTAACCATATTGGGGATAAAAGTTCCGTTGATTCTCCAATTGAACAATTAAATTTATATTGGCCTATTGATAAAAGACGGCCGATGCATTCTTTTATGTCATCAAAAAAATCCCTGCAGAACTCAAAAGATATAAAAGGAATCTGCTTCGTTAATCCAGCTAATACCTTTTTTTCAAAACCTTCAACATCAATCTTGCAGAATACCGGTAAACCATATTGCTGTATCAAACTATCTAAAGTAGTAATGCCTACTTTTTCTGTTCTCCTCCACTGGTGATCCTTTGCGAACCTACCTTCGGTTTTCCATTTGTTTGACATGGTTGAAATTATTGAATTATCAGATATATACATCTCTCTAAAACCCTCAACCTCTGCCACTGCCTTAGCTACTATAATAACTTTTCTATTATTGCCAAATAATTCATAAAGACTTTGTAGGCAAGCCTGTTGAGGCTCAACGGATATTACCTTTGCCCCTAACTCGCTAAAAAGCTCAGTCCTTTGGCCAACATTTGCGCCAATATCAAAAACCAAATTGTTTTTTCTTATAAATTGCGCGTAAAAACGTAATGCTTTCCTTCTCTGCTGAATATTTACTGCATTATAGCCAATAAGCCGGTAAGCCGCTAATCTGGCTATGCCAAGTAAATTTGTTCTTTTCAGGAAATTTTTAAGCGGGCGCTTCACTATTTTACTTAGCGATATTACTCTATTATAGTGCATTGCCAAATAAGGCATCCACTTGTTTTAACTTTTGTCCCAAGGAAGTATTTATGCCTAAGGCATAAAGGCGGAATCCATACTTATCTAAAAAAGCAATTATTTCTGGAAATAAAGGTTGTCCTTTATAATATTCCTCAAAACTCACTTCACATAATATCCATTTGGCATAATTTAAGCAATTATGGGCTCCACGCATAACCTCCAATTCACATCCCTGCACATCTAACTTAATTAACTCGGGCAGAGGCAAACGATTGGCTATTACGTACTCATCTAAAACTACGACATTAACTGATTCCTTGTGCGCGCTACTAATATTCCATTCCTTGCGGCCTAATTCGCTTATTTCCAAAAGGCTTGACGAATCAGTTTTATCAGTTACATACATATCAAATACTCCGGATTTAGACCCTAACGCAACTTTATGTAATATTATACCCGGTACGCCCTGTGTTAACTTATAAAATTCATCAGTGTGTACCTCCAGCGGCTCAAAGGCATGAATTGAGGCCTCAGGGAGACAGGCCTTAGCGAGTAGAGACCAAGTCCCTAAACAAGCGCCTATATCATAGGCTGTTTGCGGCTGATGCAATTTTGTAATCTCAATTAATTCCAGAGAATCAATATAACCTAAATCTAAATTTTTCGCAACCGTTCCTTTTAACCTAAATAGACGACGCCGTCTTTGCGATTCCATCGCTAATCGTTCGCAAAGTAGACGTAAATTCCATAAAAGCTCCATACGCATTTTTCTAAACTCCTTATAATTTAATTCTATGCATACGGCGAACGAAAATAAGCTTTATGCGCCTATACCAAAGCGCAAACACCTCTGCTCTCCTGTAACCTAATAATCGAGACAATAATCTCAGCACCCTTAACTTTTCCGGAATATAAACAGGGATTAACTTATTTAACGACTCATAAGCAGATTCAAAAGTCGGCCTGTCGTTATTGAAGCTCGCCCTGGCTACATAGCCATAGACTTTAAGTAAGGCTTTTTTACGCGCTTTATTTATTCCCCCGTGCCCCTGCCACCACTCCTCTACCTGCAGGGCACTACGCAGGCAATCGCGCACAAAACCTATGGAATCCCGGGTGGATAATGAAGCCTCGGAATGCACCCTGTAATATGCCATAAGCCCCTGACAATAGACAAACCTGCCGCCACGCAAGGCACAATCAAGGCTAAACCTTGCGTCTTGTATAATCGGCAGGTTTTCATTCCATCCTCCCACCCGCTCCACAATTGAGCGCCGGAATAAATAAACTGCTGGAGGGCACCAAAAATCAGTGAATAAATCGATTTCTGGATCCTGTATTTCTCTTTCTACCTCTTCTGCCAATACATATTTTCCGTCTGACCCCCGAAACAATTTACACCAGTTTCCATAAGCAACGTCTGCATCTGAATTCTTCAGCGCCTCTAACTGAAATTTCAACTTACCCGGGACAAGCAGGTCATCGGCATCCAAATACTGAATAAACTCTCCTTTTGACATCTCTGTCCCAAGATTCCTTGCCGCGCTTGCACCCTGGTTTTTAGTCCGTACTAAAGAGACACCTGGGAACTCTTTTTCAACTATATCAGCACTTCCATCTGTCGAGCCATCGTCAATAACAATTGTTTCTAAATTTCGCATCTCTTGCGATATTACACTTTTTAAAGTTTCCCGAATCCACTCGGCAGCATTAAAACAAGGAATAATGACGGAAATTAATACCATATCTTAGTTGTGTCTTTTTCTTATTCTGACAAGCAGTAACCCGGCACGCGATTCAGTTTTTACTATTGGTTATCATATCTTTTTCGCAACATAATAAATCCAGGCAACGTGAGAATCTTCGCTGTCCTCTTGCAAAACGTTACCTTCCAGATCGTGCATTTCAATAATCTGAAATCCTACCTGTTGCGCCTGCGCAATCTGTGTTTTCTTATCGATATAATAATAAAGGTGAGCAAAGCGGTGTTGTTCGCTCCTAATAATTGCGTACTCGGGACAAAAAACCTCTCTTTTTTTATTACAGCGATAATTTCGCGTGAAAAGAATAAAATAATAAATATTTTTGACCTGAGTTATCGGATTTATGCAGAAGCTTAGTTTTGGCGTCGTTTGGGCGTATCTAAAATTTCGATTATGTGACGAAAACACAAATAGCTTCCCGGGCTTCAGCACCCTGCATATTTCTCGTAATCCTTGCAGCCTGCCTTCATGGGTAATGCAATCGAGGCCATTAAATGAAAATAGCACAAAATCAAAAGAGCAATCCTTAAAAACATGCAGATTTCTTACGTCAGCACACATAAATGCATCCGCTCCAAACTTCTGTCTGCATGCCGCAATCATTTCTTCGGAAGAATCGATACCTATATACGACTTTGCCATTTTCTTCAAAATATAAGAAGTTCTGCCCCCGCCACAGCCCACATCTAAAATGCGCTGACCCCATATATTCTCTCTGTATTTTATAAAAATCATTACCTCGGGGAATTGAAGATTGCGAGGGCGTGAATACTCAGAAACAACGCCTGGCATATCCCAAACCTCTGTAGGACAAAGGTCATCCCGCATTAGCTCTCCTTTTTACAATTATAATGAATGGAGTAATTAAATGCCCACCGCTGCCCTTCTTAATAATCCGTAAACTTTCTTTGCAATGATATATAAATACGGGCTCTTACGAATGAATATTTTCATTTTCCTGAAAGATTTTCTTGTCAGTGTCGGCAAAGAGGATATTTCAAAAGACCCTTGACCGATATGGATGACGTCGTTACTAAAATGTGTTTTATATCCTTCTTCTCCCGGCCCGAAATCAATAACCTCTACCCCTAAAGACGAAAAAGCATCTGCCACTTTTAACAGCAATATAATACCCGGAGAATATTTTTCGTATGCCTGGTTATAAGCAGGAAACCACCAATGCAAAATTTTCCCAGAACACATGCCAAAATGTGCCGCAACCAATTCCTCTTTAACATAAAGCGCCGAAAGCACCCCTCTAAAATTTCTCTTGCGAATCGCAAAGATAGTCTCAAGCGTCTGGGTAACCCAGGCCTCAAATTTTCCGCTCCTAGTATATTTTTGCGCCTTCCATTCCAGGAGTTTATGCAATATCGATGTATCAGAAATATCCTGCCTAAAATTAATAGTGCCGACTTCTCGCTCAAACTTTCGTATATTTCTAAAAATATTATTTATCCATTTGGGGCTGGATTTTTGTAACCCAGTTATGTAAACATCATATCCCTCTCGTAGATTTATGGTGCGAGATACTGAACTTGTAAAATTATTCGCTTTCGTCAATATAGTTTGACTGGCAATCAACTGGTCAAAATCCCAAGCCACCAGACCGCACCCCTTAAGCACATCTTCTACATTCCATTCAACCCCTTTCTTCACGATAATACCTTGGTAATCGCACATCTGCATAGGCTTTGCGATAGCATATCTGCCTAATCTAAAAGGAAAAAAACCTACCACCTCACTGCCTTCTTTCATTAAAGCAACGTAGATATCATTGCGATATAATGCCAAAGATGACGTAAACTCGGGACAAAAAAAAGGGCTCGCAAAATCGTCATCTGTTTGCTGCAAAAGCGACCACTTTTCTTCCAAATCAGATGTCAATGCTTTTGCGGGTATCATTGAGATTTCCATTGACTTCTCTTAGTGCTTTGTTAAATTTTATAAATTTTAAGCTTATATCTTTAAGAAATGGCTGCGTTTACCGTTACGGTAAACGGTTAACGGTAAACGTAACCTTATTTAGTTAACAAAGCAATATATATTGTTTCTATTATCTACCGGCTGATTTTGTACAAATAATCCAACCTAACCAATCAGGCATTTTAACAAATTGACCATCCAGACTCCAAATTTTATATTTATACCTCCTGATCAGGTTAATTAAAGATTCGCCGTTCTTGCCTAAAGCCGACCATAAACAGGGATGGGCTTCAATTAAGATGCACCTCGGACTACGCCTGGAGTCGCATAAAATATCCGCACCTCCTTTAAGCACATCTTCCTCAAAGCCTTCCACATCAACTTTTAGAATATCTAAGCGCTGGTGGTTAAAAAATGTATCCAGAGATACACAGCGAGCTGTAGGTGTTTTTCCTGTCAAACTAAGATTTATATGTGATTGCTCCTCCCGGCCAGTTAAAAAACTAATTGTACCGTCTTTGTCTCCTACTGCCATCCTAATAAGTTCAACGTGCGAGGAAACCTTATTCAGTTCAACTATTCTTTTGAGGCGTATAAAATTATCTGGGTCTGGCTCAAAAGCAAAAACTCGACCCGCAGGACCGACTCGTCTGGCAAAGGCAATAGTATATATCCCCGCATATGCACCTACATCTGCCACAATATCACCTGGCCGGACCTGTCCCATTAAGCATTTCCATGCCTTTGGCTCATAAATTTCAGGCAGTGACCTTAACTGCATAGGAATTAAGATGGAATCAGTCCCATTGATTGTCCGCTCGATTCCACGATTACCGCTCAAAAGAAGCAATATTTTCTCATATAATGGGCGTATAAAATCCCACAGCCAGTTTGCCTGTTCTAAAAAACAGCTATGCCGTATAGCCCTACCACATCGCTCAAAAATATGCATTGGCGAATTGCCTCACATTTTCCGCTCTCAGCGGAATCCCGTCTCTAATTTAACACTGGACGGGAAAATATTACCATACAAGTTAATGAAAGATTTCTCTCCTGCCACTTTTATTTCAAGGCCGCGCCAGGGCAATCGCGCGTTCACAAGCCTCTAGATAACGAAGAACTATTTTGTCCCAGCTAAACTTATCCTCTGCCTTTTTCCTGCCGGCAACCCCTAAGGAGCGCGCAAAATCCGGGTTGCGGATAATCCTTAGAATAGATTCTGCTAAAGCCCCGGGGTCATCGGGCGGTATTAAAATGCCGTCTTTTTCAGGAGTTACAAAACTGCGGAATACAGGTAAATCAAAAGTAATAACGGCAGAGGCATGGGCCCATGCCTCTAATATCACGCCTCCGAATGATTCTATTTTAGAAGGTAACACAAGGCACAGCGAAGATTCTAGCAACGAGGCCTTCTTCTCTTCCGAAATATTATCTAAAGACTCGATTTTTTCGCTATATTCCGCAGGAAGATTATTCAGGTATTCATCTAAGGTGGAGGTTTCGATATCTCTGCTGCCGGCTAAAATAACCTTTATTTCTGGGTAATCTAACCATACCGATTTCATAGCTTCTATAAGCAGGGATATGCCTTTATGAGGGACTTTTCGCCCCAAAAAAATTATCTGATTATTGCGCATAACGCCATTTTTATTATAACCATCGGGTATATCTACCCCCATCCCCGTGATTATAACCCTATTTGCATCTACCGAGTATTTTGATACCAGGCGCGATGCCTCGTATTCCGTAAGTGCCAAAACGATATCTGCATTTTCCAGGGCCTTTTTCATATTTACAAAAGGCCAGTCGGATTCTTCTTCATGCAGGCAGGGGCAAAACATCAAAGGAAACCGATTATTTTGACGTGCCTTTATCGTGGCCGCTACATTAGGATGCAGATGAGGCATGGCCATAACCACATCGGGCTTTATGCGCTTGATTTGTTTTTGAATCTCTTTCGCAAATATCCGTTGACAAATATATAGGGCGATAAATATAAATTCGTTTCTTAAGGACTTATTGGGTATATACTTATAAATGCGGCTTGCTATTTCATACAATGGGCCTCCATAAGACAGCCGAATAATCCTGATACCGTTTATATTGTCCTGGCGCCTGCCGATTTTTTTTTCTCCCAATCGGCAATATCCGGCAACAGAAGATACGTCGGACGTCAATACCGTTACTTCATGCCCCAGCCGAGTGAGCCTCTCGCTAATTTTTCTAACATGCAATTCGCTTCCCCCTATTACAGGATAATATGCAGATGGGATATGTAAAATTTTCATGTTATCTGACAAAATTTTTATAATTTGCCCGCATTTAGAAAGAGCATTACTTTAGTTGGCAGAGTAAACTCTCGATCTTATTTATCATGGGCTCAAAATTAAATTTTCCCTCAACAGTACGCCGGCCGTTGTAACGGATTTTCTCAAAAAGCCCCGGCTCACGCATAAGGCGCAATATTTGATTAGCGCACATATCGGCATCTTCTTTGGGAAAAACCAAGGCATTAATCTCATCTTGCAAAATTTCCGCGCTTCCACCGGTTGAGGTACTGACTACCGCCAAGCCGGACGACATCCCTTCCAGAAGGATAATACCAAAGCCCTCTTCCCAGATCGAAGGAAAAAGCAAGATATCGTGTTCCTGATAAACAGAGGACAGGTTTTCCCGGGGAATAAAACCTATAAAACGCACGTTATTCTCCAGGCCAAGAGAAGATATCATCCGTTTGATATTTATTTCATATTTTGCATCCCTGGTGCCGCCGGCGATAGTGAGCGTAATTGATTCATATCCCGGTAGTTGAATAATTTTTTTTAACGCTTCTACCGCGGTATGTACGCCCTTATGCTCGACAATCTGGCCGACATAAAGCAGGCGCGGGGGGTTACAAATAGCTTTCTTGTACGGATACTTATTAACATCCAGTCCCCAATGAATTACCTCGGCATTTAGCATTGATTTACCCTTAGTCAAACAAGCTTGTTTAAGATAATGGCTGGCGAATTGCACCTGACCTAACTTTAAGGACCCCGTAGGTATGTATAGGCCCGAAACACCCCCAATAAGCCGAAAAAGTATTTCCCTACACCTGCCTTGACAGATAAAGCGGCGATTCCAAAGCGAATACCAAGGGTCACTCTCCCATTGTGATAGCCATTCGTCAAAAACATAATAACAAACCGGCAGCCCCATATGTTGGGCCATAAACGCCAGAGACACAGAAACACCCGATAGATTCCAAATATATACAAGATCAGGCCTAAAAAGGCCGATTATACGTTTAAAGGCCTTTTGGTTGTTTAATTCTTTTTTTAACAGTTTGACTTTATAGTCGATAAATCCCTTATATTTCCAACCAGAATCTGATTCGAGCCATCGGTAAATTCCCCTCTCTGCTTGCGCATGGTTTAAGCCGTAGGTACTGGCCAATACCCTGACCTCGTGGCCCCTTTCTTTTAGCGCCTGCATAACCTCATAGCAGCCTAATTCATAACCGCCGGCATAATAAGGAGGATAAAAGTTAGAAATTACGAGTATCCGCATGGACCATTCCCGTGATCAGCTCTCTTTTACTTTAGGAAAAGCGAACATAAAATAATGATTTTTCCATAAGCGTGTATTTGGGGCATAACTGGGATGGCGCACGGTTCTATAATAATAAAAGTCCCCAAGCAATCCCTTTACCGCGCCTCCTGCGGATTCTGAGTGTATCTCGATAAACAAGGTAGGCCTATTCTTATGAATTGTATCTAATCCCCCCCGGATAACAGGCAATTCCGCGCCTTCGGTATCAATCTTAATAAAATCCACGCCTGAAAGCCCCAAATCATCCAGCCTTACAGATGGAACCGTGATTTTATCTACGCTAGGCCCCCAATCAAAGGCCTCATCTTTTAATATGGTTAAGTCAAGGTCCTTTTTTGTATTCTGGTGCCTATATAAACAAGTTGTGCCGGTTTTATCTAAAACAGCGTCACGGCGAATCTCTAAATTGGGGCGAGAACTTAACTTCCTGCTTAATACGCTGAATGCTTCTTCAGAAGGTTCAAAGGCTAAGACTTTATCAAACTTAGACGCGAATAAATCAATGTATTGGCCTGTATTAGCTCCGATATCTAATGCCAGAGAACCTTTGACAGGTAAATATGCGCGAAGGAGATTACATATTTCTAGCGGATCGCGGCAATTTATAATGCCTCCTATCTCTTTCCTATTCTCTCTATACCTATACCGGATATTTAGCCTTCGTGCTATCCGACGGATTACCGCTATGGTTTTTAAAAAAACAAATCTTGGTATTTCCCTGATATCATACTTCCATATCAACAGAAATACCCTAAAATTACGCTGGCATCTGCTGAGGCCTGCAGGAACAACCAGATCAAACCGCTTTAATCGCGTATGCACCATTTCATAAGCAAGTCGGCGCTTGCGGGAAGAGAAATCTTCTGTTTCTATCACTGGTTTCACCTTCTTGGAAGAATCTGCGAAATGAGCACCCTCTTCAACATCACAAAGGAAACGGGCATTCTTTTTAGCCCAGTTCCATAATTCAGTCCCCGGATACGGCACCAACATATTGAAATGCGCATCAATATTCATACCCTTGGCGAACTCTACCGACTGTTTTTCCAGTTCAAAGGAATCCCCGGGCAGCCCGATAATAAAGTACCCGCCCACATTAATGCCTTTCTCTTGAAAGATACGGATACCGTGCTTAATATCGTCTATGGTCTCGCCTTTATTAACAGCCTTCAGGATAGATTCAGACGCGCTTTCTACTCCTACGATTACACTTTGACAGCCTGAATTAAACATTAATCCGGCTAATTCCCGGTCAACCCGGTCTGCCCTCAGGCCGTTGGGACAGGACCAATTCATCCCTAAATCCGCGTCTATTAACGCGCGGCAGATATCCTTACAATGCCCTATGTCTAAATTAAACAAGTCATCGATGATTTCAAAGGCGGCTATACCGTATTTCTCCTGTGCACATTTCAGCTCCTCAATTATGTTACCCGCAGAACGCTTCCTAAACCTCCTACCGCTTATATTAGGGACGCTGCAATAAGTGCATTGGTAAACACAGCCCCGGCTGGTAACTAAAGGATATCCTGTTTGAATAGTTTTTTTTACATTTTCAGGAAAAGGCTCGTAGTCAGGAAAAGGGAGGCTGTCTAAGTTACAAACCAATGGATAATTTGAAGGCGTAAAGTCATTAAAGTTACGCTTAGTCACTACACCCGGAATATTTTCTATCGGCTCATTCTTGACAAGACGGCTTGAGACTGTTGAGATCATCTCTTCGCCTTCACCCACAAAAAGAATATTAAAATTCGGTTCTCTGACAAGTTCCCGCCAATTAAGTATGACATGCGGCCCGCCGACGAGCAAGGGTAGCCCAGGAAATGAATCTTTAATTTGTTTAGCTAATCCACGGGCATCCCTGATGGTGGCGGTTTTCGAAGATATCCCGATAACCTCAGGCCGATATCTACTTATTTGGGCAAGCACATCATTATCCGCCAATTTCTCGTTATTCAAATCAAGGACCAGGACCTCATGGCTATGTTTACGTAGCATAGAAATAAGGTAGGCTATGCCAATATTCGGATAAGCGCGATAGCCATTAACTGCGCCCTGCCATCCGCGCGGGTCAATCAATAAGACTCTTGCCATTTATATAAGCCTTCATAAACTAACTAAGGCCTCTCTGTTTTAGAAATATGCCATTCTAGATTCAAAGCAAGAATCCCGGGCTGCTTCCAGCCGCTATGGCTGCTATGTATTAGGGTCTCTGTCTGCGCGATATGAAGCTGTAGAATATTTTCTTCCATAAACACTGCGCCCTCAGTAATAAAATTAATCCCCACATTAAGTATATATGTCCCCGAATTAAGAAGCATCCCTGGGATTTTGCACCTGCTTATATATCTTCCGGGGGGCCGGGTTTTATTCAGCCACTCGCGGTCTTCTTTGTCTCCGCTGACAAAAACTATGACTCCATCCGATGTCAAAAGATGAAAACCAACCTGCATATCCGATAAGGTAAAGAAAACCTCGTATTCAATCTCTATAAAAAAATGCAGCCTTTGATCTAACATGCTGACCACTTTATTGTCGGAATTCAAAATCCTGGCTGCCCGCAGGCGGACACACTCATTGCTAGGTGCCTCTTTTAAATTCGACCACTCACGCTTTCCCTCTGCCCCGGCACCTACAGACAAATAATCTACGACTATGCGCTCAGTAGGGCCCATCTCCTCGACCCGCCCCTTATCCAGCCATATCGCCCAATTACACAACCGATTGATTGCGGCCATATTATGACTCACAAATAATACTGTCCTACCTTCCTTTGTTACGTCTCCCATTTTCCCCAGGCACTTCTTTTGAAAAGCCACATCCCCTACCGCAAGCACCTCGTCAACCAGTAAAATCTCCGACTCTAGGTGCGCGGCTACCGCGAAAGCCAGGCGCACATACATGCCGCTTGAATAGTATTTGACTGGAGTATAGATAAACTTTTCGACCTCCGCAAAACTCACAATCTCATCAAACTTGCGTTTTATCTCTGACTTCTTCATCCCCATGATAGCGCCGTTCAAATAAATATTATCCCTGCCAGTAAGTTCGGGATGAAAACCTGTACCCACCTCAAGCAGTGAAGCTACCCGACCACGCACCTGAGCGTATCCTTCGGTGGGCGAAGTGATGCGAGAAAGTATCTTAAGCAACGTGCTCTTACCCGCTCCATTACGACCAATAAAACCCACGACTTCGCCTTTTTTTACTTCAAAAGAAACATTCCTTAGCGCCCAAATGTAGGTTGGATTTTTATCTTTTGATTTAAAACCTGTTTTAAGTTTCTTAAATAAATTAGCGAAGATATTAGTTATGGCCTCGCGTAAGGTCTGATAAGGAAGATTCTCTCCAATATGATAAAGTTTGCCTAAATTTTCTGCACGTATAACAACTTCGCTCATCTTTAGCCTTATCTATAAAAATAATGTTTTTGAGAGCTCTGAAAAAGTCTAAAAATAGGCAGGGCTCTCAGAGGTCTCTGACCTAAAATTAGGAGTTTTTCAGAGACCTTTTTTTATTGATTAGACAGAAAGCCTAATTTCCGTAGAAAATAAGGTATCCCTCCGCACAGCCTACAGATAAAAGAATGTGACCTTATGGCTTGG
>Ga0315281_10003018_pt1 | contig 24792 bp, 22 predicted proteins | sample YL17G07_0_MG_FD_204540 | JGI IMG/M metagenome (GOLD analysis project Ga0315281, IMG submission 204540) | Sediment microbial communities from Yellowstone Lake, YNP, Wyoming, USA - YL17G07_0 | ecosystem: Environmental > Aquatic > Freshwater > Lake > Sediment | place: USA: Wyoming | collected... | reverse complement strand
AGATCAATTTACCACTCATGCCATCCACCACCGCGATACAACCGCTGCTGTTAGGCGATGTCAAAAACACCGTGGCGGCCAGTGCGCGTTTGAAACAACACGGTATCTTAGTCAGCGCCATTCGTCCACCGACAGTGCCTGAAGGCACCGCGCGCCTGCGCGTTACCTTGTGTGCAGTACACACCTCAGCACAAATCGAACGCTTGATTGAACAACTCGGCACGATTTGCCAAGAAGCCACGCATGCCGCTGCCGAACATTGACTCTGTTGATCCTCAGCCAGCATTAGCGGTTGAACGTGTCGGCAGCGGGCCGACGTTATTGTTTTTGCACGGTTGGGGCATGTCACGCGGTTTATTCAGACCGTTGGCACACGCAATTGCCGCGCAGCATACCGCCTGGTTGCTGGCGATGCCGGGTTACGGACAAAGCGCCGCACTGCAAAACGGCGAACGGATCGATGTGTCTGCGGATCACATCGTGCGGCAATTAGCCTTGAGCGGCCCTGTGGATTTATGTGGCTGGTCGATGGGTGGTTTGCTGGCGCTCAATATCGCCTATCGTTATCCACAGTGGGTGCGTCGATTGGTGTTGTTTAGCGCCACGCCCTGTTTCCAGTCGCAGACGCATTGGCTGCATGGTATTGATCAAGCTGTCTTGACCCAATTCGCCCGTGATTTAGCCGAGGATTACGCGCGGACGCGATCGCGTTTTTTAACTTTACAATATAAGAATGTACCGCAGTCGCGTGAACAATTGCGTGAGGTAAAGGCGTTGCTGGCAACCGACCCCCACCCGCCATCAACCGTATTGCAACAAGGTCTGCATTTATTGCAAACAACGGATCTGCTGGCGCAACTGCCGCACATCACTTGCCCGACGCTAATCATCAATGGCGATCGTGACAGCTTGATCCCGACACCCGCGGCACGCACCTTGGCAGAGCAAATGCCAAACGCGCGCGCGGTGATTATGCAGGGCGCCGGTCATCTGCCTTTTCTTACGCACACACGTGCGTGTGTGCAGCGGTTGCAAGAATTTTTCCATGAGTGAAATCTTGATCGTGGATAAACGCCAAGCCCGGCTCGCGTTTGAGAAGGCCGCGCCGACCTATGATCAAGTGGCGTTTCTGCAACGTGAGATCGGTCAGCGCCTGTTGGAGCGTTTGGAGTTTATCCGTTATACGCCGAAACAAATGTTGGATGTCGGTGCGGGTACGGGTTATTGCACGCTCAAACTGCATCGGCATTTTCCCAAGGCCAAACTGTTTGCCTTGGACATGGCGCACAACATGCTCACGCTGACCCGCAAGCGCATGCCCTATTGGTCACGCTGGCGCCGACGTTGCGGCTTTATCGTCGGTGATGCGGAGGCGCTGCCATTGGCCGATGCCAGTGTAGACATGATTTTTTCCAATTTGACGCTGCAATGGTGTAACGACTTGCCGCGGGTCTTTGCGGAATTCAAACGCGTGTTGGCGCCGGGCGGGATGTTATTGTTTACCACCTTCGGTCCCGACACCTTGCGAGAATTGCGCGCGAGTTGGTCGCAAGTGGATGGTTACAGTCATGTCAACGGTTTCTTTGATATGCATGATATCGGTGATGCCTTGCTGCGCGCGCAATTCGCCGAGCCGGTGATGGATGTCGAACGCCTGACGATCACCTACCAAGACAGCATGACCTTGATGCGCGATCTCAAACACTTAGGCGCACACAATGTCACGCAGCATCGTAATCGCGGTTTGACGGGCCGCCGCCGTTTGCAACAGTTGCAGCAGGCCTATGAAGTCTATCGACGGGACGGCGTGTTACCCGCCAGTTATGAAGTGATTTATGGTCACGCCTGGGTGGCGCAAGCACAGGCGGTTCTTGCCGCGACAAATACCGTGAGCATTCCTGTTGCATCACTGCAACGTGCCCCACGGCGTTAACTATCGTGAAACCCGTTGCGCACAGTTTGTTTATCACCGGCACCGATACCGGCGTGGGTAAAACCGTGGCGACGCTGCTGTTGGCGCGCCAGTTGATCGCACGCGGCTTACGCGTGGCGGCGCTCAAACCCATTGCCAGTGGTGCACGCATGATCGACGGCCAATGGCGCAATAAAGATGCATTGCAATTACAACAAGTCAGCAATGTCGAGTTGTCCTATGCACAAGTCAACCCTTACTGTTTTGAATTAGCGGTTGCGCCACAGATTGCCGCCGCCCAACAACAGCGGGTGATTGATCTGGACGTGATCGCACACGCGGTTGCGCGCGTGCAAGCCGATGTGGTGTTGGTCGAAGGCATCGGCGGCTGGCAGGTGCCGTTGAATGAGCAGGCAACCCTGGCGGATCTTGCTGTGTTATTACAGTTGCCGGTGGTGTTGGTGGTGGGCTTGCGCGTGGGATGTCTGAATCATGCGATCCTCACCGCGCAAAATATTCGTGCGGCGGGTTGTCATTTGCAGGCGTGGATCGCCAATCAGATCGATCCGGATTTTGTGTTGGTCGAGGCGCATCTTGCCACGCTGCAAAAACACCTTGCGGCACCGCTCTTGGGTGTCATTCCGCATAACCCGCACCCCGAACTCAGCGAATCTACACTGGCACTCGACGCGGTTTTACGCTGCGACGAGTAACCTAACGAAATGCTATGTTTATTTATTTTAAACAAAGACTTGGCAAGTACACGTAAATTTTGTATGTTTTGTCGGCGCAAATAAATATGGCGCGAAGGCGAAAGTAAAATAAGTATATTAGTGAATTCTTCTATATCACAAAATTATATACATATTCCTTTCTTTTTATTGCGATATCGACGGCCATGCTATAGCATCCTGCCCGCGCGAGCGTGCGGATATTTAAGTTCTAACTACTGCATTCGAAATGCATGTCAACAAAGGAAGGCATACCCTGCGATCAGTGTGGTGAAGCAGGCAGAATTCAACACAAATACGATTCGATTTCTTAAAATTTCCAACTTACGAGGTGAGTATGTCAGTAATTAAAACAATGAAAATGCTCAGCAGCTGGCTAGCAGCAATTTTGCTGTTCGGGCCTGCCATTGCCCTGGCAGACTATAAATTGAATATGACCCCAGGCGTCACTGAGATCAGCCATGAAGTGTTTAACATTCATATGCTGGTTCTGTGGATCGTGACGGTTGTGGGGGTTGTCGTATTCGCGGTGATGATTTATTCCATCATCAACCACCGTAAATCCAAAGGCGCCAAGGCCGCGCATTTTCATGAAAGCACCGCGGTTGAAGTGATCTGGACGGTGGTTCCCCTGGTGATTCTGGTTGCGCTTGCCGTCCCCGCCACCAAGACCATCCTCAAGATGGACAACATGAAAGATTCCGATATCAATATCAAGGTCACCGGCTCGCAGTGGAAATGGCAGTATGAATACATGGACGAGGCGGGACTCAAGTTTATCAGTAATTTGGCGGAGGCCAGCAACAAGGCACGCGCACTGAAATCCGGGATTGACCCACGCACGGTGGAAAATTATCTGTTGGATGTGGATGAACCCATGTATGTGCCTATTGGTAAAAAGGTACGCATGCTGATTGCATCGACTGATGTTATTCACTCTTGGTGGGTGCCGGCGCTGGGGATGAAGCGAGATGCCATTCCTGGTTATATCCGCCAGATGTGGTTCCGCGCGGATGAAGAAGGTATCTATCGCGGTCAATGCGCCGAGTTGTGCGGCAAAGACCATGGATTTATGCCGATTGTGGTGCATGTGGTGTCTGAAGCAAAATATAAAGATTGGGTCGCCGCCAAGAAACAACTCATGGCAGCGGGCGCCGGCGCGGATGACAAGACTTTCAGCAAGGAAGAATTGCTGGCAAAAGGCCAGCAGTTGTACAACACCACCTGTGCCGGTTGTCATGGCGTGGAAGGGGTTGCAGCGGCGCCGATTTTCCCGAACATGAAGGGCAGCAAAATTGCCACCGGCAAGCTGGCGGATCACCTGGCCATGGTAATTCATGGCAGCAAAAAGAATCCAACCATGACGGCTTTCGGCAAACAATTTAATAATTTGGATCTGGCGGCGATCATCACTTACGAACGTAATGCGTTTGGTAATAATACCGGTGATGTCGTTCAACCCGCCACGGTCAAAGCAGCACGCTAAGCAACGTATTAATTCGGAGGATTTATAATGAGTGATCACAATCATCCCACCGGCATCAAACGCTGGTTATTTACCACCAACCACAAAGACATCGGTACCCTGTATCTGTGGTTTGCATTCACCATGTTCCTATTGGGCGGCTCGTTCGCGATGGTAATTCGCGCGGAGTTGTTTCAACCGGGTATGCAGCTGGTTGATCCCTTGCTCTTTAATACCATGACCACTATGCACGGACTCATCATGGTATTCGGTGCGGTGATGCCCGCCTTTGTGGGTTTGGCCAACTGGCAGATTCCGCTCATGGTTGGCGCGCCGGACATGGCGTTGCCGCGTATGAATAACTGGAGCTTCTGGATACTGCCCTTTGCCGCCATCCTGTTGCTGATCAGTTCCCCGTCATACGGCTGGACATTCTACGCGCCGTTATCCACGGAATATGCACCCAAAGACACCTTGGCCTTCTTCATCTTCGCCGTGCACTTATTGGGTTTCTCCTCCATCATGGGCGCGATTAACATCATCGCGACCATCTTGAACATGCGCGCCCCCGGCATGACCTTGATGAAAATGCCGCTCTTCGTCTGGACCTGGTTGATTACCGCATTCCTGTTAATCGCGGTAATGCCGGTACTGGCCGGTGCCGTTACCATGATGCTGACCGACGTGTACTTCGGTACGTCTTTCTTTAAGGCCAGCGGTGGTGGTGATCCGGTGTTGTTCCAACACGTGTTCTGGTTCTTCGGTCATCCTGAAGTCTATATCATGATTCTGCCGGCCTTCGGTGTGGTCTCACAGATCATCCCGACCTTTGCCCGCAAGAAACTGTTTGGTTACGCCTCCATGGTGTATGCAACGGCGGCGATTGCCTTCTTGTCCTTCATTGTTTGGGCGCATCACATGTTTACCGTGGGTCTGCCCACCGCCGGTGAGTTGTACTTTATGTACGCCACGGTGATGATCGCCGTACCTACGGCGGTGAAGGTGTTCAATTGGACGGCGACCATGTGGCGCGGTTCGATGACTTTTGAAACGCCGATGCTGTGGGCGATTGCCTTTGTCTTTTTGTTCACGATTGGTGGCTTTACCGGTTTGATGCTCGGCATCGCGCCAGCCGACTTCCAATATCACGATACCTATTTCGTGGTGGCACATTTCCACTACGTGTTGTTGACCGGCTCGGTGTTTGCCATTATCGCGGGTGTGTATTACTGGCTGCCGAAGTGGACAGGTCACATGTACAACGAAAAATTAGCCAAGCTGCATTTTTGGCTGTCGGTGATTTTCGCCAATGTGTTGTTCTTCCCGCAACACTTCCTGGGTCTGGCCGGTATGCCACGGCGCGTCCCTGACTACTCACCGATGTTCGCGGATTGGAACATGATTTCATCCATCGGTGGTTTCGTGTTTGGCGCCACACAATTGTTGCTGTTGTATATCGTCATCACCACGATTCGTGGCGGTGCGAAGGCAACCACTCAGGTGTGGGAAGGGGCGGAAGGTTTAGAGTGGACGGTACCGTCACCGGCTCCGTACCACACGTTTGAAGTAGCGCCACAGGTAAAGTAATGTGAGGCGGCGGCGCCTGTGCAAGCAGGCGCCCCACACAAGTTAAATGAGCAAGCAAAATAGCCAGGATGTAACAAGATTTGCCAAGGCCAACAGAGTGGTTGTCATATTGGTTGGCTTGCTTGCATTACTCTTTTATATCTTGGCTTACGTAGCCAACGCGAAGTAAGCCTATGAGCGAGCAGCTATCGGCGGTTAAGAACAAAAGCCGTTACGTGGGTTTGCTCAGTTTGGCGGGTGTGCTGATGTTTGGTTTTGGTTTTGCGCTGGTGCCGCTGTATCAGGTTTTTTGCGATGCGTTTGGGGTGAATGGCCGTTTCTTTGATATTGAAAAAGGCGTCTATGCACCCAGCGAGAGTGTGAAAAAGGCGTTAGCACATGGCGTGGATACGGAACGGCTGGTGACGATACAGTTTCTCGCCAACGAGAATACGGAGTTGCCCTGGGAATTTCGCCCGGTGGTGAAAGAAATTAAAGTACATCCGGGTGAAGTACGGGAAGTAAGTTATTTAGCCACGAACCTGACGGACAAGCCGGTGGCCGCGCACGCCGTACCCAGCATCGCACCCGGACAGGCGGTGAAATACTTTAACAAGATTGAGTGTTTTTGTTTTACCCAACAAACGCTCCAGGCGCATGAGCAGAAAAATATGCCACTGCGGTTTGTGGTCGATAGAAACTTGCCACGCGGTGTGACGGAATTAACCTTGGCCTATACCTTTTATCAGGACAAGGAAAACACCGAGACCAAGGTTAGCGCGCTATCGCCGAAGGTGGATAGTACAGAATCAGTTGTAAAGAAATTAAATTAACCGTGAATATATTGTAATTCGCTACCACAAAAAGAGGAGCAAACATGGCACACGCAAAAGGTAGTTATTATCTTCCCGACCCCAGCCATTGGCCGTTGGTCGGCTCACTGGGATTATTCCTGACCTTGGGTGGTTTTGGTTTTTTCCTGACGCGCGGCGAGCATGCAGGTTGGGCGCAAGCCGCACCGATGCTGTTGGGTTTTGCCATCATCATATATATGTTGTTTGGCTGGTTCGGTACGGTGGTGCGTGAAAGCGAGGGCGGCAAATACAACGACCAGGTGGATGTATCCTTCCGCATGGGCATGATGTGGTTTATTTTCTCCGAGGTCATGTTCTTCGCGGCGTTCTTCGGCGCCTTGTTTTACATTTGGCAATTCTCGATGCCCTGGTTGTCCGGCGGTGATGTGGAGACACACAATCAATTATGGAATAAATTCTCCAACGCCTGGCCGATGCTGGTAACCCCAACGGCTGCGATGGACGCGGCACAAAGCACCTTTCGGAACGCCAAGGATTTTATTCACGCCTGGCCCATCCCGACGATCAACACCATCATCCTGATCTCGTCGAGCTTTACCGTGACCTTTGCGCACTGGGCACTGAAAACGAATAGCCGCACCAAGCTCAACCTCTGGATGTTAGTGACCGTGGTCTTGGGCGCGACCTTCGTGATTTTACAGGCGATGGAATATTCACACGCGTATAAAGAACTGGATCTGACCCTCAATAGTGGCGGTTATGCGACGGCCTTCTTTATGTTGACCGGATTCCACGGTTTGCATGTGACGATTGGCACGATCATCCTGACCGTCATCATGTTCCGTTGCATCAAGGGTCACTTCAAACCAGAACATCATTTTGGTTTTGAGGCCGCGGCCTGGTACTGGCACTTTGTCGACGTGGTCTGGATTTGCTTGTATGTCTTGGTCTATGTGATTCCCGAGACCTAACCGACAGCTACAGCTTCATGACAGGCTTTAAGGAAAAGGCGCCGTTATTCAGGCGCCTTTTTCGTTGCAGGCTGATCATAAATAATCAGCCGGTTGGATTTCAGTAAACTGGGTTTATAGACAAACACGGCAAACAACAGCAACAGCAGCGACAGGCTAACGCGAACGGTCAGCGCCTTGACGGTGCGGGTGGATCGACCGCGGTCCTTGAGCATGGTATACATGGCGGTCATCAGACTGATGATGATCAGCAATAAAATACCAAGAATGACATATTTCATCGGGCCTCCTCTGCGGGCTAGTATTAACGTGAGTATAAGACCTGACCTGGAAAAAAGATAATTCAATGCAGCTCGGCCACTATCAATTCCGTCCCGGAAAAGTACCAACGCTTGTCATGTTGGCGCTGTTACCGGTATTTATCGGCCTGGGTGTTTGGCAAATGCAACGGGCCGAGGAAAAACGCTTGATCCTGACGAAACAACTAGAACGACAACAGTCAGCCCCGATTCAATTGACGGCTGCGCTGCCATACGCCGAGGAATTACGTTACCGGCCAGCGCGGGTGCGTGGTACCTTTGACACCCGCTACCCGATTTATATCGACAATAAAATTCATCAGGGGCGGGTGGGTTATCAGGTGGTGATGCCGCTGCGCATTGAGGACACACAGACTTACGTGTTGGTGAACCGTGGCTGGGTGCCGCAAGGACCATCACGGGCGGTGTTGCCAAGCGTGACGACGCCGACGTTGCCGGTGTTGGTGCAAGGGCATATTGATTTTATACATCGCGACGTGGTGGCCATGAATGGAGGTAACCGCAGTAATGCCGGTTGGCCGGCGGTGCAGCGCTGGATCGATGCGGCGGAATTCCAGCAAGAAACCAAGCTGGGGATATTACCGATCATTCTGTTGCAAGCTGCCGATAATGAACCCGGTTTTAGCCGCGAATGGCATTTTGTTAATTCCACGCCCGAGAAAAGCACCAGCTATGCCGTGCAATGGTTTAGCTTTGCGGGATTATTGTTAATTATATATATTGGTGTGAATCTCAAAAATGTAAAACAAAGGTTAGGTGAGTGATGAAGGTAGTGAACAAACAGCAACAGGGCAATGGCCGTCGCACCTTGGTGTTAATCGGGGCGGTGTTTTTTGTGCCGTTGTTGATTGCGATCATTTTGGCTAAGAGCGACAGTTGGCGTCCCAGTAAAACAAAAAATCACGGTGAGTTGATCACGCCGGTGCGGCAACTTGCCGAGTTTAATTTAAAAACGATCAATGGTGCGGAATTTCATTTAAAAGCGGTGCAGGGTAAATGGACCGTGGTTTACATCGGCGGCAGCGACTGTAACGAGATATGCAAGGACGTGTTATACAAAATTCACCAGAGCCGGTTGGCGCAAAGCGGGAATGCATCGCGAGTACATTATGTGTATTTGCTCACAGCGAAGGCCCCGGCCGAGTCGCTGAGCGCCGTGATGCGTGAGCACGATAAAATGATCGTGGTGACGGGCGAGGAGGCGGAGCTGAATACCTTCTTGGCGAATTTCAACCTCAGCCCCGCGCAACCCGTCGTCACAGCGCAACGTAGCTACGTGATTGATCCGATGGGCAGGTTGATGATGAGTTATCCCGCCGATTTTAGCGGTAAAGGCATGATTAAGGATTTGGAGCATTTATTAAAGGTGTTATAAATAAACGTGTGCTGAGCCAGTGTATTATTAATTAATCGGACCATGGCGGTAATATGCTGGTAAACTCCCATGACGCAACCACAGTGACAACGATGCAAGAGCCAACCCACACCACCAACACAACAAAGATGACGCTGCGTCATTGGCACGATTATTATGAATTGTGCAAACCCCGCGTCGTGGCCTTGATTGTGTTCACTGCCATCGTCGGCATGTTCCTGGCGACACCGGGCATGGTGCCATTACAACCGTTGATCTTCGGTACCCTGGGGATTGGTCTGGCGGCGGCCTCGGCGGCGGCGATCAATCAAATTGTCGATCAACAAGTGGACTCGGTCATGGGCCGCACCAGCAGACGACCGTTACCGACCGGGCATTTGACCAACCGTCAGGCGATTATCTTTGCTGGCATCATCGGCGTCATCGCCATGTTGATTCTGATGTTCCTGGTGAACATGCTCACCGCACTACTGACCTTTATGTCATTGATCGGTTATGCCGTGATCTATACCGTATTTCTCAAACGCGCCACGCCTCAAAATATTGTCATCGGCGGCGCCGCCGGTGCCGCGCCACCGGTGTTGGGTTGGACGGCGGTGACCGGACAGATTGACCCGAACAGTTTGTTATTGTTTCTGATCATCTTCGCCTGGACCCCGCCGCACTTCTGGGCGCTGGCGATCCATCGGCGCGATGAATATGCAAAGGCGGATATCCCAATGTTGCCCGTGACCCACGGCCTGGAATTCACCCGCCTGCATGTCTTGCTCTACACCATCATTTTAACCATCGTCACCATCCTGCCGTATCTCACCGGCATGAGTGGGTTGATTTATCTGCTATCAACCGTGATCCTGGATGGGATCTTTCTCTACTTCGCGATCCGCATGCAACGGGTCCACACCGGCAACATCGCGATGCGGACCTTCGGCTACTCGATTATTTATTTAATGTTGATGTTCACCGCGCTGCTGGTGGATCACTATCTGCGCGTGGTGTTTTAAAATTAACATCTTTACCGTGCCAGATTATTCAACGCAGCTGGAATGTTTAAGTAAGCAGCTATTCGATAGATTGCACAGTACATTCAGGCAATGCTCAGGAAATAGATGAAGAACAAGGAAACATACCCCTGGGTCCGTCAGGGTCGCGCTGACTCAGAACGAAAGCAACATTAATATTAAAGAGTGTATTATCTTTTATAACCAACAAGTCAATAAATAACAGAAAGTTTTTCTTCACCGCTTCCCCCGAATTGGGTAAGATGATAACCAATAAGTAAAAAAACTAATAAGAGTGCGCCACCTTTGGCGTGTCAGTGTGTATAACTAATCGGCGGGGGGCGGTCCATGTCACCAAACATTCGAGCAGTAATCGTAGTTTCTGCGTTATCTTTAACCGGGGTTCTCACGGCGTGCGGTGGTGGCGGCGAAAATAATAGCGCGCCGAACGCGTCATTTTTACTGTTAAGCGCGGACAATGGTGCGACCGGAACCGAACTCTACCGTACCGATGACACCGGTGTTATTTCGCTGGTTAAAAATATCAATACCAACACCAGCTCCAAACCACAGTCGTATATGGCAACGAATGGCGCGCTCTTCTTTAGCGCGACCGATGGTGTCCATGGCCGCGAACTGTGGAAGAGTGAGGCCAATAGCAGTGGCGCCGCCTTGGTAAAAGACATCAATCCCGGAATTGCCGGATCATCACCCATTCCGCTTGCCGTGATCAATGGGACTTTATTTTTTGTTGCCGACGATGGCGTCAACGGCCGCGAATTATGGAAGACGAATGGCAGCACGGCAGGCACCACGCTTGTCTTCGACATAAACCCGGGGTTAGCGGGCTCATTTCCAGGCGGAACGAATAACTTCGGAATCATACCCGGTGATTATATTGTATTGAAAAACGAGTTGTATTTTGTGGCGGATGACGGTAGCCATGGTCCTGAATTATGGAGAACCGACGGGACGACTACCACGCTCGTCGCCGAGCTCAACACCGGGGCAGCAAACTGGGGTCCGCAAAATTTAGCCATACTCAACGGTGAACTCTATTTTCTGTGTTATTGCAATTCAACATCGGCGCTCTGGAAAACCAATGGGTCGTTAGCGGGGACTGCAGCAGTAACAGTCGGTATACCAAATCCCACATCAGGCGTGCTCACGGCGTTCAATGGCGCGCTCTATTTTGCAGCGTCTGACATAACGCATGGCTCGGGGTTGTGGCAATACGATGCGAGCACGTCCAGTTCCAAGATGATAAAAGGTATTAACACGGTGACTGGGGATGCAAGGATCAGAAATCTAACAGTAATCAACAACCGGCTCTATTTCTCTGCGGATGACGGCGTGAGTGGCGAGGAGTTGTGGACCTCCGATGGGACGGAGCCAGGTACTTCATTGGTAAAAGATATTTACCCCGGAGTAAACAACACAGATCCAAATTACATTCATGCAAATGGGTCGGCACCGATCAATTTTGCCGAGTTCAATGGCGAGGCATATTTTGTTGCGATTGATGGAGTGCATGGCTACCAATTATGGAAGAGTAATGGCGCCGAATCAGGTACCGTCATGTTAACCAACTTTACCGCCAATGGCGCTGGCAGGTACGGGTTTTCACCGCTGATAGTCAATGAGGCAGTGTATTTTACCTTTGTCGATACAGGTAGAAGTCAACACCTATGGAAGAGTGATGGCACGCCAATGGGCACAACGGAAGTGATGCTCCCTGCAGGCCATTCTGTTTATGCCGAACCCTATTCCACAAATTCAGGAATATCACTCACGGTATTCAATAATAAATTGTACTTGCCCATTTCCGATGGCGTGCACGGCTATGAGCTCTGGCAAAGTGATGGAACGAGCACCGGCACGACGCTGGTTGCTGATATAAATACTGCATATGATGACACCTCTTTGCTCTCCGGTGGTGTGTGGTATGCGGGTATGTATTACTTCACGGCTGATGACGGTATTCATGGGCGCGAATTATGGAAGACCGATGGCACTCTGGCCGGGACCCAATTAGTTAAAGATATTCACGCGGGGGTGGGTAGCTCAACTCCTCGCAGTCTTACCGTCTATAACGGGGCGCTGTATTTTATTGCCTATGATGCAACAGGTATCGGCTTATGGAAAACCAATGGAACGCCGAGTGGTACTGGCTTTGTGGCAATGGTGCTTTCAAGCGCCAGTTTGACGGAGTCTTCCAATTCCGATTCACTAAATCTTACATACGCATCAACCTTGTCGGTGTTTCATGCTGAACTCTATTTCACTGCCAATGATGGTCTGCATGGCCAGGAGTTATGGAAGACAGACGGCACAACAACGGCAATGATTAAAGATATCAATCCGAATAAAGCCGATTCCTCACCACATAATTTTATGGAAAATAACGGTAATTTGTATTTTGTCGCTGACGATGGCGGTCATGGACCTGAGTTATGGAAAACCGATGGTACACGGGATGGCACGATGCTGGTGAGAGATGTCTATCCCGGATGGCAAGGCGCCTCTCCCTCCTTCTTAACGAGTTTTAATGGGGAGCTGTATTTTAACGCGCATCATCCAGATTATGGATTTGAGTTATGGAAAACGGATGGCACAGCCAACAACACCACGCTTGTTAAAGATATCAATAATGCTGTCAGCCCCAGCAACGATGCATTCCCCTTCGGGCTGACCGTTTTAAATGGGGCACTGTACTTCTTTGCCGATGATGGCGTTCACGGCCAAGGCTTATGGCGAAGCGATGGTCAAGCCACGGGGACTGACCTGGTAAAAAACATCTTCCCAGTGGGTTGGTACGATTATGCCTTGCCGGGAACATTTAATGCGGCGCTGTACTTCATCGCCAATGATGGTCAAGGTGATGAACTGTGGCGAAGTGATGGGACGCCGACAGGTACCACAATCGTTAAAAACCTCAATCCAGCAAAAACCAATTCCGATCCTCTTAATGTTTTTGGGATTTACTACGCGGGCTTTACCAATTTCAATAATACGCTGTATTTCTTCGCCGACGATGGCACGCATGGCGCAGAGTTATGGAAGATGGACGCAACCACGTTAGCAACACAGCTGGTTCAGGATCTAAATCCCGGTGCTAATCCGGGCGTGTCGTTGATACATCCTTTACCGTAATACGAGCGTGAGCCAAGTCCGATCGTTCAATATCCTATGTGGCGGCACAGGCGATTAAGGAATTTTTGGCGTTAAAGGATTTGGGGATAAAGGGGCAGAACACTTGAAACAGAAATTCACCAATTTGTGCGGCGATATTAGTTATATTTCAGTTAATTGGTTGTAAAGAGTGGGTTGTTGACCATCGTAATTGCACAACTCTCACTGAATCATTTCGGAATCGGTGATTCCTGCATGCAGCGATTCACCGCCAGCTGACAGTCCATTCCGGTGTAGGTTTTCGCCATGGCACAGTTGACGGTCTGCACGCCACAGAGCGCAATGCGCCTTGTCTCGGATAAAGACTGCGCTTGGTTAATACTCTGTGGCACGGGGGTTGAGCAGAATTTGTTGGAATAGATTGCCACGCCACTGGCGGCTGAACGCAACAACTGAATACTCGCACTCGATTCTTTAGCGCTGTCTAACAATGTCTGCTTGATCTGACGCAGTTCATCCAGGCAATTCCCCTTGCTGCCATCGGCAGCGTAACCACCGGATGCTGGTTTGCCGACGTGCTTGAGACCATCGAGCAACGCGAGTGTTTTACCAATCTCCGGGTAGGCATTATTTTGCGACGCTGGCGCCACAATCGCGTTTTGCTGAGCGGTAATGGCCGTTGGGGATGGTGAGGTCTTTGCGGACTGCGTATTCTTTTTGAGACCACCGATGAACTGGAAAGCCAATGGTCGCTTGTTCGGATCATTCCCCTCGGCGAAGGTTTGTAATTGTTGGACATATACCTGGGCGATGGCCTTATTGCCAACACCCAGATTGAGCATGTTCTTATCGAAGGCGGCCGGATTGCGTGCATAGTATTGCGCAATCACTTTGCTGTTAAGTTGCGCCATCGCATTGGCCATGGCCATATGCTCCGCGGCGAGTTGACTTTGCCGATTCAAGTACTGCTCCAGTGTCATATCAGGCAAGGGAATATCGAATTTCTCCCAATCCATCTTGCTCTGCACAGGGGCAGTTTGCATCGGGGTATTCCGCAATGTATTGAGTACGTCCGCCTTGGGGAATCGGTGCAAGGCTAAACGCATCGCGGGTTTGATCGATTCCTGACTCGCGCGATAGACCCAGCGAATCATGCCATCGACATCGGCCGGTTTGTCTTCGGCCCTCGGCTTGCTGGATGCGGTTACCGAGTATTGTGTGAGCTTCGTGCCGTCAGGGCGATAGAGGCCCAATTTAATCTGTGTCTCCCAGATTTCATTGGCCGGCTGAGAATTGATTAGCTGACGCTGTGTGGCGGTGTCCTGGATGACGACGATCAAATCGAGCTTACGTTTTAACAAACGCGCATCCGGGAAGTTTGAGACCAGATAAACCTCCTCAAACACCGCCGGAAAATATTGCGTTACCGCAGTAATTGTCGCAGCGCCGGTGGCTCCGCTATGGATGATATTTTTTGTAACCGAATCACTCTGCCTTAAATCCAGAATGGCAGACCTCCCCAAAATCCGGGGAGCAATGTACACGGCTACCTTTAACGGTATCCCGGCTTTGGGATCCAGCTCCGGGATCGCGACGAGTTGTTTCACGGGCGCGGTGTTGACGCTGTCACGCTGAGCCGTCGCACAAGCCGTGATGAATCCAAACACGAGGAGGGTCGGGCCTAACTTTGCCCAACGGTTGATTAGCAACATGCCGACTCCTTTTCATAGGCAGGTGTGTAATTGAGAGGTAATCGCTGCCTGCGCGCAATAAACTCGACTATCTGTCGGATTGTTCGGTTGAGCCGGATACTCGGAATTTGGAACAACTGTTTAGGCCACTTCCCATGGTTTCGCTTGCGCATTGCTTAAGTCGCGGCTGCCATGAATTATACTCAATATACCTGTTCGGGTTGTAACAGATAAATGCTGTGGTAGCTTTGGAAGATTAGCTCACGCACATTAAATCTGATGTAAAGGCTGGCTAGAGACCTGGGCGTAACCGGCTGTATCCTAAAATAGTTAGCCAATCCCCGAAAATTCCCCTGCGCAAGCGTTGATCACAAACCCCTATTTTTTCTATAATATAAGAATTCACTAATATACTTTATTAGATTACTCGGTTTTTCAGCTACTATCAGTAGGTTTACGTGTTGAAGAGGAATGCACATGTCCGCGGCCAGTTTAGCTACACCCGAACAATATAATTACCCCATCATCAAGCGCTTTGTGGTCATGGCCCTGATTTGGGGGGTGCTGGGGATGTTGACCGGGGTCTATATCGGTATGGAGCTGGCCTGGCCTGCGCTCAACTTTGACACGGCGGAGATCACCTTCGGGCGCTTGCGGCCGGTACACACCACCTTGGTGATCTTCGGTTTCGGCGGCAGCGCCTTGTTTGCCACCTCGTATTACGTCGTGCAACGCACCTGTCAGGTTCGTCTGTTCAGCGATGTGCTGGCCAGCTTTACCTTCTGGGGTTGGCAAACCGCCATTGTCTTATCCGCCATCGGCTACATGCTCGGCTACACCCAGGCACGCGAATATGCCGAAATGGTCTGGCCGGTGGATATCCTGATTGCGGTGACCTGGGTGGTGTATTTAATTGTTTACGTCGGCACCTTGCGGCGCCGCACCCAGCCGCATATTTATGTGGCTAACTGGTTCTACGTCGCCTTCATCCTTGCCACCGCCATTCTCCACATCTTCAACAACATGGAAGTGCCGGTCAGTCTATTCAGTCTCAAATCCTACAGTCTGCATGCCGGTGTGCAAGACGCAATGACGCAGTGGTGGTACGGCCACAACGCGGTCGGCTTTTTCTTAACAGCGGCGTTCCTGGGCATGATGTATTACTTCGTGCCCAAACAAGCAGGGCGACCGGTGTACTCATATCGTTTGTCGATCATTCATTTCTGGGCGTTGATCTTTTTATACATGTGGGTCGGCGCGCATCATTTACATTGGACCGCTTTACCGGATTGGACCTCGACGCTGGCCGCCACTTTTTCGATCATGCTGTTGTTGCCGTCGTGGGGCGGGATGATTAACGGTATCATGACGTTGTCCGGGGCGTGGGAAAAATTACGCACCGATCCGATCATGCGTTTTCTGATCGTCGCCTTGTCCTTCTATGGCATGTCGACCTTTGAAGGGCCGCTGATGTCACTCAAGAGCGTCAATGCCTTGTCGCATTACACCGACTGGACTATCGGCCATGTGCATTCCGGCGCGTTGGGTTGGGTGGCGATGATCTCCATCGGTTCGTTCTATCATTTAATTCCGCGCCTGTGGGAAACCAAGATGTATAGCAGTCGTTTGATCTTCCTCCACTTCTGGCTGGCGACGATTGGTATTTTGTTTTACATCAGTTCCATGTGGGTCGCGGGGATTGGCCAAGGCTTGATGTTACGGGCCTTCGATGAATACGGCACGCTGGCTTATACGTTTATTGAAAGCGTGCGCTTCCTGAAATTGCCGTATGTGGTCCGTGCTGCGGGCGGCGGATTGTTTGTCTCGGGGATGATCATCATGGCCTTTAATGTGTTCATGACGATCCGGCAAGGATATCGGGAACGTGCCGCACTGGAAAAAAAGTTAACGGCGAAATTCGCCAGCGTGTAAGGGTTGGAGCATAACAAATGAAACATGAAACCATTGAAACCAATGCCGGCTGGCTGATCGTGCTGACCTTGCTCGTGATCAGCGTGGCGGGGCTGGTGGAAATCCTGCCGTTGTATTTTATTGATGAAACCGTGGAAAAGGTCGAGGTCGGGGGTGTAGAAACGGTGCGGCCGTACACACCACTGGAATTGGCGGGCCGGGATATTTATCAACGCGAAGGCTGTTATCTGTGTCATTCGCAAATGATCCGGCCGTTTCGTGATGAGAAGTTGCGTTACGGGCATTATTCCTTGGCGGCCGAATCGAAATATGATCATCCCTTCCAATGGGGTTCCAAACGCACCGGACCGGATCTGGCCCGAGTTGGTGGCAAGTACAGTAACGAATGGCATGCCCAGCATTTGTTTAACCCGCGCTCGGTTGTGCAAGAGTCGATCATGCCGAGTTACCCGTGGTTATTACAAACCGATCTGCGCTATCTGGATATTGCGGATCACTTGCGTGCCTTGAAGCATGTGGGGGTGCCCTATTCGGCAACGCCCGAAGAATTTGCGAGCAATGTAAAACGTTTTGGCAAAGAGGTCGCGGAGCAATTGGATATTAACCGCGCGGAAGAAAATTTGATCAATCAGGCGCAAGCCAAGAACTACGACGGCATTAAAGACAATATCAGTGAAATGGACGCCCTGGTGGCCTACTTGCAGGTACTCGGCACCATGGTGGATTTCACCAAGTTTGAAGACGGACATTTTTCAAAATTCCGTTAAGCGGGCGCGCAGGCAATGAATGAACTCTTTCGATGGTTTACGCAAATGGAACACACCAAGCCATTGGCCTTGGTCTTGTTGTTTGGCGCATTCGTTGGGATCATTCTGTATGTATACAGTAACCGGCGTCGCGGTGCGCGGTTGGAGACGTACAAACATATCCCGCTCGACGACGATGCGGATTTTGCAGCACAGAAAAAAGTGAGTAGCCACGATGAGTAACGACAAAAAATCACAGACCGTACAAACCACCGGTCATGCCTGGGACGGTGACTTGCAGGAATTCAATAATCCATTACCGCGCTGGTGGTTGTGGTCATTTTACGCGACGGTCCTGTTTGCTTTCGTCTATTGGATATTTTATCCGGCCTGGCCCATCGGTAAGAGTTATACCAAGGGTGTACTCAACACGATTGAATACACCACGGCCGATAATAAAAAAGTCGTGTCGCACTGGAACACCCGCGCCTTGTTCGAACAAGACATGGCGCAGGCACGTACCGCGCAACTGCAATTCAGCAAGGCGCTGGACAATGCCAGTTATGACGAGATATTAAAAGATCAGGAAAAACTCAAGATCGCCAAGGCGATGGCCAAGGTATTGTATGCGGATAATTGTCAGGCCTGTCATCAAGCCGGTGGCGCGGGGATTATCGGTCAATATCCCAACCTGGCGGATAATGATTGGTTGTGGGGTGGCGAGTTCAAACAAATCGAAACCACGATTCGCGACGGACGCACCGGCATGATGCCCGCCTTCAAAGGCCGCTTGACGGCGACGCAGTTGGAGGACGTGAGTGAATATGTGTTGTCGCTTTCCAAACATGCGGTAGACAAGGTCATGGCACAACGTGGTCAGGTCGTATTTATGGGTGACGGTGGCTGCTACGCCTGCCACACCAAAGAGGGCAGCGGTAATATCACCCTGGGTTCCGCTAATCTCACCGATAGTATTTGGACCATCGCGCAAGTACCGCAGTCAGACAGTGCAGATACAAAACGCCAGGCCGTCCGAGAGGTCGTGGAATCAGGGATTAGTCGAAAAATGCCGGTGTGGAAAGATCGTTTCACGGCAACTGAAATCAAAGTGTTGACCATGTATGTGCATAATCTAAGTATCCGTGCGCAAGAAAAGAAGTGACAACCACGCAGTACGATCACACCCGGTTGCGCAATCGACAGGAGTTGATGATATCTACCCGGAGGGTGCATCGGTAATGGATGCACCCTTTTGTGTTTATAGGCTAAGACAGGCATACCCGTGATACCGCAACCCATCATCCAGGAACGCGTTCCGATCTTTCCACGTTCGGTGCAGGGCCGTTATCGGACCCTGAAATACGCAATCCTGATTTTTGCCTATGGCGTGTATTTCAGTTTGCCTTGGCTGCCTTGGCAGCGGGCGCATGGTCCCAGTCAAACAATTCTATTTGATATCATCAATAGGCGTTTTTATATATTTGATCTGGTGGTGTATGCCCAGGATATTTTCTGGCTGGCCGGATTATTAATTATTGCCGGCTTGTTATTGTTTTTTGTCACCGGGATTGCGGGCCGGGTATTTTGCGGTTATTTTTGTTTCCAAACCCTGTGGACCGATGTGTTCATGTTCATCGAACGGATGGTGCAAGGTGAACGCAATGCCCGGATCAAACTCGCCTGTGCGCCGTGGTCGGTAAATAAAATTACCCGGATGAGTATGACGTGGCTGTTGTGGTTGTGTGTTGCCTTCTGGACGGCTTTCTCATTTGTATTATATTGGGGCGAATCAAAGGAATTGTTCATTGCTTTTTTCACCGGCGCAGCGCCTTTCCCCGCCTATGCAACAACCTTGTTTCTGACCTTAAGTACGTTTGTCATGGCGGGCATCGCGCGTGAACAAGTGTGTACCTATATGTGTCCGTATGCCCGCTTTCAAGCGGTGATGTTTGATGAACATACCCTGGTCGTGGCATATGACCGCCAACGCGGTGAAGGCACCGCCGGACGCCATAAACCGGAAAAAGAATTATTAACCCAAACCGCACGCGCCGCAAAAGGGGTTGGTGATTGCATTGATTGTGGTTATTGCGTGCAGGTCTGTCCGGTGGGCATTGATATTCGTGACGGCTTGCAATACCAATGCATCACCTGCGCGTTGTGTATCGATGCCTGCAACAACATCATGGACACCGCCGGTTTCCCGCGCGGCTTGATTCGTTATACCGCCCAAGCCCCTATATCTGGAAAAAAACCGACATGGTTACGCGCGAAAACACTCGGCTATGGCTTGGTATTAATTTTGGCCAGTGGTGGATTAATCTGGAGCGTGATGTCACGGACGCCGGTGGAGATGCAGCTCGAACAGGTTCGGCAGCCGTTGTATGTTGTATTGTCCGATGGCCGCATCGTGAATCGTTATGCGATAAAATTAAACAATAAGACCAGCGAGGCCACCAGTTATGAAATAAGCCTGACCGGTATCGACGCGGAGTGGGAGGCGCGCCCCAATAAACAGATCAGCATTCCCGCCGAGCAAAGTATCACTATCGACATTTTTGTTACCATGCCCATGCTCGCCAGCAATACGCCACCAACAGAATTCTCGTTTCACATTGCAGGGCAGGGGCCATCGCACGATATCAAGCTGTCGCATGTGAGCACATTTTTCTGGCCGAAGGAAAAACCCTAAATGCTCGATAGCCTGATCACCTTGCCGCTGGGAATACTATTCATTGTTGTTATCTTCTTGTTGACGCGACGTGTACTGGGTTGGGGCGTATTCGCGATTGCAGGTTTATTATTAATACTGGTGATGGCCATCTACGGTGTGTATGCCGTATTGAAATGGCCAGGGTTGGATGTATTCGCACTGCATCTTGCACTCTATACGCTCACCATTTTTATCGTCGCCCTGATCAGCCAGCAGCGCAGTGTCGCAGCAAAGAATACAGCAACAGCAGCGAAATGGCATTGGGGGCCGATTGCCATCATCGGGTTTTTCATTGCAGTGATCTTGATCAATACGCTATTTGTGATGATGGCACAACAAGGCACTGACACTACTTTGGCGCGCTGGATGTTGCCTGCGCCGAGTACGGCGAAAGAGGTTCATTCCGGATTCCCCGGCACGGTGTTTCATGACTTCCGTGAAAAAGAAGATGAATTTAATCAATACCAGCATTTACGCCACGAACAATCACAACGTGGCTGGCGAGTCCGGCCAGGCTGGCAAGAAAATGCCGTAGCAGGCACAGCGGCAACCTTGTTGCTGGAGGTGTTGGATAAAGAAGGCAATGCCCTGCAAGTGGATACCATCAGTGGTAAATTGTTGTATCCGGCGAACAGCCGCTATGATGTGAGTGTGGAACTACACAGACAAAAGACAGAGTATTATCAAGCGCAGGTGACCTTACCCAAACCGGGCCGTTGGGAACTGGTGTTGACCCTGCGCCGTGGTGAAGAACGGCATGAAGTGATTGCGCATACGGATGTACTGCAAGCGCAAAGCCAACCATGACCTCGGCCGCCAACAGCTGTTTTCATTGCGGGCAACCGTTACCCACACACGGACACTATGCGGTAACGATTGATAATGCCGTGCAGCCGATGTGTTGTCCTGGTTGTCAGGCGGTGGCGCAGGCCATCGTCGACAATCATCTCAGCGATTATTATCGTTATCGAACCGCCAATTCAGGCACGGCGCGTGAATTAGTACCGGAGGCCTTGCAAAAGATCGCCGTGTATGACAATCCAAAGTTGCAGGCACAGTTTGTTATAACCACGGATGATCCCAAGATACAACAGACCAGTTTGATCCTCGAAGGGATAGTCTGTGCGGCCTGCGTCTGGTTGAGTGAAAAACATATTCAACATCTGGCCGGGGTGGTGGAGTTTCGCGTGAATTACACCACGCATCGCGCGTTTTTGCAGTGGGACAGTTCGCTTATCAAGCTCAGTGAAATTTTACAGGCGATCAGCGCCATCGGTTATCTGGCACATCCACTGGATGCGCAGCGGCAGGAAGAGGTATTCAAACGCGAGCGTGCACGTGCATTACGTCGTTTGGCGATCGCCGGGCTGGGTTCCATGCAAGTCATGATGTTGGCCGTCGCTTTGTATGCGGGGAGTTATGCCGGCATCGATACTGAGCTTGCCCATTTCTTTCGCTGGGTGAGTATGTTGATGGCAACGCCAGTGGTGTTGTATTCGGCCTGGCCATTTTATCTGGCGGCGTGGCGTGATGTACGGGTGCGGCAATTGGGAATGGATGTGCCGGTGGCCTTATCCCTGATCCTGGCCTATGTTGCAAGTCTGTGGGCAACCCTGACACAACAGGGCGATATTTATTTTGATTCGATCACCATGTTCATTTTCTTTTTATTAAGCGGGAGATATCTGGAGATGCAGGCGCGGCACCGCGCGGGTGACACCGCCGAGGCGATGGTGAAACTGATCCCGGCGATGGCGACGCGTCTGGCGGCGAATGATCAGGAAGAAATAATTCCTGTCAGTGAACTGGCGCCGGGCGAACGCGTGCGGATCAAACCGGGCGAAACGGTTCCCGCCGATGGGGTGATCACGGCGGGCCGTAGCAGTGTGGATGAATCCTTGTTGACGGGCGAGAGTGTGCCACAAAGTCGAACACGGGGCGATCGGGTGATTGGCGGCAGCACCAATATCGAAAGCCCGCTGGAAATGACGGTGGAAAAAGTGGGTCAGGACACGGTGCTTGCCGCGATCCAACAATTATTGGATCGCGCGCAACGTGAAAAACCCAGTCTGGCAAAGTTGGCGGATCAGGTCGCCAGTTATTTTGTCCTGGCGATATTAATTTTCGCGGCGGTGGTTGCGCTGAGCTGGTGGCGGATTGAACCGGGACAGATGTTGTGGGTGGTGGTGTCAGTGCTGGTGGTCAGTTGTCCCTGCGCGTTGTCTTTGGCAACACCGGTGGCTTTAGTTGCTGCGACCAATCGCTTGATGAAACTGGGTATCTTAACTACCCGCGGTCATGCGATAGAGACATTGTCGCGTGTCACGCATGTGGTCTTTGATAAGACTGGCACACTGACCTATGGGCATTTGCAGTTGGATTCCGTGGTGATCAGCGGGCCGCTGGATCTGGCGCGTTGTCTTGCGCTTGCCACGGCCCTGGAGCGTGGTTCGGAACATCCCTTGGCGAAGGCCATGCTGTCATCCGCCACCACACCGATGTTAGCCGTCAATGATCTGCTGGCCGTGCCCGGTCAAGGTATGCAAGGTGAGATCGACGGGGTGCGTTATCGCATCGGCCGTCTGGAATATTCCAAGCCGGAAAATATTTCCTGTGAGATAGATGCGACGCGCGTACAAACCCGTATTATTTTAGCGGACCCGACGCAGGTATTGGCGGTATTTTATTTTCAGGATCGATTACGCGAAGAGGCCGCGGCCGCGGTGCAGGGCTTGCGTGACTTAGGTGTGGAGGTCATGTTATTAAGCGGTGATCGAACGGCGGTGGTCGAACAGGTGGCGCACGCCATCGGCATCACGCAGTGGTCGGGTGAATTAACCCCGAGTGACAAAGTCGCGCGTGTCGAGCAACTACAGCAACAAGGTCATGTGGTGGCGATGATCGGTGATGGTATTAATGATGCGCCGGTATTGGCGCGTGCGCAGGTGTCGCTGGCGATGGGTAAGGGGACACAGCTTGCGCAAAACAGTGCCGACATGGTGTTATTATCAGAGCGCTTACCGCACGTGCCATTGGCGATTGCCCTGTCGCGACGAACCTTGCGCATTATTCGCGAAAATCTCAGCTGGGCAGTGTTATACAATGTGAGTGCACTGCCGTTGGCGGCAATGGGTTTCATCACACCGTGGATGGCGGGCATCGGTATGTCGGCCAGTTCCTTGCTGGTGGTGTTGAATGCGTTACGCTTGTCGCGTGTTGAAAACACGGCGGTGCCTTTGGCGAATGGCACAATCACACTCTCATCGGCAGCAAAGGCCTGAGTTCATGACGATTCTTTATCTATTGATACCGCTGGGACTGATCTTGCTCGGCATCGCAGTGTGGGCCTTTATGTGGGCGGTGCGTTCCGGTCAGTTTGAGGATATGGAGGGGGCCGCGCATCGTATGCTGATGGATGACGATGATCCCCGCGTGCCGCATAGTCAGCCGAGCAAACCGCCCTTGCCGCGGGATGACAAGTAAATTAGAATTCACTTATATATAACCGTGGAGTAACGCAAGATGAAAGACTTTTTCACTTTCCAGAATTTTCCGATGGCCATCATCATCGGCTTGGTGGCATTTTCCTGGTTAATTCTCTTGTCGGTCCTCTTTGCGCACTGATCCCAGCACGCGTTCGTGTGCATAACAGGCCGCCCGCCTGCCACTCTTCGATGGTTAGCGCTTGGATTTTCTTCCTCCAAGGCCTCATTGAGCCTGGAAAATTAATGCTTTAGCGGCATCATCCGCTATCATTTCCATGATTTCATGGAAAAAAATCCATTTACCGCAGGATAACTCGGGCAAGCGCTGGCCTTTATCCGCGCGCGCACTGCGTGGTTTATCGCTGCTGTTTGCGCTGTGCGCTAACTTGACTGTCCACGCCCAGGCCGTGAGTGATGTGCGGGTGGTGATCGATGTCTCCGGCAGCATGAAACAAAACGACCCGCATAATTTGCGTACACCGGCATTACGTTTATTGGTTGACCTCTTGCCGGAAGGCACCCGCTCCGGTGTCTGGACCTTTGCGCAATCGGTGGATATGTCCGTACCGCTGGGGAACATCGACAAGGCATGGCGGGAGAAAGCACGGCAAGCCGCTAACAAAATTCATTCACACGGTTTATTAACCAACATCGAAGACGCCGTGCGCAAGGCCAGTGCGGGATGGGAAAAACCCGATCCGCAGCAGCATCGTCATCTGATCTTGCTCACCGATGGGATGGTGGATCTGGGTAAAGACCCGCGCGTCAATGCCGAGTCACGGCGCCGGCTTCTGGAAGAATTAGTACCAGCACTGAAGCAAGCGGATGCAACCGTTCACACGATCGCCCTTTCCGCTGACGCGGATATTGAATTACTCCAGGCAATCTCAACCACAACCGGCGGGGCCTTTGAAAAAGTCAAGTCGGCAGAGGAATT
>Ga0315281_10003017_pt1 | contig 24798 bp, 25 predicted proteins | sample YL17G07_0_MG_FD_204540 | JGI IMG/M metagenome (GOLD analysis project Ga0315281, IMG submission 204540) | Sediment microbial communities from Yellowstone Lake, YNP, Wyoming, USA - YL17G07_0 | ecosystem: Environmental > Aquatic > Freshwater > Lake > Sediment | place: USA: Wyoming | collected... | reverse complement strand
ATGTAAAGGAAGAACATAGAATCACCGGAGAAAAATGAGAACTAAACCCTTACCTTCCCGATGTAATCGGGACGCTCTCCCAATTGAGCTACAGCCCCATGCAATACAACATTACTAATTTAACAGAGGAAGAGGGTGATAGGCAAGTCCAATGGCTACATGTCATTAGTACAGGTTAATTCCCAAAGTTTTGACCATATAGCCGGGATTTTTCCACGATTTAATTTGTTTTTCTCTCTGACTTGCTTCATGTCGAGTGCTGAAGACTTCAGTGTAAACTACCTTCCAGGGGAGATAAGGTTTCGTTGAGATGGTCCCACCTGCATTGTGATGAGCTAGTCGTTCGGCGATATTCCTGGTTGAACCAATGTAGAATCTATTGAAATTCTTACTCCAAAGTATGTAAAGGAAGAACATAGAATCACCGGAGAAAAATGAGAACTAAACCCTTACCTTCCCGATGTAATCGGGACGCTCTCCCAATTGAGCTACAGCCCCATGCAATACAACATTACTAATTTAACAGAATTAAGGTATTGGAGCAAGTTGAATATGTGTGAAGGAACAAAAAGAGGGGGGTATTAAACCCCCTTTTCTCTTTAGACGGCGCTGTTATCCTCACCGTGATTTCGATGCTACAAGAGTTGTACGAATAGAAATTGCACGTAATGGCTTTTTATGCAACTTGTTGGTGCCATATCTAGTACTTAAACTTGCCTATTAAGGCTTTTAAAGCCTCCAAAATTCTTCGGATTCTTATATCTTAGGATGAGCATAGTTATTCTCAAAATCCGGAGCGCTCCAACTTGCTCATTAAACTCTCGACGGCTGCAGACGCGACTGATGAGGGTACACCAAGCTTCTGGACTATTTTTCTCTGCTCGAAGTTTTCTACAAAGGGCGAACCTTTTACAACGGGAAGACTGCCTACAATATTTGAAGGTTCTGCCTTTGATTCCAGCCTCGTATTTACATCGGTAATATCAGACATATAGGAAAGCAAGTTCTCTTCGAGCGGTGTAAGCCCTGCCTGCTGTGCCACCGTCCTGAGCATTCGCCGATTAACAGTTACCTTACTCATTTTCACGGTTAGTTCGTCCATCCCTATCGACTCTGTCTTGTCTATTAAGCGATGTGTATCCAATTCTTCGGGCTTCTGCCAGACCATCCAGGGTGTGAAACCCCATAGTCTGTCTGAGACCCGAGCTGCCAGCGATTCCACCGGCACAAGATCCGGTCTTATTGCGGTTTCATCAACAACAATGTCCCAACTGCTTCTAAGCATCGGTGGCACAGAATAGGGTGTGATAGAGATAGTTTTTCCGGTCATTCTTGCTAGATATATACCCAAAGCACGCACATCGGGGTGGTCTCCTATAAGCCTATAAAGATTATTCACTACCTCATCAAGAAGTCTAATATCAGCTTCTGGAGAGAGTAGCGATAGGTGCGCACCATAAATCCCCGCCATCGGATTGTTGAATTTCCCCCGAAGCAGTCGATCTACATCCCGGAGGGGTACTACATCCCGCCGGTTAACCAGCCCCTGCCTGGCGATTTCAGTTAATCTGAATTCCTCGTTGTGGTAAAAATAACCTACATTAAGTTCTGTCATGAATATCGATGCATCGGTCAGGTCCGGGTAGCGGGTCGGTTCCCCCGGTATACAATCGGCAACCTTTAGAAAAATCTGAGTCTGCCAACCGCCGCAAGCAACTATTGTTTGTTCCAGGCTTTGACTTTCAGAAATATAAACCCTGAGCCTATAAATCCCTGGTGTGACACTAACAGTATATCCGCCCCAGGGGTTCATACCTTCTTTCATAACCCATTTGCTACCCGTTTTGCCTATCCCCGAAAAATCAATGAGCAGGCGACCTGAAAGTTCATGTAAAGATAAACCTTTCATGGTGTCGGTTGGTTCTTTAGTTTCCAGGTCACGGGTAAAGATGAATATTTGGCTACCGGAGCCTTTGTTCGCATGAACCTGCCTGCTAAGTTCTTCTGCAGGCTCGCAATGGTATTCATGTGTCACCAATGTGTCATTAAAAGGAGCAGGACTCGAGAATTTCATGGTCGGCGCACGAATCACCTTTTCGGCGTTTCCCTGTTCTAGTATTGCAGGGATCTGTTTTATCAAGGAGCCAGATTTGAACTTGACGTTATAAAGTCCCGGGGGCAGGTCTATTTCCAGATTACCCAGTCCTTTCCCAACTCTGCGGAATTGCCCGTCGATAATAAAAATCTCAGTGAAAGGCGTATCGGCTGCAACTACTAGATGTACCTTACCCATTTGTTCTTCAGAATTTGACATTTTGAGTCTCCGTTCCGATTGCTTGAAGCATCTGTATTTCGTTGCTTCCCCGCTCCTGAATCACATAAAAGCCCCACGGTAACTCGACGTCCCACGTTTGCTCTGTCGCAATATGAGGACCGCAGTAATTTTTCATCCTGCCGTCTTCTACACGGGCGATAACCATCTGCGTCCCAACTCTATCAGGATTGAAAGAAATTTTGAATGGGACAATTGATTTCTCGACAGGTTTAGCATTTTCTGAGAAAACAATATCGCAGCTAGGGTCCGGAATCAGTTGGGGGTCCTGGTCCAGTCCATCCGGCGCGAGAAGCTGCATATAATTGATAACAAGTTCTTTAAGCTGGTTTCCAGTAAGTCGTCCGCTGTTAAGTATCGAAATCACAGCGTGACTGAACAAGCCCATATACCTTTTTTTACCTTGAACATCAAATGGGATTTCTTGGGACTTCTGGCTCCATTTAGTCGCAAAACCGAGATAACATTTGACGTTGACGGCATCTTCCCTAACCTGAGTTCTCCAGTATGGGCCGTGGAGCGGTGCGTATGGAACATTATCGCGGCAGCAGTCCATAAACAGCACAACCTCTTCGAACAAAGCTGCCTCGCGGAACCACTGAACGTACTTTCTTCCAGGTATGGTGTACGTACGCTGCAGACTGGCATTTGCCATCATGAGAGCCACTTCATCCATGTCGTTCTGCGGCGTAATCCCGTGACCTGCCATGAAAATGTATAAACGTCGTCCCGGACTTGTACTAACCTGTTCCATGATATTGTCAAAAGCGTTCAAAACTTTCTGCAGGGTTGGTTCTTGATTAATAAAATCGCCTTTGGTCACTTGTTCATAATCTCTTGAGAGAACAAGTTGAATTGTATGACCATCGGTGGGGAGAGCGCCTCCTTCTGGCGAAATCAACCATTTTTTGAAGTCAAGAGCATCATTCTCGGGTCCGTTGAGCGGGTCAAGACAGGAGTAGTAGTTGATGCCAACGACAACCGCATAATCATTACTTGCCATCGTCATAATCCTTGAGAAATAATATGGCTCAAGCTTTCAAGCGTATCAGGGTCTTCATCAAAGTCAGTATGGTGTTTAGAACGGCTATTACAGCCTTTACCCGATGATTGGACAGACCATATCGTGCGGTCCGGTTTCTGCCCGAAAAACGAGCGACATTCCTGGACACTGGGGAAGCGGTCCGAATTAAAAGGCTTCGCACCTGTAAAGAACCGCTGCATCCCAACAATTGGTTTGTCTGCCTCGTCTTCAACCACCCCGGACACAAAGTAAAGTAATGAATGTGGATATATAATGGGCAGCTTCGGGACAACATGGTCTGCTTTTTCCAGTTCATCCTTCATCGCAAAACTACGAATACCGTTTATGCGCCCCGCGGCAGTCTTGAGCGTTCCTGCCAGCATATCAAAGGTGCAGGCTGGAGCCAGGAATGCGACATCGAATTTTATTTCCGGTGGAAGCCTCTGCTCGGCGAACTTTAATAGATTGCAGATGTAGACTGCTCCTGTGCTGTGCCCGATCAGTATTATGCGCGGATGAATCCCTTCTTGCCAATGCTTTTTTATACCCTCTAAAAAAGCAGTACCTCCAAATTCCTCTGGATTGCTCTGAAAAGCGTCTTCGGTATCTTTTTTCATCGCGCTCCAGATTGCGCCGCCCGCATGAGCAAGATAAAACTCTCGAAAGAGCTCTTCACAAAGAGTCGCATAGACTCCGTGATGGCGTCCGCTCGCCCAGCGGACTACAAAACGCTTTAAGACAGTTATTGCATGTTTTACGATGAGAGCACTCGTGATAATTCCACGTGATCCGCCCGTCGCCGACTCTTCTTTGCGTATTTCGTTTATCAAATCCGGCGACATCCATGTGTGCGTAGAACCCCGTACGTTGAGACCACGCGTGGCAATATGATCGGCATTAACTTCATCCTCTGGTCGGAACGAGTTTGCAATTTTGTTTATCTCAACCTCCAATCCGGGGTCTAATTCTAGCCGTTCCTTGAATTGCTGCTCTTCGATGCTCTGGAGCACCTCATCTGGAGGCAACATAACTACGTCAAGGCTGGCATATGGATTTCTGCAGGACAATTCACTTTTTACCTCGGACTCAGTAGGAAGCTTCATGTACCCCGAGCCGCGCGTACCCATAGGTTGTTTTAGCTTGGCGACGGCGAATTGTGTCACCTTTTTTAGCAACTGTTGGAAAATGTTTTCTTGCATGATTTCTTGCAGGTTGTGACTGAGCACCTCTATCAACCCTGATTCCCAGACAAAAAATACCGGGTAATCTCCTGCTGATTCATAAACTGGCATCAAATTGTTGGCAACTTTCATGCCGGTTGGCTCGCTGACAAGTCCGCCGTGGAAATGGATTACGAGCGGCGGCTTTCGGGGGTCAGCGGAGAAATTGGTGAATAGATGGTCAAGGTCTGATTTGGTGGTGGCGTCGAAGGCACCGTTTTTAAGATTAATGAAGTGGTCTTTGGTGAGCGGCATAATCACCTCCCCGCGGAAAGCAGAGGTTTATTCAGTATGCCTTTCGCTTTAAATGTTCCCTTATGATATATCCTTCAAAAATAAAAGTAAAGACATTGCAAGCGTCCATAACATTTTAGGCTGATCAATCTGTCATATTCGACAACACAAAACTGACGATTGTGAGTATCAGTTGTCCTCGAACCGGAGCACTCACTACGTGAAAATACGAATATCCTTTTTGCCGAAGGCACGTCGAGTATGTTTGCCCTGCCCAAACCCATTGATTTACCACGACCTCTCCTTTTGTCATTAGCTGAATAGTTCCGGTCCAGTCTACTTTGAAATGCAATCGACATAAAGATTTACTCAGTTCTATAGGAGTGGCGGACATTTTACCCATTCCGGAAAATTGCCATATTACGCATGGCTCTGGCGGTGGTTTTGTCGGGAGCGTAATGGGAGACGTTTTACTCATGGCTCCCATAAGAATCTTGAATTCAGCTATCCATCGATGAACAAAATCCTCATCCTGTCCATCAGTAAGATTGATCATCGGTTCATCACTTATCTGTAAAGATGTGCTTGCTGGGACGAGGTAAATACTGGTACCACCATTGGGAGTAGGTCACTTGATAAGAAATCGAGCATTCTGATCCACTCTACAATTATCTATTTGACTTGTGTCGCTAAAAACATCTGTATGCCCATTTGTGCTATTTGGTCCAGGACTTCTTCGATATTGTCGACGTGGCCGTCCTCGTCATTGAGAATATGCTCGAGGATCTCACGGGTGGCGTAGTCTTTGGCATCACCACATACCTGGATACCCGCGTTATATTGCCTAACAGCATCAAGTTCGGCCTCACGGTCGTTGGCAAACATCTTAGGCACATCTGCGCCGATGTGCATCTTCTGTAGCTCGCTGACCACCGGAATACCTTCAAGAAATATTATGCGACCGATGAGAGCTTCCGCGTGTTTCATCTCGGTTACAGCACGCTTCTGTATTGTTTCGTGAAGCTTATTGTAACCCCAGTTATCGCACATCTCAGCGTGTACCATATATTGGCTGACCACCGTTAGCTCACGAGCTAATAGAGAGTTAAGTGTTTCGATTACTTTCTGATCCCCTTTCATTTTTACCTCCAGATGCTCTTCCTAATACAATATGTAAGCCTTTTTTTTACATTATTTTGGCGATTCTAATTCTGCCTCCCCATTGTGTTATCACAGCGATCCCACCTGGTTAGGTGCGCTATTGGACAACCACTGTTCCCTTCATAGACGGATGAATCGAACAGTGATAAGGGAAAGTACCTGCGTTGTTGAATGTATAGGTGAATGTAGCATTTGGTGCCATATTGCCACTCTGAAAAACACCATTATCGCTGATTACTGTGTGAGTCGTAGAATCCTTATTGGTCCACGTTACGGTGGTACCGACCTTGATAGTGAGTGTAGCTGGTGAGAAAGCGAGATTAGCCATGTTTACAGAATTTGCCGAAGCAGGTGTAGAAGAAGTCTTCGATGAAGACGATCCGTATCCCGAACATGCTGAAAGGGAGAAAATAGCGATCAGGGTAACAATAATTAGTGTCGGTAGTAATAGCCGGTTTACAATGCTTTTCATTCAATCCTCGCTTTTATTTTCGAATATTCGGTACTCTATTGTTATCAGTGAAACTAAGATAGGGATAGCTAGTATCAATCTCCCGAAAGGGAACACTCGTTTTTTCATTATAGATTTTCTCTTTTCTTTTATTTGAATGGCTCGACTTTTTTTGTAATACTCTTGCGACGTTTTGGACATGACACCAGATAAGAATGGAATCACATCCAACTCAGGTTACTGTCCACCAAGACCTCCGGTATAATTTATAACGTATACTTGAATTGAATCGGAAACGCCGGGTAAGAGCGGTATATGGTCATTATTCACTAGTTGCACGTAAAAGGTATGTAAACCGATTGGGACATTATCAAAGGTATAAGATGTGCCTGATACATGTGCCCAGACGCCGCTAGGTGGAATCGCCGGCTTGGTTGCGTCAGTGGGTGGCTGGACATCCATATAGAAATGCAAGTGCCCCTCACCTGCAGCATTTGACTGTCCTTGCTTGTCCACTACATTGAAGTTACTGACACTTGCGGTAATAGTGATTGAGCCGGTCTTCTTGATTGCTCCATTGGCGGGAGTTGAAATTTTTATTCTGGCATTGGTATCCAGAGTAACCGTAATCTTCTGCACCACCGGTGGGTTGAGAGGTGTATGATCGTTATTTACCAGTTGTACAGAGATGGTATGGGTGCCGGGTGCCACATCTTTGAAGGTATAGGTGGTGGAAACTTCATGTGTCCATGTACCACTAGCAGGAATAGCTGGTTGACCCTGAGTAGTAGGAGCATCAACGTCCAGGTAGTAATGCAGATGTCCCTCCCCAGCAACAGCAGCTTGACCCTGTTTGTCCACTATGTTGAAGTTAGTAACTTCAACATTAATCGACAGGTCGCCAGCCGGAAGTTTATCCTCGCCCTTTGGTGATACAAACTTGACTTCCGGACTGGTTGCACCGAGCTTGAACCCGATTATAGAGGTTGGTCCACCAGGTCCGGCAACAGGTAATACCATCATATCTGCCGCAAATGAAGGCCAGGCGTTGATTCCCGCTGGTGTTTTGTAGCTCCAGACCTGTACGCCGGTATCACGCTTAAAGGCGTAAAGCATTCCATCGAACGTTCCTGTGAATACGAGGTCGTTGACTACAGTAGCTCCGCCATAACCACCGGCAGGAAACTTCTTGTCCCACAATATGTGACCCGTATTAACGTCAATGGCAACCAGGTCGGAGGTGTTTTTACTGAAATCCAACGCCAAGGTTAGACCGTTAGTGTACTCAACGGCCAAGTTGTTTGCTAATACGTAGACCACTCCATTGGCATATGCCATCGGTGTCTCTACCCCGCCGAGAATACCGGGAAGAACGGTTATTTTACCATCAACCGGATACGATGCTAGCTTATCGTTGCCATTATGTTCTCCGACCTCGGTCTCCCATAGGAGAGCGCCAGTCTCACGGTTCATAGCATATACCACGCCCATTTTGCCAGCAGCCAGTACTATATCCTGTTGCTTTTCAGCATAATTGGCACTGGCTAGAATTGGTGGGATCTCAAGATCGTAGTCAGAAATATCGTGAGGCCATACCTGGTTGTACCACTTCAGTTCACCGGTCTTATGTTCTATAGCCAGCAGGCTCTGAGTATAAAGGTTCGGTCCAGGTCGGCTGGTCCCGTTTGGGTAGTCTTTGTCGATTCCAGGTGATTTCGTTTGCCCGGGAAATGGAGCTACATTAGCTATTCCCCAATAGGACATGCCTGTCTTGACGTCGATTGCCGGTGAATACCAGGCACCGCCACCGCTGTTAATTTCTGGATGCCCCCACAGACTCGTGTCCTTTATAGTGTTGAAGTTCCAAATGACCTTGCCTGTGTTCTGATCAAGGGCATACAGCACACCCTTGCCGCCGCCTGCGTAGAAAACGCCAGTATTTCCAGGTACTGTCGAAAGGTATACAAGCCCATCATATACTGTGGTCTGAATGTCTATTCCGTTAACACCCTGAGATGGATCCTTGGCAATGTCTATAAGAGTCGTTTTCCATAGTTCTTTGCCTGTATTTGAATCAAGGGCGACGACATTATAAGGACCGGCACTGACAAAAACCTTGCCATAGCCGACCGACGGTCCATTGGGGCCAGTATTAGATAAGTTGTATACCGTTTGCCATTTCTGCTGGCCGGTAGCCAGGTCTAGAGACATGGTGTTATTACCCAGGTCTTGGATATAAACACTGTTTCCCATAATAATGGGCGAGGTGGATATTGATCCGAATGAACTCTGCCCACTAGGTACGTTAGACACCCATGCAGCACCTAACGTACCCACATTACTAGAGTTTATAGCAGAATCCATTGTGGCTCGGGTATTACTGTAGTCTTTGTTAGCAAGTGGCCAATCTTTGGTATATTGTGCTACCTCAGGAGGAGGTGATCCTATCGCGGTCGTAGTAGTCGTTTTTGCTGTGCATCCGGCGACACCAACTATAACAATAACCATCATCAATGTTAAGAAATACTTTCCTAAGTGTTTCATATTTGGTTCCACCCTTTACTTAATACCGCTCGGTGGTAATTATTGCCGATAAACCGTATACAAGTCATAAAATTGCGTGTGGAAATATTACATAATCATGTCATTTCGGTCACTTTTAGAGAAGAACGAGGCGTATGAAGCGAACCTGTAGTGGTCAGCTTTTTTCGTAGTCAACAGAAGCAAATTACCAAATAAAGTGAATTTCGAGGGGATAAAATAAGAAGCCCGGATCTGATTCTTTTACACTTAATTTACCCGAAAATGATAAATCAAGTCTGAAGTTATTTGCTTTTAGTGAAGGATTATTCTACGGGGATTACCGACACAATTGCTTGATTTAGTATATGGAGTAACTAACTTAGATGGCTCCGGCTACAATAGAATGGATGACGATCAAGGCATCAAATCTAAAGTAGGAGGAGCCATCATAAATGGAGAATACCGCAGCCAAGTCCACCCCAACCGCCATCTCGATATCCTAGCAATACTTAACGTTACAAGCTATTGTGCATTCTCGACCCAGAATTTTTTCACTATTGACAGCGTGATGCGAATGGTTTATCGTTCGTAGCAAGAAGGAGGTGAACGCATGCAAGCATATTGTGTGAAATGTAGGACCAAGAAAGAAATGAAGAATGCTAAGGCTATCACTATGAAGAATAAGAAACCCGCTACTCAGGGCGTGTGTCCAACCTGTGGCACCAAAATGTTCAGAATTGGCAAAGCCTAGGTTTTTCCGGGAAACGCAACAATAATGAAAAAGCCGAGTATACCGCGTAAGGCGGATCATTCGGCTTTTTCAATGTCTGGAGGGCACATTCTGGACAATTGTTAAATGTTAGATAAAGATTGATATTATTTGCTGAAAATCAGTCGCAATTTTATGTCTGCTGTTGAGCAAATTTTGATTCGTAGGTTTGAAAAGAATGGTTTCGAATCCTATAACCGCTGCTGAATCCAGGTTTTTTCTGTTATCGTCAACGAATATAGCGTTATGGGGATCCATATTCGACTGCTTTAGAAGCACATGAAAGATAGCAGAATCCGGTTTCCTGATGCCTATATCACCACTAATGACAAAGCCGGCAATATATTTTTCCAGCCCAAAGCGATGTCGAAGTTTTTTAGACCATTCCGATAAATCATTCGACAAACACCATACTTCATGCCCGTGTTGTTTAATTTCCTTGAGAAAATCAAGAAGTCCAACGGACAATGTATGCCTTAAAAGGTATTCATCTTCAAGTTCGGGAGCAACGCTAACTGATTTCCAAAAATCAGATGCAGAAATATTACCAAGGCTAGCCGAACGGTAAAGAGCCTCTATTTGTTGAACATCTCGACTACCACCTTTTTCAGCTATGAACGGGCAAAGTAAGTCAAGTACGTCATCTTTTACCGAGTAAATTACTCCCATCGCGTCAAGAACCACGACTTTGGTTTTTAATTTAAAGATTTGTATATTATTCATATGGAAATACCTGAGCTACTTCCGCTCTCTTTTTATCACCGCCTTGGTGAGCTGGTAGTCAGTTTCAAGGTTAAGCCAGAATCTTGCTGGTATCTCCGGCATAACTTCCTCGAGTTGCAGGGCAGTCTCGGCAGTGATGGCTTTCTTTCCATTGATAATTTCATTTATCGCATTTAAAGGCCGTCCCATACGCCGGGCTAACTCCTTTTGAGAGAGACCACGTGCTTCGATTTCCTCTGCCAGGTACTCACCGGGAGGGATAGCAATATCTGGGTAAGCGTCCGTCTTAGTTACCATGGTAATCCTCCACATCCATAATACGCACTCTATCTTCCTCGACCCTTTCAATTATAAGCCGATAGTTTCCGGTAAGTGTTATAGCATATTGTCCGACTCTATTCCCTTTCAAGGGATGCAACCGCAGGGTTCTGTGGCCGTAGAGCTGGGTGAATTTATCCGTAGCTCGAAGAACTGCCAGCCGTTGGATATCCTTCCTTCCAATTGGAACACCGAATAGTCGACTAGACTCCGCGAAGTTCACACTTGCTTCCGCCAGTCGATTCGACGAGAATTCTAATTTCACCCTTACACCCTATAGCTGTAATCTATATCAAAATGCCCTCCCTGTCAAGCACTAAGGTAAGGGGTTCGCTTGTCCCGACTTGTACCGGGTGCAATCGAGGTAGTGGGGTCTAGGGAAATCCCCTCACATCTACCAATGCATGCAATGTTTTGCAAAAATTTACCTGGGCACTATCGCAATGTTCGTATTTATGCGCATGTATGTGCTAGAATGATCCCGAGTTCGAAAAGCGAATTTCATAGGAGATTCCCTATGGCAATTATAAAAGAGTGGTTTACCGTCGAAGAAGCATCTGAATATTTACGCGTTTCCAAAAGAACAATTTACAAATTTACCAAAGAAGGTAGATTGCCGGTTTTTCTAATTGGAAAAGAGCGACATCGAAGGTTCCGTAAGGAGGATCTTGACAAGGTGCCGCTGCCAATCAAAGGAATCACGAAAACAGAGGAATTGGCAAAGTTAACAGCCAAAACCGATCCAGTCCTGGCTAACTTATGGGATAATGACAAGGACGCCGCTTATGATCGGATTTAACCGTGGAGACGTAATCCTCATAAACTTTGTTTTTTCTGATGAGAGTGGGGTAAAGCTACGCCCAGCGATTGTAGTTAGTTCAGATGATTATCATCAAGGACGGAATGAATCAATCATCTTAGCAGTCACCAGCCGGATAGACCGCTTACTAATCGGTGACCATTTTATAGCAGATTGGAAAGAGGCAGGGTTGCTTTTCCCCTCGGTGGCTACAGGTATTATAAGGACCATAAGACAAGATATGATTGACAGGAAACTTGGAATTATCTCATCCGCTGATATGCGGGCGATCGACAGTAATTTACACATCATGCTCAATTTGAACTGACCAATTCCAGTCACATTAATAAATATGAATAAATATGAACTTAGTCTAATTTAAATATTTGCACCCTGCCTATTACAGAACTCAGCTAGTCTGGATGAATCCAGCACTCTGATATGTCAAATAGTGAATCTGAAACTGAGTTTGAAGGTTAAGGTACCTCCTACTGATACCTCAGCTCCACCGATACCTCACCCAGCCCAACACTTCCCAAGTACCAATAAGCAGGTAACAAATAACAAACAAATTCAAAATTTCAAATTCAAAACGCTTGGGAGAGCGTTCCGATTTCATCGAGAAGGTAAGGGGTTCGCTTGTCCCGACTTGTACCGGGTGCAATCGAGGTAGTGGGGTCTAGGGAAATCCCCTCAACTCCACCAACCACTTATAAAAATATAACATAATTTAGCTAATTGCTATATAAGAATTCTACATTGTCCAAAAGACCATGCTGCAGAGAATCGAACTGTCTCCAACCAATAAGCTCATAGGTAAGCAAAGGTTTTAGTAACCACCCTCTTTAAAGTCGACTTTGAATTTCTTGACGTACGTCAAGTCTCGTGTTATTATTTAGGTAGACCTAAATAATAGGTACGCCTAAATCGGGGGGATTAGAATGAGCGACAGTACTGAAGAATATCTGGAAGCTTTGTATACACTCACTCAGGGCGGTAAAACGGCGACCACTACGGGAATATCGAAGCATCTTAAGATTGCACCTGCTAGCGTTACTGAAATGTTGAGAAAGTTAGCAGAGAACGGTTATGTAAACTACTCACGCTATCAAGGCGTAACACTTACGCCAAAGGGTTTTGAGTTAGCCGAGAAGATGGCTCGAAAACACAGATTACTGGAGCGGTTTCTCCATGACATGCTGCATATCGGCAATGATAAGGTCCATAATGAAGCCTGTGCCATGGAACACGCACTTTCGGATGAAACAGAGCGCGCTCTTTGCCAGACTCTAAAATCCCCGGCTAAATGTCCTGACGATGAGAAGCTTATCCCGCCTTGTAACCTGGGTTTTTCCAGTTGTGATGAGTGTGGAAAATGGGGTCCCGATAATCTGGAAGGAGTGGGTAAGAGAAAGGCAAATGTGGTCTCTATGTCCTCTCTAAAAGAGAAGCAAGAAGGAACTATTGCATTCATCAGAGGAGACAATAAGATTCTTCGGAGACTTTTGGACATGGGTTTGACACCCGGAACCAAAATCAAAGTCAGTAGAATTGCTCCGCTTAAAGGACCGGTGGAGATAGCCGTGAGAGGTTCCAAACTAGCCCTGGGAGATGAGATAATATGCAACGTCTTTGTTGAACGACCAGGAAATGAATTTGGAGGTCAGGCAATTGGCTAATACGGGTGCTTGTCATCCAACCCCTGGCGGAAAGAAACAAAAGAGGCAAAGTAATGGGAAACACCTGACCATTGCACTGGCTGGAAATGCCAACGTCGGCAAGAGTGTAATCTTTAATCAACTGACCGGTTCACATCAAACTATAGGTAACTGGCCGGGAAAAACTGTGGAAAGGGCTGAAGGTGTCCTCCATTTTAATGGTTATGATGCCACAATTGTTGACCTGCCAGGAATTTATTCTTTATCTACCTTCTCTCTGGAAGAATTGGTATCCAGGGAGTTTATCGCTCATGAAAAGCCTGATGTAATTATCAATGTCATCGGCGCTCCTGTGTTGGAACGGAATCTCTTCTTCACTCTCCAGCTTATGGAGATGGGCGTACCAATGGTTGTTTGTCTTAATCAAATGGATGTGGCTAAAGACAAGGGAATAATAATAGACGACAAAAAGCTGGAAGTATTATTGGGGATACCGGTCATGCCAACTATTGCCGCAAAAGGTCAGGGAGTGCATGAGTTAATTGAAAAAGCCATCCAGGTTGCCGAGAGTAAGCTCGAGCCGTCGACGAATTCAATCCATTTTGGGGACGGGATAGAAGCCGATATGGAAGAGCTAACCCGACTAATCGAGTCGGAACGGCTTAATCTGGAATATCCTTCTCGCTGGTTAGCTATCAAGCTGCTTGAGGGTGATACGAATATTAAAGAACTGGTCAACCAAAGGTCGGAAAACGTAACTCGCGCATCTGATGCTCGGGTAAGGAAAATAGAAGAGGTCCATCAACAACCTAGCTATGCCGTAGTCGCCTCGGAGAGATATTTACTTGCCAGCCGGATAGCGCGTGAGGTCCAGATACAGGAAATGGTAAAACCAACACTTTCAGACAGGTTAGACTGGTTTACCACGCATAAGGTATTCGGTTATCTTACGGCATTTGCTGTGATCGCCGGCTTACTTCTCTGGACGTTTACGGTGGGAAATTTTCTTTCCACCCTAATGTCTAACGCTTTCAGCTTCTTTCAACGGGTAGACCCGCAGGTAAACGGAACAATTTGGAGTATTATCTGGAATGGTATCTTTGGAGGATTTGTAGCAGGAGCTACCCTGGTTATACCTTATGTAGTCCCTTTCTATTTGATGTTAGCTGCACTGGAAGACTCTGGTATCCTAACCCGCGTAGCCTTCATGCTGGACAGCGTTATGCATCAGATGGGGCTGCACGGTAAAGCCATTATACCCATAATCCTTGGTTATGGTTGTAATGTCCCTGCAATTTATACAACACGAATCATGAGCACACGCCGGGAGCGGGTACTGGCAGGATTAGCTATTACCTTTGCCCCCTGCGCCGCCCGGACCATTATCATTCTCGGTCTGGTGGCTGCCTTCGTAGGTATCTGGTGGGCGTTGGCGCTTTATGTAGTCGACCTACTTATCATGTTTGTGGTGGTTAAATTGGCTGTAAAGGCAGTCCCAGGCGAATTGACGGGACTAATAATGGAGATGCATTCCTTCAAGACACCTTCGCTCTCTATTATGGCTAAGCAGACCTGGGCAAGGACTAAGTCATTAATCTTCATGGTTTTCCCGATATATATGATTACCAGTGCTGCAGTCCAGGGTGCTTATGCACTCGGCTGGCTGGAACCGGTGAACAATGCCATTTCGTTTTTGACCGTAGGATGGTTGGGGTTACCGGTAATTGCGGGAACACTCCTGATATTCGGCGCCGCCAGAAAAGAGCTAATCCTCCTCATGGCGGTCGTTATATTCGGTACGAACATAGGCGCATTTCTTACGCCAGTACAGCTCATTGTGCTAGCATTGGTAGGTACGATATATCCGTGTTTTGCCACTGTTGGCGTATTAACTAAAGAATTTGGCTGGAAGTCTGCGTGGGCAATTATCGGCACAAACCTGGCGACAGCTATCCTGGCAGGAGTTGTTGCCGCAAAGTTGCTTCCGTTAGTATTGTGATTGGCACGTTTTTAGTGTTGAACAGTATGCCAGTAGCCTGCTGTATTACCGGAATGAGTCTCTTCTCTTTAAACAGGAGTTCGGGAACTGTCACCCAAAGGTTCACCAGCCGTTCATCCTGCCAATTAGTCTGGGTTTACTTGCGCATGAAGGTGCTGAGAACTGGCTGATCGTATGGCTTCAAACCTTCTTCTCTTTAGACTGATTTCTCCCGGATGACTTTCCCTTCATTTTGAAAGTCAACTCATCTTCTACGAGGTCCACCAGCACTGTATCGCCTTCTTTGAACTCACCGCTCAAGACCTTGATAGAAAGCGGATTTTCCACGTATTTTTCCAAAGCGCGGCGTAAAGGTCGAGCGCCGTAAACCGGATCGTAGCCTTCTTTTGCCAGCCATGATTTGGCTTTTTCTGTAATTTCCATATTTAGTTTTTTCTCTGTCAGGCGTGCCTGTAAGTCTTTTGCTAGCAGGTCGATCACCTGACGCAACTGTTCTTCATTGAGCGCATGAAAAACGATAATTTCGTCCAGCCGGTTAAGAAATTCGGGACGGAAGGTCTTCCTGACCTCGGTCATGACCTTGTCCTTCATATCTTCATAGCTGGCTTGACGTGCTTTAACATCCTCACGCCTGATGGCGAAACCAATCGCAGATTCCCGTCGGATCAGTTCAACACCGGCATTGCTGGTCATGATGACCACTGTATTCTTAAAGTCGACAGTCCTGCCGTGTCCATCGGTCATCCGACCGTCATCCAATACCTGGAGCAGGCTGTTGAAGACTTCCGGATGTGCCTTTTCAATTTCATCCAGGAGTATGACGCGGTAAGGTCGACGCCTGACTGCTTCTGTCAGTTGACCGCCCTCGTCGTAACCGATGTATCCGGGAGGCGCTCCAATAAGGCGCGAGACAGTATGCTTTTCCTGGTACTCGGACATATCCAGTCGCACCATCGCGTTCTCATCATCAAACATAAACCAGGCTAGCGTCCGCGCTAGTTCGGTTTTACCAACTCCAGTTGGTCCCAGGAACAGGAAACTGCCGATGGGACGCCGCGGGTCTTTCAATCCCGCCCTGCTCCGTCTAATTGCTTCAGAGATAGCTCTGACGGCTTCTTCCTGGTTGACCAGTCTCTCATGTATGCGGTCTTCCATGTGGAGTAATTTTTCAGCTTCGCCCTCTAACATCTGAGATACAGGAATACCTGTCCAGTTGGATATTAATTGGGCAATGACTTCCTCTGTAACTGCACCGCTTATTTTTTCACTTTTTAGCCAGGCTTCTTTGGCTTTGTTATACTGTTCCTGTGCACGCAGGAGTTCGACTTTCAGTTCGGCGGCGCGCTGGTAGTCCTGCCGCTGCGATGCGGCTTCCTGCTCATTCGTTAGCTGGTTTACCTTTTTCTCCAGCTCTTTAACCTCGGGCGTGGCGCTTTCGGTATCGATGCGAAGTTTGCTCGCTGCCTCGTCGATTAGGTCGATCGCCTTATCCGGAAGGAATCTGTCCTGGATATAGCGTTTGCTCAACTCAGCCGCGGCTACCAGGGCTTCATCTTTAATCTCGACCTTGTGGTGAGCTTCATACCGAGGCTTCAAACCTCGTAGCATTTCTATCGTTGCAGCAACCGTCGGTTCTCCGAGGAATACAGGCTGAAGCCGGCGTTCCAATGCCTTGTCCTTTTCGATAAATTTGCGATACTCATCCAGGGTAGTCGCGCCAATACACTGCAGCTCACCGTGTGCCAGCGCAGGTTTGAGCATATTGCTGGCATCGATAGCTCCTTCAGCCGCGCCTGCCCCTACTACTGTGTGTATTTCGTCGATAAAAAGTACCACTTCCCCTTTTGATTCGCGTACTTCGTCCATGACCGCCTTCAAGCGCTCTTCGAACTCACCGCGAAACTTGGTGCCGGCAACCAGTGCTCCCATATCCAGGGCGATGACTTTGCGCCCTTTCAAAGAGTTGGGGACGTCGTCCGCAGCTATTTTTTGTGCCAGCCCTTCGGCAATAGCGGTCTTACCTACACCCGCTTCACCGATAATTACCGGATTATTCTTGGTGCGGCGGGTTAAAATCTGCATTACGCGCTTGATTTCGTCCTCGCGCCCGATCACCGGGTCGAGTTTTCCCTGCTTGGCAAGTTCAGTCAGGTCGCGACCGTATTTTTGAAGGCTGCGGTATTTGCTTTCAGCGCGAGCGTCCGTAACACGGTGCCCGCCTCGTATTTTCTGGAGCGCGGCATAAATCTTGTCGCGGTCGATGCCGTATTTTTTCAAGATGTTGAAAGAATCACCTTTGCCTTCGCTGGCTATGGCTATAAAAATATGTTCCGAGCTAATGAATTCGTCCTGTAAACGCTTAGCTTCAGACTCGGCGGTATTGTAGAGTGTGACGATACGGGGTGTAGCATATATCTGTCCCGTCCCGGTAACTTTAGGCATCCTCTCCAGGACAGCGCTTACGTCACTTTTTACCAGGTTAATATCAACGCCGAGATCGCGGAGAATATCGCCTACCAGGCCTTTTTCTTGCATCAGCAGGGCATAGAGGACATGCTCTACGTCCCACTGGTTATGATTGAATTGCTGCACTAGCTGCTGGGATTCGATAATCGCTTCCCAGGCTTTTTCTGTGAATCTGTCCTGCCTCATTGTTTCCTCCCCAGAATTAACTTCTAGTATTCATCCCAAAACGAGCAGTCAGAAATTCCGTAATGTTAGTATGTACTGCAGGAAATTCCCACTGGTATTCGTGTCCGGGCGTATTAATGCAATGTGTAAATTTAACCGGTTTGCCCTCAATGTGACCTTTAAACCAGCGATTGAAAGCTTTAATATACGACCTGGTTCCTGCCCAGAGATTACGCTGGCACATAGGATCGGATTGTATTCCGTTGCTGTCGATTGCCAGCGTCCGTTCCGATAACACTCGACGCGGTACATGAGGGAAGAACGTCCCCAGCTCAATGCTGTATATCCGTTCGTGCTTACCCAGTTTTCGCATCGCGACGTTATCAAAAGCAGCCCCCTGGCTCGCGCCTACCAGGATTATCTGGGTTCCGGTTAAATTATTCAGAAGAAGTTTTAGTTCCTCCGACATCACCTTGGCGCGCGGCGACCCACCCGTGAAAAAAAACCTCGCTTCTTTGGGAATGTCCATCGTATGTTTCATCCAACCATCGCTGCTGCGGAAATATTGCACTACGCTGTAACTATAATCTAATTTCTTGAGCGTAGATGTGACTCCAGTCACTATGCTTTTTTCCCAGTCGAGCAGTCCTTCCCACTGTGTATTTCCCCACCCACCGGGACTATGAACCACCAGGAAATCCTTGTTTTCCGCCTGGGTAAAAAATGTCCCAAGCCGCTTGATGAGCTGCTCTCTCTTCTGGCGGTTCCATTTATAATATTTTTTTGCCAGTCTAAGGACATCTTCGTGTGGAAAAACCAGTTTGACGGACAATTGTTCTTCCCTAGAAGTTTTTGTTTCTTGTTTCAACAACTATTTTCTCCCTGCTAGCCTTTTTGCCTCTCTCCTGCAGATACGTGCATTTGTCGTCCTGCCACACCCAGAGATGATGCCCGCGCACAAACCACCCTCCGATCGATTGTTTTGACGGATAGGCGATAAAAACAGAATCGGCAACACGTATCATCTCTTCTAATGCTTGCTTGGCGTCTATTGCGGTAGGTAGATGCTCCAACACATGACTGAAAAACACTGCGCCAAAAGCTTTGTCTGCAAAGGGCAGGTGGGTGATGGTGCCTACTACCCCACCAGGTTGTCCGGCGAGAGCTTTTTTGTCTACATCCAGGCAAATATCCCCGGAACCATGAGCCGGTTTGTTGAAAAAGCGGCGGAGAGGTTTGACACCCCATGGATTCCCGACAAGGAAGGGTTTTCCCGAGCTCCGTGCGCAAGCCAAAGCCGATTTATATTTACGATTTTTGTCACGAATCTCCAGTAACCATACTATTAGTTGCCAGATAATGGCAGCAACAATAATTCCGCCGATTATGAGGAGGGTAATGATAAGCTTGTCACTTATGTTTTCACCGCTGAGTAATAAGTTCAAGCCGTAATATCCTGAAAATGCTAAAACCATGCTCTTTACTAGCTGTCCCATGAATCCGATAGAAATAAATTTATAAGCCGGATAACGCAAACTTGCGATTGCCAGGGTCATCGGAAGATGCAGCGGATTACCGGTTACCGACATGAAGAAGACCGTCCAGTCGCCGTATTTGTGAATCCATCCCACGGCTTTATCATAGAATTCCGGACTAAACCGGTTGCTCAATTTCTGGGATAGTCCTTTGCCTCCTAAGCCAATCGCAAAGGTGATCGATTGCGCAAGCGTGGCGCCTCCTGCTGCGGCAAGCCCAACCCACACTGGCGCCCAGATGCCGTAGCTTTCCTGCAGCATACCCGGCAGGGTAAAAGTAAGCACCCAGTACGGCACCGGGACTGGCATAGCGCTAAGAGCACTGGAAAAAATGAAGGCGAGGACGAGCAACCCAAGGAGTCCGTATCGAGCCACAAGTCCGGTATCGGTAAGCTCATCACGATATATCAGTGCAACCACGCACAACGAAATGGTCACCGCTAGTCCGAAAACGCTGAAAATAATGTCTTTGCCCGACCAGCGTTTTTTTTGGGCTTCGAGATTGATCTCTGACGCGAAATCGCCTACATCAGCTCGCATCGAGGAGATCTTTTGCATTGGCAGGCGCGGATTACGTTGCTTTTTCATATGGGTTCGCATTTACCGGTATGCTCACGCATGAAACAGACATTATTATATCGTAATATTTATGTTACCTCAAGAGATACGCCTTGAGATACGAGTTCCGAGATGATTGCCAGGAACTGTTTCAGTATTCGCGCCGTAGCTCCCCAAATTACCTTGTCGTTGTAATGATAGAAATAACTATCTACGGTTTTGCCGTCGACGAGTGCAGTACCATCCTCGCAGCAGTCTTCTTTTAACAGCGCGGAGATGGGGACTTCGATGATCTCTTCGGTTTCGAACTGGTCGACTTTGAAGCGGCAGGGATAAGGGAAAAATCCTACCACAGGGGAAATGACATAGTTGGTCCCGGCAGTCGCCATATCGTCCAGTTGCCCGACAATCCTGACACAGTTGTGGTCGAGACCTATTTCCTCTTCGGCTTCGCGTATCGCGGTGTCTGCCAGGCACGTATCGACGTCTTCGCAAGCGCCGCCGGGAAAAGAGATCTGGTTCTTATGGTCTCTAACACGGTCGGTCCTTTGAATGAACAAAATGTAGTACTGCCCATCTTTAATGTACAAGGGAATTAGTACCGCCGCTTGTTTGCGTTTTGTGTCGACAACTCGTTTGATTGTGCGCTTTTCAAGGGCTTGCGCAAGCCTATCTATCACAATTCAATACTAGCACCACTCGTGATTTGAAACAAATTATGCATCAATTTTTTCCGATTTTAGACTAATTTATGATATAGTGTGTTATATTTTCCGCTATAATTATTTCAATATGAAAATTGTGGCTTTGGTTGGCATGGCTGGCGCCGGTAAATCTGAGGTGGCGCGCATCTTCGAACAGAGCGGCTATGTCCGCATCCGGTTCGGGGATATCACCGATAGAGAGGTAGAGAGGCGGGGACTGCGCCTGAACGAGACCAGCGAACGGTTTGTGCGCGAGGCATTGCGGACGGAACACGGCATGGCGGCATACGCTAAGCTCAGCATCCCTGATATCGACCGCGCTCTGGAAAGAGCCAACGTGGTGGTCGATGGAATGTATTCGTGGGAAGAGTATCTGCTCCTTAAAAAGCATTACAACGATAATTTGAGTATCGTGGCAGTCTGGTCGTCACCTCGAAAGCGCTATTTCCGGCTTTCGGTACGCGATGTCCGTCCTTTGACCCGAAAAGAAGCGGAAGAGCGCGATAAGTCGGAAATCGAAAACCTGAATAAAGGCGGTCCCATCGCCATGGCCGATTTCACACTTAAGAATGAATCAACTTTATCCAATTTGAGGAGACAGGCACAGAAATTGATCGAGAGGCTCGGATGAATAAAAAACCAACCTTGAAGAATGCTGGAAAACCGTCGTTCGTCAGGCCCGATTGGGATGAATATTTTCTTAAGATTGCGATGGTTGTCGGCGAGCGTTCTACGTGCCTGCGGCATCATATGGGTGCGCTGGCAGTCAAAAACCGGCGTATATTAACTACAGGTTATAACGGTGCAGCGGCTGGTCTCAAAGACTGCCTCGAGCTGGGCTGCCTGCGCAACGAAAATAATATTCCTTCCGGTACCCGCCATGAGATCTGCCGCGCGATTCATGCCGAGCAGAATGTTATTATCCAGGCAGCGCTGCATGGAGTCAGCCTCGAGGGCGCAACCATTTACTGCACGCATACACCTTGCATACTTTGTGCCAAGATGCTCGTTAATGCGCGTATTAAGCGGTTTGTAAGCTTTGGGAAATACGCCGATGATGCTTTCAAAGACCTCTTCAAAGAAGCAGGTATCGAGTTTGAAATCAAACCAAAGCCCCCAACGAAAATAACGTTTTTAGAGTGAGACTCCCTCTCCTTTGTCATCCTGGCCCCGAGTCAATTCCTGCTCCCTTCGTGAGGGGAGATTGAAAGGGATTTTCTCTTATTATTACTCCACACGCCCGCTTACAATCTGTCATCGCGAGCGCAGGCGTGGCGATCTGGTGGGGGAGTGATCATTTTATCACCCCTAGATACATTCTCCCGATGAATATCGGGATCAGTACGACTTCCCGATTCCGTATCAGGTACGGAACAAGCTTGCATCAGGACAGGCTTGCGGAGTCGGATCGCCGCGCCGTCTATGCAGACTTCCTCGCGATGACCAGGAACAATTATACAGAAGACGTGCCCCGCATCCCTGAGGTTGCCGCGCTCCCTTCAAATTTTCCAAGGATCGGTCGCTCGCAACGACTCTGAGGAGTCGATTTGTTTTGTAAAAAAGGGGTGTACATTCGACTCGCTTAATGCTCGCTCCCGCGATTACGCGGGACAAGTCAGTATGATGCTGCGGCATCAAAATATCAGAAACACAAGGTTGTTGACGTGCGGAAGCCCTCTTGTGCCGAAGGGCACATGAGTTGTTCGGTTTCCCTGGAACCGAAAGAGAGCTGCCACTCTCAAAATCCGAAACACTAAACTCTAAATCCTAAATAAAAACAAAAATCCAAATTCAGAATTCGAATGTTTGTTTCGGTTTTTAAGCGACTACGTATTCCTATGCCCCGAACGGGCACCCGCGTGTTTTAACGCGAGGGGATGGATTCTGACGACAGATTTTACTGCTCCTTCATGGACTTTACACCCCAAAGTCCTGAATGAATTACACAGCCAGAATCGACGGCGTCTTTATTACCGGAGACCGCCACGTTGTAAGGATATGATAAGGGATGTGGAAGATAATGGGCAAGAGAGTTTTGTCGCGATGCTACAAACTCTAAATCCTAAACTCTACACTCTACACTCTAAAAAATTAGCCCTCTCACCCCTCATGGGAGAGTCCCGACTTCTTCGGGATTTCCCGACTATGTACGGGATTCCGTATGAAGAAAAAGAATCGGAACCGTATGAATCATTGAATCGGAAAGACGGAAAGATGGTGAGAGGGGGTAGAGAAACTTCCTACCACACCATTCTGAGGAGCCGCGCGACGAAGAATCTCCAGCACCTACTCGGTAGGCTGGGAGACCCAATCCTCTGGATACTGGCCTGCGCCAGTATGGATAATTAGACAATCGGCACTCGAATAAAATTCATGCTGGAGGGGTAATGGAAAGGAGATTAGGATTTAGACATTAGATATTGGAAATTAGGTATTAGATATTTTTACTTGATATTTTCGCCCTGGTAAGTTCCCGAATATCCCTCGGTCTCCGAACTTAGTCTAAAAAACACCAGCTGCATCATCCGGGCGTTTTTCTGTACTCTGAACCCCTGTGTGTTATAAACGACCATCAACGACTGCGAACGGCCGTTGTAACCTGCATCCCAGACCGCCGTGCCGATATTCACCCCGCACCTCAAAATGCTGCTGCGAGGCCTCCCCAGTGCCATAACCGTATTTGGGAGATGCACGATCTCGTTGTAGGTAATAAGGTAGCTCCTGGGAATCAGGTCGATAAATCCATCCTGCCCGAAAACCAGCGGCGACAGGTCAGGTAAGCGCCGCTCCGCATTGTCAGCGCCCATCTGTCCCCAGTTTTGAAACATCGCAATGTCGCGCAGCGTGAGGTCGAAACCGTTGGGCTGGAGCTGCTGGGATAAGTCAAGATAACCTTCCACCAGCGGCGGTTTCTGCTCAACCAGATGTTTGATGTCACTTTTAGATAAAACAGCGCTCATTATTAACCATTTTCAAACATAGACCAGAGCCAGTACATCAAGATAAAGAACGCAATTGCTAATACCACTATAAGAGATATCGTGAAAACTCTTAACTGCGGGATCCTGCTGTTGCGTTTGGATATAACGCGTGCCAGGAAATAGCTTGCCGCAATAGCGACCAAAGTAACGACGACGATAATGATTATTACAGGCGGCAAAGAGTTCATTGGGCGATTATATCACATTCTAATTGTTCTGTTCGCTTGAATATGTGAGTTTCAGACGCTTTATCTAAATGAAGTATTCAAAGTGTTGGAAGTCTGGTGGCAGGAGGTGGATTTGAACCACCGACCAAGGGCTTATGAGTCCCCTGCTCTGCCGACTGAGCTATCCTGCCAATAGGTTCATTATAGGGCAAAACCACAGCGCCCAACAACCCATTGATAAGTAAAGTGTTAAGCACTTTTTCAGAAGCAGGACGCTTACCTGTCCCTGATTCATTACTTCGCCAAGCCAAGCAGTGAAGCAATCCCTCCAATCAAGCTGTATAAGCTAATTGCCATAGCCACAAAGACAAAGATAGACCGCTCCTTATTCCTCATTATGCTAGACAGCCCTGTGACAAATGCAGCTAACGCCGTGCCCGCAAGAATGGCTGTTAAGGCATAAGCAAGAGCCATATTGTAATCCGGTCCTGGACCAAGTATTACTTGAAACAACGCAAAGAATAAAATGCTAACCACAACCAAGCCGATTGACCACCAGCCCAATACACTCTTAGGTAGAATATTAATCTTCATGCTCATCACCTCCATACCGGATGTCTTCTGGCTGGATTCTATCCCCGGCAGCAATGGGTGTCGATAAAGAGCCAAGAGATACAACTGTTTTATCGTTTTATTGTTGTTGCCTATCTCTTTTCGGTTTTTGGTTTATAATCCTTCTGCTCTTTCCGTGCAAGTCGTGGGTCGGGTCGAATTTCTGAAGGTTCGTGTGGTTGTCGTGATGGTCGAGGTTTGTTGGGTTTATCAGCCATTAGTGTCACCTCTGCATTTCAAAATCCATAGTATCCTTGGGAGGTTTTTCCGAACACTCAATCTTTTTCTCTAATTTGGGGTCAGTCTTAATCTCTGAAGTTTCTTGCTTCTTTTTGGGTATATCCTCTTTTTTACTCATTAATGATGCCTCTGAAATTTACTCGAACGCTAAAATAATCA
>Ga0315281_10003016_pt1 | contig 24808 bp, 21 predicted proteins | sample YL17G07_0_MG_FD_204540 | JGI IMG/M metagenome (GOLD analysis project Ga0315281, IMG submission 204540) | Sediment microbial communities from Yellowstone Lake, YNP, Wyoming, USA - YL17G07_0 | ecosystem: Environmental > Aquatic > Freshwater > Lake > Sediment | place: USA: Wyoming | collected... | reverse complement strand
ACTTCACAAGCGGTGGACAAGAAGATCTGCCCCGAGTGCAACAAGAGGCTTAACAGCGCATGGATCCCGGCGAAAATCTGCACTTTCTGCGGGACGACTTTTCATTCGAAGTGCTTCTCGACGGGCAGCTTGTCTATCTCGACCAAATCAGCGATCGCACTGTATCCAAACAAGCGGAAGGACATCGTCAATATCGAGCGATCGCACAAGTATGCACAAACATGGAACCCGAGCCGTGTCAAATCCATGCCGGATGATGAAGTGATAAAGGGCACTACCCAGGAGTTCTGCAAATTCTGCGTCCCCATAGTCAGAGAAATGGCACCAAAGGTCGGAAGCGACCTCGAGAAGGCCGGCCGGTATGCAGATGCGGGAGACTTGTTCGAGGAGTTCGGCATGTTCGAAGCCGCGGGAGCGGCGCGGAAGAAAGTGAAGGCGCAGGTCGTGACCAACATAACACTCGACATCAACCAGCTACTCGATAAGCTGAAAAGCGGGGGCCTGGTCACCGTCTACAAGTGCCCGAATTGCGGGGCCTCCATCAAGATAAGCGGGGAGACCTCGACCACCCAGCTGTCCAAGTGCGAATTCTGCGGAACCGTGCTCAGGACGGACGACCTGCTGAAATTCATCCGGGATATCCTCGGATAGGGCAGGAACAGGGTCGTGAGAGGGTTTTTAGCTCCTGCCGATCACCGGGTTCGAACCTATTAGGTTCACGATTCGAGCTCCCACCATAGTAGAAGCCCGGTGATTATTCCAGAATAAACCTTATCTCCTGACGAGGGGATGACTGGGCGAGGAAAATGGTTGACAAGAACAATAGGCATTTTATCCCAATAATATGGCTCATCGGCGGAGCTGCCATGCTTATCTTCGGTATTCTTTCTCTATTGTCCAATTTCTGTGCGTGCATAGAGGCAGCCAAAAATCAGCTGGGAAGCACGGCTTTTATCGCCATAGGTTTTATTGACATCATCATTTACTGTAGCTATGTTCTCGGAACTGGCATACGCCGCTCAGGAGCATCCGGCTCTTCCGAGGGAAAAAGATCATCCCCCGTCGTAGGGGGGAGCCTGATCCTTGCGATAAGTGTTGTCTCACTCGTGTTCATCATGATATTCTGGGAGTATGCTCTATCGAACCCAAATCATGCGTTTCAATTAATGGTAATATCATGGATAATCTGTTCCATCATCGGCATAATCGGAGGGATTTTCGCAATAGGCAGGAGTTTTTTTCCGGTTGCAGTCATCGGAGCTTTGTGCGCGACATGGGCGAGCTTATCCGTCCTTTTCATCCTCGGTTTACCAGTTGCATTGGTCGGCTTATTCCTCATTGCATCTAGTGAGATGCAATTCGAGAGGGCATGAAGAGCTTTTGTCCCCTCATTTCCGTACCTTCGTGAGATTCGGAAAAAGGCTTATCTCCTTGCAATATGATAGTGAAGGTTGGTGGGGAGAATGGAAAAAGAACTGGAGACGGAATACAATCTCCTCGCAACAGCCCCGCTTGCTGCGAAATGGATAACGGACCATAGGCGATTCACCGAGAAGGAAGTCGAGGAGTATTCGAAGCTGTATCCCGTTCAATTCGAATATACGGCAAAAATGACTATAGAAGGTATCGTAGAGTTGCTCTCTCGACATCGAAATAGCATGGTCTATGGCAAGCAGATAGAGGTGGTGCTATCTCCTGATGGGATAAGATGGTTAGAGGAGACCTTGCCGATGATCAAGAGGGTTGCATTTAGAGCCAGTGAAACGAAAGCCCCCGAATGACACGCGCGATCGGAAAAAGCCTTATTTCTGGGCGAAGGGATGACTACAGGATGAAACTTGACGAGAACGTGAGCCTCTGGAAGGTCGACAATCTCCCCAGGAATCCCTCGCTCAAGAAGGACATCAAGGTCGATGTCGCAGTGATAGGGGCGGGATACACCGGATTGTCGTCTGCGTATCACATCAAGAAACTCCAGCCTGGCAAAGAAGTGGTGGTGCTGGAAGCAGGAGGCGCCGGACAAGGCGCATCGGGGAGAAACGGAGGGATGTGCCTCAATCAGCCCAGCATCGACTACATGGCCATGGTGCATCCGGAAAGCCACAAGCTTACGTATGATGCCACTGCGCAGTGCATAAAAGAGATCGCGGAGCTGATGAAGGCACAGGGATTCGGAGCCGACATCAGATTCAGCGGCTCCCTCATGACCAACCTTGACAAGATGGGGGTTGAGAAATCAAGGGACTACGCGAAGAAAGCGGAATCAATGGGGATCCCGATAGAGTACTGGGGCCGAGATAAGATCGCACGTGAGATCGGCACCACCGCGTATGCAGGAGGCCTGTATGACCCGAACGCTGCTGAATTGAACCCGATGAAGATGGTGCTGGCACTTAAGAAGGCGGCGGAGGCTCTGGGCGTGGTCGTCTATGAGAACAGTCCTGTCCTCAAGATAACCGAGGGCAGACCCGCACGTCTGCTCGTAGGTGAGGATGATGGGGAGAGTCACACCGTGTCTGCCGATGCCCTAGTTCTTGGCACGGACGGATACACGACGGGGCTGGGCTTCTTCAGGAACAGGATCATCGTGGCTCATACTGAGGTGGCGGCAACGAGAAAACTCGAGGAAGGCACCTTTTCGAGAATAGGCTGGAACAGCAGAATTCCCTTCCACGACGACCATATCTACCTATTCCATTTTGGCACGACGGAGGACGGCAGAATCACCATCGGGGCAGGCAATTCGGAGTACTTCTTCAACGACAGCATCACCTACAGGAAGGATCTGGACAGACGAAGACAGGCCCTGAAGAAGGAGCTGATCAGGATCTATCCCGCGCTGAAGGATGTGGAGTTCGAGTATGTATGGAGCGGCGTGATGTCATTCTCCCTCGACATGGCGCAATCCGTTGGAGTGACCGGCAAGAACAAGAACATCTACTACGGCCTGGGATATGCGGGACATGGCGTTTCCCTCGCTTTCCTGTTTGGCAAAGTCATCGCAGACATCCTTTCAGGAAGAGGAGACGAGTGGAAGCAGATGCCATTCTACCAGCACAGATTCCCTCCATATATTCCGCCGGAACCTCTGAGGTATCTGGCGGTCAAGAGCTACATGGGCTATCTGAGATTCCGGGATCGCGCCAGGGGCAGGTAATTGAAAAGCCGACAGCGGTCATGTGCTATGAGCGGGACCCTGCTCAATGTCACAGAGGCATCATCGCATCGGAACTCCAGGAGCAAGGGCTTTCTGTCAGGGATTTATGATCGCTTAATCCTCATTCATTTATGAACAAATGCAGGCCCTAATTGTAGCAGTTGATTTCAAACGACGGTTGGGATTTTTCCTTCATGTGGCTACGACATATGTTTATGTTGATGAATCCGGAGATCTGGGAGCCCCGAATGGTTCATCCTTCATCACAATAGCCGCTCTGGCGACGCGGAACAGGTTACGGATAGAAAGGATCCCGCAGAAGATCCGCAAGAAACGATTAAAGAAGAATCTTTTCCGCAAGCCCGAATTGAAATTTCACAATTCAGACGATAGGATTCGAGAGATGGTCCTGTCGATGCTGGTCAAAGAGCATGACTTCCAGATTGTGGCAATAACAATAAATAAGAAAAAGGCGGGGAGAGGGCTACAGTCGATGAAAGATGAATTCTACAACCATTTCTGTGCCGTTCTTGTCGTTGAGATATTAAAAATGAATCCTTCCGAGAACGATTTCGTCTTCGTCTTCGACGAGAGACCGAAAAGCAGGGATTCCAATATCGAGTTTGAATCGCACATATATGGGAGAATTCGACATGAATTCACCGAGATGGGAATCACTCCTCCGCAGACCCTTGCGTCCAGATTGGATTCGCAGAAATCAAGGGGACTTCAGGTGGTCGATTTCGTCGTCGGCGCGATTCACAAGAAATATGAATCCAATGAATCGAAGTTCTATGACATGATCTCTAATTCGATCTCAAGGGAGATGCGCTTTTTCTTCTGAGTCGGCGTTGTCAAGAGAAGGAGGGCAGACCCCGGACGGGGTTTTTTCACATGCGCCTCATGGCGCATTTGTACCATCCGGGACTTACCTGCCGATTACATTCACTGCGGAACTGCCGGATATAATTATCGAACGGAATCAGCTTCTCGGCCCGCCCCTCGTGCCCCCCATCAATATTGAAGCCCTATTGACTGCCTCAGAAAAGCCTTTTCTCCTGGGTAAAGTAGAAGAGAGGGATTCCGGATAATGATGAAGGAATGACAATGTCATCAAATGCAATCGACTCGAAGTACATCGAAGCATTAGAAGCCTGCAGCCGATGCTACTGCGGGTGCTGCAAGGATGGTTGTCCGATCTATGCGACGATGCTCGAGGAGCAGGTCTCTGCGCGGGGCAGAAATGCAATCATATTGGCGTACTTGAAAGGGAAGATCGAACCGGACCAGAGGATGGCAAGAGCGGTATACTCGTGCCTGCTCTGCCGTCTTGATGAAGAGAGTTGCCTTGCAAGGATCCCGAATGCAGAAATTTACGAGCACATAAGGCAAGATCTCTTTTCCCGCGGAATTGGTCCCTTGCCTGAGCATGAGTCTCTCATCGCGAGCCTAAAGAACTACGGGAACCCATGGATGCAACCCAAATCCGCAAGGGAGCGCTGGACGCGGCAGATCAAGGTTCCAAAAGAGGAAAAGGCGAAGTCTTTGTTCTTCGCGGGGTGCACATTTTCATTGTCTCCAGATATCGCCGCGGTTCCAGTTACGGCAACCAAGCTTCTGATGAAAGCGGGGGTGGATTTCTCGCTCCTCGGCAAGGACGAGCTGTGCTGTGGTTCGACGGCACTGAGGCTTGGAGACCGAAAGCTTTTCGAGGAATTCTCCCGTGAGAATGCGAAGAAGCTCGCCGGGTACGAGCAGGTCGTGACCTCGTGCGCGGGCTGCTTCAAGACAATGAGCCAGGATTACCCCTCAGAGAAAGGATCACCAGTCATAGTCCATCTGTCCCAGTTGCTATCAGAACTTCTGGATTCGGGAAGATTGAAACCGCACGCGCTCGATGCGAAAGTGACCTACCACGATCCCTGCCACTTGGGGAGGCATTCGAAGGTCTACGATCCTCCAAGGAAAGTCATAACCTCCATCCCGGGCCTGGAGCTCATCGAAATGAAGAACAGCCGGGAGCATTCAAGGTGTTGCGGGGCCGGCGCTGGGGTCAAGACGGCCAATCCCCAGATCTCTCTCGAGATAGCGAAGCGGCGCGTGGTCGAAGCTGAGGAGACGGGAGCAGAGATACTGGTGTCGTCCTGCCCCTTCTGCGAACAGAATCTCAAGGAAGCTGCCAACTCCCTTGGGAGCAAGATAAGGATAATGGACATTGCCGAATTGCTGCTCACAGCCTGTGAATAGTCCGGGGAGCGGATATGAACACCCAGGAATTGAGTCAATCTCCAGTGAAAAAGAGCTATCTGGTCGATAGGCTGGGCTTGTACATCGGTCTCGTTGCTCTATTGTTCCTCGTATCGTTCATTATTTTGTCCCTCCCGTTCGAGAACACATACATCAGGGAATCAGGGGTCAGCGATTATTACGTCAGGATTTTTGCTCTAATGGCGGTCGCGGCCGTCGTGATCCTCATCGTAGGACTGTTCTACAATGCAATGATCTGGATGGAGGGGAAGATAGCTGACGACGGCCGCAGCCTCACGAGGAGCAGGAAGCTCCTGATATCCATGGGCAAGCTTACAAAGGCGATATTCAGCAGAGATTTCGGAAGGCACATGAAGGTGTTCGTCGTCGATTCGCTGATCCTCAGGAAGCTATGGGGGATCAGCAAGATGCGATGGTTCATGCACGCGATGATCCTCTTCGGATTCATCGGCATGTTTATTCTCGATCTAATTGCGACAGCGGCGCTTGAGATATTCAACATCGATGCGTTCATCGATCCGAACGGCTGGGGGAAGCTCTGGATAAGGGACTTCGGATTCGAGCTGTTCGGCCTAATGGTTCTGATCGGCCTTGTCGGCGCGACCGCCAGGAGGTTCGTCTTCAGGCCTAAGCAGGTAATGACCGGGCAGGAAGACTTCTTGGCGATTGTCCTGCTGCTGATCGTTATCGTCGGCGGCTTCGTGCAGGAAGGGATCGGAATGACAAGCGACCTGCCGAGCCACGCCTCGCCTGACGCGTACTCATTCGTAGGAGCGTTCTTCGCGAGCTTCCTTCCAGCGGTCTCGAGCGCTACATACTCGCAGCTTTGGTTCATACATGCTGTTGTGAGCCTTGCGTTGATCGCATACATCCCCTTCAGCAAACTGTTCCATCTTTTCGCCGCGCCTCTGGCGAATCAGATAGGCGAGATAATCCGAAGGAGGGAGAAATCCTCTGCCCGCTAAGAAGAAGATAGACCTCTCAAAGATCCCGGTCAGCAGCCTAGTCGAGTTCGACGCATGCTCTCGGTGCGGGGAGTGCTCCATTTACTGCCCCACTGGCGGAGAGGCCGAGGAGAAAGAGGAGAGGACTCCCCGGGGAAAGATCCGAGCGATAAAGAAAGTGATCAGGACACAAAGGAATCCGATCAGAAGGGCAATCACCGGGGAAGATAAGCTGGACCGTATGACTTCGGATCTGGCGAAGAGCATCTATGAGTGCTCGATCTGCGGGATGTGTGGCGAAGCCTGCCCTCTATCCCTCAGGACTATCGAGATGTGGGAATCTTTGCGGGAGGCGATGGTCGCAAACGGCCTGGGCCCGATGGAACCCCACTCGTCGCTAATCAAGAGCATCGAGAACTACGACAACCCCTGGATGCAGCCGCGCACGCAGAGGGCGCGTTGGGCTAAGAGGCACGCGAACATCCTGGACGCGACGAAAGAACAGGTCGATTTGTTATACTACGTGGGTTGCACTGCGTCCTACGACCCAGAAATTAACGTGGTCGCCAACAACCTGGCCAAGATATTCGAGGCCGCGGGTCTGAAGATGGGCATCCTGGGGAAGGACGAGAAGTGCTGCGGATCGACGCTTCTGAGATTGGGGGAGAGGGAGAAGGCGAAGGTGCTCGCGCTCGAGAATGTGAATCTGTTCAAGAAGACAGGCGCGAAGAAGATCGTCACGGCATGTGCCGGATGCTACAAGATGCTCTATCAGGACTATCCGAAGCTGACGGGGGAGAAGCTGCCCGTCGTGCATGTGACGCAGCTTCTCGCGGAGATGATCGAGAAGGGCCTGATTCCATTGAAGAAAGATGCGGAAACTCTGACGGTGACCTATCACGACCCCTGTCATCTCGGCAGGCACACCGAGATGTATGACTGGCCGCGAAAGATACTGGCGAACTTGCCCGGGATAAAGTTGATCGAGATGGAACGCACAAGGGAGAAATCAAGATGCTGCGGCGCAGGAGGAGGCCTGAAGACGCTCGACCGAGATCTGGTGGGCAAGATCGCAGATAAACGCATCGACGATGCGTGCATGACGGGCGCCTCCGTGATCGTGACGTCATGCCCCTTCTGCGAACAGACCCTATCGGACGCGGCAAGGGCGAAAGGCGATAAAGTGAAAGTGCTGGACATTACGGATCTGATTGTCAAATCCATGCTCTGATGGACACATCATTTCTTGGACAAATTGGATGCAATTGGATCAATCAATAGAGTGAAAATTCTAAAGAGATTAGTACTGGTCTTGCGATTCATGGCACAGGGAATCACAATGGGGAAGCCCGAAATATTCAAAATCGCACTCGCTCAACTGGCGATGTCGCCCGATGCAAAGTCCAACATCGCCTCAGCCAAGCGCGCGATAGGGGCGGCAGCGAAAAGAAACGCGGACCTCTGCATCCTCCCGGAGCTGTTCACGAACCGATATGCCGGCCAATTCGAAGATGTGAGATCCGTTAAGGCTCGGCTGCCAGACCACGGACCTCTTATCGAACAATTCAAGAGAGCATCGAAGGACGAATCGATCGCCACCGTCGTCTCTTATGTCGAAATCCTTGACGAAGGCTCCTGCTATAACTCCGAAGTGCTCATCGACAAGAAAGGCAAAGTCATCGCTCACTATCGGAAGCTGCACATACCGGACGGAGTTGGCTATCGCGAGGACCGTTATTTCAAGCCTGGCGACCGGGGATACACCGTTGCCGACCTGGACGGAGTCAAGATCGGCCTGGGCATCTGCTGGGATCAGTGGTTCCCGGAGTTCTCGAGGACATTGGCATTGAAAGGAGCGCAGTTGATCGTGTACCCCAGCGCCATAGGCTCTGAGATCGTGGAGCCGGATTATGACTCGCGTCCGTCTTGGGAGCACGTGATGAGGGCGCAGGCGATCATGAACAGGGTGTTCATCGCCGCCGTGAACCGCGTCGGGCAGGAGGAGGTCATAAAATTCTACGGCGGGAGCTTCGTGTCGGATCCTTGGGGGAATGTCATGAAACGCGCCTCCCTGGTGAAGCCTGGAATCGTCTATGCCAGCCTGGACCTGTCTCAGATCTCAAAGGCGAGGGGATTCTTCGGTTTCTTTGATACGCGGAGACCTGACACTTATGACGTTCTTACTAGAGGTAAGTCGATGAAAGGTGATTGAAATGACAAAACCGCGGACACCCTCCGAGGATGGGCTTGCAATGCCGGCCGAATGGACCCCTCATGCAGGCTGCTACATAACCTGGCCCTGCAAGGAGGAGACCTGGCACGGATACATCCAGGAGGCGAAGAAAGCGTATGCCGAAGTGATAAACGCGGTGAACCGATTCGAGCCGGTCACCGTACTCGCAGATCCCACTGTTTCGGCCGAGGCTCGCAAAATACTCGGAAAGAAAGTTGAGGTATTTGAGGTCAGGCTGGACGATTCGTGGTCGAGGGACAACGGCCCGATATTCGTGACCTCCAAGGACGGCGGAGTCGCTCTCGTCAACTTCAGGTTCAACGGCTGGGGGAAGTTCACTCCCTACGAGCATGATAATGAACTGCCCATCTTCCTTTCAGAACGTCTCGAGATGAAGCGATACGATGCCCCGATGGTGCTCGAAGGCGGCTCGATAACCGTTGACGGTGAAGGAACGCTCATCGCAACAGAACAATGTCTGCTTAACGCCAACCGCAACCCCCAGCTGACGAGGGATGATATCGAAAGGAACCTTGCCAGTTATCTCGGTGCCAAGAAGGTGATCTGGCTCGGGCGCGGCCTCATCGGGGACCTCACCGACGGCCATGTCGACGCGATCGCATCGTTCGTCAGCCCGAAGCTCGCGATCGCGGCTTACACCGAGGACACTTCCGATCCCAATTCCGGCGCTCTGAGGGAGAACATGGATAGACTCCTGTCATCAACTGATGCGAAAGGACGATCGATAGAGATCGTCAAGATAAAGCAGCCAAAGGAGTTCGATTTCAAAGGCCATCGCATGACTCCCTACTACTGCAACAATTACATAGCGAACGGTGGAGTGGTCGCGCCGATATTTGGCATCCCAGGGGATGAGCCGGCCCTCGAAATCCTCAGATCGGTCTATCCTGGGAGGGAAGTGGTCGGAATCAAGGCAGGATACCTCGAGATTGGCGGGGGAGCCGCGCATTGCATCACCCAGCAGCGGCCGAAGGGGCGTACAATATCACCGTAATTGAGAACCGATCCGAGGCTATTGCGCCCCTCAATCGACTCGTGCTCCCGTCACCATGTGAGAATGTAAATCAGCCACTTTCTTAGCGAACCGATAATTCAAAGACACCGTACCGAATGACCCGCTCGAGTGGAAGAATGGGCCGAGCAGTGAAGATCGAGAAAGTGAATCGCGGGAATGTGAAGGACTTCCTTCTATTGATTGACGGGCTCGCGCATTATGAGAACGCTACGCCTCCGAACGATGCTGCGAAGCAAAGACTCGAGATTGACGCCCTGTCTGAGAACCCGCCTTTTCATGCCTTCGTGGCCTATTCCGAAGGCAGGCCAGTGGGCTACATCGTTTATTATCACAACTACTCCACCTACGACGGGAGGCGCATACTCTTCCTCGAAGACATCTTCGTTACGGAGGATGCGCGCAAGAAGGGCGTTGGCAAGGAGATGTTCAACTTCTGCCTGAAAGAGGCGAAGGAGCAGGGTTGCAGTGAGCTGGAGTGGGCGGTCCTCACTTGGAACAAGGACGCCATCGGCTTCTATGAGCAGAGAGGCGGCAAGCGCCTGGATCTTCATATCTACAGCATCGAGGAGAAGGATTTCGGGGAAAGCAAGTAGAATCGGCTGAGTATTCTCACGACATCGATGTTCCGACTGAGTAATGCTCACATTGGACTGGGAGCACGGCTACTTTTCTCGAGAGAAATCAGAAAAAGCCTTATCTCATGCGAGCCCGATGCCGGATTGGAGGAAATCATGGCGGCGATAATTAGGGCCTTGAGAAATCATAGGAACGATTTCAGGGCCAGGATGATGGTCATATCAATCGCATCCTTACTAGTTCTTAGCCTGTTCGCAGGACTGATCATTGCCTTTCCCATGACACAGAGCTTTCCGTCAAGAACATTATACACTTCTCATGCTCCGATATTCATCAACGGCGACGCAGGTTTTCTCGGATTGAATTCGTCCACGGGAATTTCCTGGGGTAGCGGGACTGTGGTCGATCCCTTCATCATCGAGGGATGGGACATTAATTCAACTGGATTCTTAATCGGGATAAACATCGGCAATTCAACGGCTCACTTCGTTGTACGTGATTGCATGGTGCACGATGCAACGCAGCTCGAAATACTCCTGGACAATGTCACAGGCGGCCGGCTGTTGCGAGATGAATGCACATCGACCCAAGATGGCTATAGCATCTATGTCAGGGATTCAGATCACTGTTTGATCGAGAATGTCAATTCATCAGCGAATTCCTATGGCGGGCTCTATCTTTTCAATTCCGACAACAACACAATTCGGAACAACACTTCCAGCGACAGCTTATTAGGAAACGGCATTTATCTTTTCAATTCAACTGTCAATGATCTTGAGAACAACAGTTGCCTTAGGAATCAAAATTACGGCATTGTACTTAGCGCATCTTGCGCCGATCGCCTAATCAACAATACATGCTCTAGCAATTATTGCGGCATTGTTCTAGGTTTATCCGCCCTTGGTACATCTGACACCAATCTTGTCATCAACAACACCTGCTATGACAATTATTACGGCATATTTCTCTACACATCAAGCGGTAACACAATTGACAACAACACCTGCTCGGGCAATGGGAATGGGATGGAAATCTCCACATCGTGCAGCAGCAATACAATAAACAACAACAATTGCTCCAACAATACCGATATCGGTATCGAAATCGGATATTCTGCAGCCAATGCCGCCTCCAACAACATTTGCCTGAACAACGAAATTGGAATTCATCTCTATGGCTCGGCCCACAACATACTCTTGAACAACACATGCTCGAACAATGCGAATGGCGGCATCTATCTGGATGCTTCCAGCAACAATAACACCATCTCCTACAACAACTGCTCCGACGAATACCAAGGAATCTTCGTCGGGTTCTTTACATGCAATAATGATTTCTCATTCAACACATGCTCGTTCGACGGATACGGTCTCTATTTCGACCAATACTCGAATCTTGATAATGCTTTCAATAATACATGCACTGACAATAACTATGGGATATGTCTCCAACAATCAAACAGCATCACCCTGAACAACAACAACTGCTCGAACAACGATGACGGAATCTATCTCTTAAATTCGGACGTCAATGTCATTTCGAACAACACCTGCTCGGACAATAATGCCGGCATCTACCTCTCTAACTCGTATAGTAATACGATTTCCAACAACACATGCTCGAACAACATGAACGATGGTATCTATATCCGTGGCTCCAGCAACGTCATCGACAATAACACCTGCTTTGGCAACTCCGACAAAGGCATATATGTTTCTTATTCCGGAAATGAAATGATCTCTCACAACAACTGCTCGTACAATGTAGATGGGATATTTCTTATTCAATCGTTCGATAGTATCCTTAGCTACAACACATGCTTGAACAATGCAAATACCAGCATCTACCTGTTCGATTCGAGCTACAATAACGTTATTTCAAATAACACCTGTTCGAACAATCAGTATGGCTTAGTTCTTGATTTATCGGCCAGCAATAACGAATTAACCAATAACTATATTTCAAATAACACGCTTCAAGGATTATGCATTTCTTCTGGATCCACAAATCTGATCTGGAATAACAGCTTCTTTGGTAACAATGGTGCTATCGCCGGCATCCACGATCCCGCGCATAACCAGGCTCTGGATAACGGAGCAGGCAGTTCCTGGAACACGATCGGCACCCCGCACGGCTACGGCAATATGTGGGGAGACATGTTAGGCCCGGACAATAATCGCGACGGCATCGTCGATGTCCCCTATTACATCGACGGTGGTGCTGGCTCGCTGGATAACTATCCGATTGCACTCTGGGTCCTGAAAAGGCCGATGATCCTGAACTCTCCCCCGACCTCCGTCATTTTTCCCTCGAGCTATCTGTTCCACGCTCTCGCCAACTCGCCGGATAATTCCTCATCGATTTGGGACTTAAGAACCGATGCTCCCTGGCTATCTATGACTTGGAATAACGAAACCGAATGCATTATCTCTGGGACACCACTCAGCCAAGGGATATATTGGGCTAACCTAACGGTCTCGGATTTTAATAGTACTGATTACATCAATTGGACAATCAACGTACATGCGACCTCCCTCGGTCCGATCCGCATTAATAGTGATTTGGAATTCGCGTCGATGGCCCTAAGCTCGGGATGGCCAGGCGATGGGACGTCAATCAACCCATACGTCATAAGCGACTATTTCATCGATGCCACAGGGTATCTTGCCTCGATCTACATCGGGAACACGACCGTGTATTTCGTGATCTCCAACTGCACCCTTTACAATACTCTCGGCTCGGGGAATGATTCCAGCGCGGGTGTCTTGCTTAATAACGTGACCCACGGCAGGCTGACAAACAACAATTGCTCGTCAAACCTGATCGGGATATGCCTGGGATATTCCGATTTGAACATTATCGAGAACAATCACTGCTTCGACGATTACTATGGCATCGCCTTGATGACATCGAGCATCAACATCATTGGAAACAACAGTTGCAGGTGGAACGACGCCTTCGGGATCTTCCTTTCTAATTCGAGCGACCTCAATCTTCTAACCAACAATACGTGCACCTCAAATTCCGGTTCTGGCATTTCGCTTTTTTCACAATGCAAGAATAATATGATCTTCAACAACACTTGCTCCTTTTCGATCGAGTTAGATGGGATAACCCTCGTGTTATCGTGCGACGACAATCTGATCATCGGAAACGACTGCAGTTCGAATTATTATTTCGGTATAGACTTCATCTACTCTTGCAGTCGAAATGTGATCTCGATGAATCGAATTTACGACAATAGAGGTTTTGGAATAGGAATTTTGTATACCAATGATACGGGAAATAGAATCCTGGGCAACGCCCTCGTGGGAAATAACGGCGCAGGGGCCTTCTACTCTGGTTCTCATGCCCAAGCCTACGACAGTGGATGGGACAACTGGTGGAACAGCACTGCTGGATATGGTAATTACTGGTCAGATTGGACAACGCCTGATAATACGGCTCCTTTTGGCATAGTTGACATGCCATACGAAATACCTGGCGGTGCTTTTTCAACCGACTGCTATCCCATGACGGCGCTCCCTGGCACTCCAGACATCTATCCTCCGATGACGGTATCATCGCTTTCGGGCACGTCCGGGACCAACGAGTGGTACAGGTCCTCCGTTTCGTTGAACCTGTCAGCAAACGACTGGGATTACGGGGTAAATGCGACCTATTACCGCCTAGGGGCGTCAGGGAACTGGACAGTGTATTCCTCTGATATGCAGCTCTCAACGGAGGGCGATACGACCGTGCAATTCTATTCCAGAGACAACGCTGGGAACGATGAGTCTGTCCAGACCATCACGATTAGAATCGACACGTTGAGCCCGGTCACCTCCGCGACCGTCTCGAATTCGATATTGACCCTGGTCGCGGTCGACAACACCAGCGGGGCCAGTCAGACCTACTACCGGGTGGATGGCGGCTCATGGATAGTCTACTCAGGACCGATTAGCGTCACAGGAGGCGGCGACCACACCGTGGAATACTATTCTACGGACATAGCGGGAAACATCGAGAGCGTCAGATCGATAAATGTCAGGAATACCGGAATCCTCGGCTTGGATTTCATCTTGTGGATCGTGATCATCGTAGCTGCCATCGCTGCTGCATTAATAATCGTAGTCATCGTCGTGATGCGGAAATCGAGGACGACGGTACGCGATTTGAATCAATCCCCCTCGTTCAGTAATATGCCGGCTCAGGTTCAGCAGGTGCCCGGGCCGACCGTTGCCTCCCCGCCGCCGATTTCCCAGCCGCAGGTACCGTCTGCTGTAAAATTCTGCCCGTATTGCGGGGCACCGAGCAGACCGGAATGGCCTTTCTGCGGGAACTGCGGCTCGAGGCTCAGTTAGGCAATGGTCCCTTTGCCGTCAAAAGGAATCAGAAAAAATATTGAAAGGGGTTTGGCTCCGATCCTATTACACCTTGATTGATTTAGGTCTATTACTTACTGGCTAGCGAAGGGTTCGAATCCCCTCTCGCCCGTGTTCGTGCTCCTAAGCAAACAGGAGCATGAAGTCATGTTGCTGTCCATTCAAAGAATTGAACGCTACATGTAATGAATAGGAGGTTGCCCTTCAATTCGCTCTGCAATGCGATGGTTACATACTCGCATGCGATTTACATCGACGAGTCTGGAAATGGGGCGCCAGTTCCAGGAATCCAGAGTTGTTGGATCTCTGTCGCGGTCGCTATCTCCTTTTCTGATAATGAAATTCTAGAAATCGGCTCCAAATCGATACTCAGACAATATTTTCGTCCTGGCGAAAGAGAACTGAAGGGGAAACATATGCCAAATCACCTGCTCAAAGGCACATCAATTGATCAAGTCATTCGTGAAATTGGAGATATCCTCTTTAAAGTGAAAGCAGTCGTCTGGATTGCCGGTGTACGTCAGAATCCGAATCCTCCTATCAAGCACAATCCCTCGAGATTAATGGTAAAAGATATCGCCCGAAAATCGATTCTTGAAGAGATCAACGATTATCTGAATACAGGGGCTCATTCACCAAATCATTTCTTGATCATCTGGGACATTTCCGATGAGCAGGAATTGGAGGAATTCAGTCGCAATGTCGCAACATTTCGACATGCTCGCACCCAAGAACTTCCAAACCCTCGCCTTGCCCATGCGATCCTAGGCGGTCTTTCTCATGACTGGAATGGTCTACAGATTGCAGATATTATTGCTCATTGCGCTCTTCATAGGATGGGCTTGCAGAGCTCATTGCCGGATGCCAATCCAATCAAGGCAAAGAGCTTCGAGCGGTATCTCGAACAGAGATGCAGAATAGTACGGACTAGTCAACCATTGGATTGAGGAGAAAAAGAGAAATTTATGCGACGAGAAGGCCTAACGGCAGAATACCGTCCTCCTCCTCATCATACATTCAACAGCAACGGCAGTACATAAATCTTACACATCGATGTAGCGATTCATGGGAAAATGATGTGCGGGTAACCCGTTCAATCGAGGCTAATCGATGCCTATTGAACGGGCTCCCACTGTCCTCGGAGCATCCTTTCAAGGTTTCAATTCAAGGCCTCCAAACCTGATATCACAAATGATAAGAACCCTTTAATCCATTTCCCGATAGCCGAGGGACAGACGGTCCCCTGGCCGTGTTGAGGGGGAGAAAAGCACGAGAAGGGCAATTATTGGAATCTTTGTCGGATTGTTGATGCTGGCATCAGGGCTGATTCCATTTTCGGGTGATGCTCGGACGATCGGTTCGGGAAGCACCTCAGGCCTTACGCCGGATGAAGTCGCAATCCTGAGCAGTTTGGATCTATCGAATGCCTGGGAAGAACTCGATATTATCAGCGCCATGGGGGAGAAGGTGGCCGGGACGGTCCAAGAGAGGCAGGCTCAGCAGTACGTGTACGATAAGCTGAGCGCGATGGACATGGACCGTGTCGTCATAGAGACGTTCCCTGTCGCCGCTTGGGTGCATTACGGAACCACCTTGAAGATCATCTCTAACGGTGGCGAGGATGTTCCGGCAACGACCTACGGTGACGGATACTCCATCTGGGGCTTGGAGGACCATAAGCCGTACTACTTCGGCAACACAAACGGCGGGAAGACCCTGGTCGCGCCGGTAGTGGATCTGGGCCTGGGGACAGCCGCGGACTTTGCCGCAAAGGGAGACCTCGCGGGAGCTATCGCGCTGATCCACAGGAACGACGACATCCAGGGCTGGCCTAACGTCGCGGTCGAGGAAGCTGCTTTGCACGGCGCCTCGGCGACGATGTTCTATGGATATTACACCGGGAACGACCTGCCGGAAGGGATAAAGCAGGACTCGGTCGGAGGCCCGCTGCCGGCGATTTCGATATCGCCGATCTCTGCGGCTCACCTGCTGTCCCTGATGGCATCGGGGATTGTGACGCTCCAGATCGACGGGCATGCGGACCAGCTCTCTGAAAAGTACGCGGAGTCGACAAATGTCGCGGCGTACATGTACGGCGCGACTAAGCCGAATGAGTATGTCGTGATATCAGGTCACATCGACTGCTGGTGGAACGGCGCGAACGACGACACCTCGTCGATCGCAGCGGTCCTGGAACTCGCAAGGCTGTTCTCGGAGGCGAGGGCGAGCGGCCAGTTCGTGAACGACCGCACGATCGTCTTCTGCTCCGTCGGGGCTGAGGAGGAGGGAGGGCCCGGAGGCACCTGGTACAACTGGCTCGTCGGATCGTACGAGTTCGTGCAGGCGCACCCCGAGATAATGAACAACCTGGTCGTCGAGATCAACATGGACGGCGTCAGCTTCGACAAGACCTCCGGAAGGTTCTGGCTTGAGAACACGTGGGAGGTCAACTCCTGGGTCCAGAAAGCCGTCAGCGACCTCGGGATGACCGGATCCGTCGGATACTACAACCCGATCTGGTCCTGGACGGACGCATGGTCCTTCGGAGCCAAGGGAGGCGCGGCGACGATCCAGCTGATCTGGCCGGCGGGATTCGACCCCTACTACCATACTCAGGTGGACGACATGCCGATACAGAGCCCGGCAACGCTCGACCTGGTGCTCAAGCTGGACGTGCTCTTTGCTATGAGGGGGAGCCAGGCGCTGGTGATGCCGATGGAGTTCCAGTACACATGCGACTGGGCGATGGCCTACCTGAAGGCGGAGAAGATGACCGTCGCGGCAGAGGCTAAGAACATCAACGCTGCGATGACGGTGCTCTCGTCGTTGAGGGCGAAGGCCGTCGAGGCGAACGCATACGCCGCGACGCTTGAATCGCAGTACGTCTCCGCGACATCGATCGCCGAGAAACAGGCGATTCAGGCGAAGGCGGACGCCCTTAACCGCGCGCTGATAGACGCTCGGAGGATAGTCACCGTGTGGACGCTCGGCGAGGGCGGCCTCATGGGATCCTGGGACGTGTTCCTGAGGTCGGACCAGCACGCCCACGACTATGGATTCGTGAACCAGGCGATAACCCAGCTGTCGAAGAACCAGGTGGAGAATGCCGTGTCCGCGCTGGCGAGCGTGTACACCATGGAATGGGGCAAGTACTACAGCCGGGAGACCTACCTGACCGTGCTCGACCAGATGGTCGGCTGCTTCATGTACTGGGGCGACGACTTCGACCAGCAGCAGGCCTACGTCGATGTGCAGGGGATCTACCTCGGATTGAAGGACGGATCGATGTCGAGAACGACGGCATTGAACGCTCTCACCTCCATAAGGGACACGCAGTTGATCCCGTGGTTCGAGACGGATCTATCGGCTATGAAATCCGCCTGGCTGTCAGCGACCGGCATCATCGACGCGGTCGTTTGACGGATGCGCGAAAAATCCTCTGGTGGGAACACCAGAGGCTCTTACCTTTTTATCGATCCCAAATTGAGCCATTCCATCAGGCGTCGGGTGGCGGCGGAGGCTCGAACTGCGGATACACAGGTTGCGGCTGTTGAGTCTGAGGAGTAGGTTGGCTGTACTGCGGGTATGCGACCTGGGGCGGCGCCATCTGCGGCTGCATCGCTGGATATGCAGTCTCTGCCATCGATTCCAGGTTAACCGGGCATGTGATTCGTGCGCCGCGAACTAATCCGACATTGTTCACCGATAATGCGGCTTTCATTTTCGGGATGCAGAGCACGCTCGTCTGCGCGCCCTCCTGTATCAGGCGCAGCACCTCAGGTGTTGCGAACAGCGTGATCGGTCCGATCGTGTACGACTGCATGTTCTTCATGGGACGACCCTTGTAGGCAGGCGCCTGAACCTCGATTGCGGTCCCGTTCTTCAGGATTTCTGACATCTTCTGGCGAATCATGATGGAGTTGGCGGACATGCCCAGCGCAATGGCGCCGATGATGATCGTCAGCAATGTGAGCACGAACGAGAAGGTCTGGTCGACCGTCGTCACCATCGGAACCACGAATGTTATGGCCGCGAGCGCAAGGGAGGCGATAGCGATCCCTCTTAACGCCTTCTGAAGACTCTGGTAGGCTTTGGCCGCGAACCCCTTCTCGATGTCAGTCAGGGGACGCTTGATGATCCTTGTGATCGTCGGAGTCATCTGCTGAGGATATCCGTAAGCCATGCTCTCATCTCCATCGCTTTTGGAGGTGCGTGAAACCGGGAATATGCATCAGGGCTGCCTCCATGTCATCTGGTTGTATTCGTGGTGAGTTCCACCTTGGAAGTTCCCTCTGCGTGCTGGACACATCGCGTTCGTGCAGAACCAACCTGTAGCGAACGGCGATAGCGTCGGCATCCCGCAGAACGGGCAATTCATCGTCGCGCTGGTGCCTTGTGGGTACGGATAGTTCTGTGGGTAGCCACCGGGGGGCGCCTGCATCGGAGCGTCTGCTGGTACTAGGTGGTTGCCTGTCGTTGTACCTGGCGGCTGGAGAGGCATCCGGAGCGAAAGAGGTGGGGGGAGCAATGACGCGGCGAGGCCGGCAACTCCTCCTGCGACTGCTATTCCCGCAGCGGGAGCCGCAAGTGCAGATATATCCGGCAACCCGAAGTCGCTTCCACTGCCCCCTCCGCCGCCACCGCCGAGCGTGAGATCTATCGTCCAATGATTTATCGTGCCGCTCGTGTCTGTATATGTGCCACTCCCTGTCATCCTTCCCCCAGAGACCGTTACAGGGTGCGCGTACCCGCCCAAAATCAGGGTCACGCTGGAGCCCGATACTGTGTATGTAATGGGATGCGTTTGAGTCACGCCAATCCCAGTGAGCGCATCCTCCCAGCCAGGCTGTACATTTGTCACATCTGTGCAAGTAGTTTTCATGGAGCCAGTACCGCTTGAATAGAGGGTAAGATCCACGTCATAGTGGAAATCCGCGGGCCAGGTATCGTCGAAATATCCATCGGCGCCAGGTGTTGTGCTCCATGTGCCGGTCACGCCTGCCGCCTGAGCGCCACCGCTCGCGATGAGCATGATTGAAATAGTTATCAAAGCCGCCGCAGGAATCAATAACGCCAGGTACTTGCCGCTTGTCATTATTTCACCTCAGCCGCTAGACAATTGGTAAATATTCGCCAAATTGAAACAGTGTTAGGGGATATTTAGAAATGTCACTTCAACTGGCCATTTATGATAACTGCATGAAGTGACGAGAAAGGCCAAGTGGGGTAGGTCGAATCCGATATCGACCCTCCTGGCTAAATTCTAATCAACGAGTATTGAGATCTGCTGTGGCAGGAGCTTCCTTGCCTGCCAAGCGGCTCTCACCTGGGAGAATGCGGATTCCGGTCTGATGCGGCCGTAGTATTGCTCCGTGGTCTTCGTTGAGGTATGCCTGAGGCATCTGCTTATAGCCTCTATCGGCGCGTCGGCGTCTTTGAGGGTTTGGGCGTATGTCGGACGGAAGTCCTTCCACCGGAAACGCTGTCCGGAGGCCATTTCCGCGGCTTTCTTGAGCTTTCCCCACATCGGCACAGACCAATAGCCGATTTCCCCTTTCTTAGGTATGAAAGGGAATAGTGCCTCGTGGTCTCGATTTCCTGCATGCGCAAGCCTCTCCTTCCGGCGACCAAGATAGACGAGGAGGATTCCCTCGCATCCTGGCATGATCGGCGCCCGCTCGCTGCCGTTCGTCCATTGACCCATGCCCTTTGGCGAGCTGACTATGATCTCCAGCCTATCAAGGTCGAGGTCTTCGAGCTTCGCAAGACGCAACTCGGACGATCTGAGCCCGCTATGAGATGATAGTGCGATGGCAGCCTTTGCCGTCGCATCCCACCACTCATCCTCCAGAGCATATCCTCCCGATAGGAGGATGTCCATGGCATACGACGGGATGACGCTGATGGATTTGTTCATCGGCTTGGGCAGCAGATGCCTTCTCTTCACCTTGAGCCGTGAGAGGACGTTGTTCCCCGCGCTCTGAAGCACTTCATCCAAGAACTTCAGGTAGTGCGACGCCGTCGTCGCGTCTAGGTTCGCCTTCAACCAGCCGATTATCTCACCGACATCGGTCTCCGTCAGCCTCTTCGGGCTGGTCGTGGAGATCTTCCCCGTCGCCTTCATCTCAAGGAGAAGGTTGTAGATCCTCCGCATCTTGCGCCGTCTCTCGTCCTGCGTCGATTTGGCGTAGTAGGGATCGGTCTCGCGGAGCAAACGGTTGACCGCCGTCATGAACGGGCGGCGACCCATGCTCCTTCCCTCCCTGCGTTTATGTCCTCGATTTCCCACGGAGCGCACAGCCGCATCGGAAGCCTGGTCTTTTGGACCATGCTGTGGCACTCCCGAAGCAAGTTTTTCGCCCTTCGGCGGTATCCTCGCTCCAGAAGGGGTATTAACTGGAGAGAGCGTAAGCTTATCGATGCCATGTTCTTGATTCGATGATGCCGCTCCCCGTTGCCTCATTGACCGTCTGTCCGACATACTCTGTTTCGGCTAGTAGATTGAAATTCACTGCTGGAAACAAAAGGGACTCCAGCTGTCCGTTATCGGGTTTGACCGGATCGTTCGCATTTGCAACTTTCCGCGATTTCTGTCTGGCATCTGGCTACCCAGCCTCTCGGTCCGCCTCGGGGGAGTCTTCTTCCTCGTCCAGGAGATCTCCGATCTCCTGTTCGACGCCATCGATATACTCTGAGGCGCCCTCCTCCGATAGGCCTTCCAGGACCAGAGCTTGTTCAAGTTCTGCCAGGATTTTGCCTATTCTTCTTGTCGGCATATTTTACCTCCACTAACAGTCATGGCATGTTACCCTTAGGTAATGGCGGAAACAGGAAGGCAAAGCGGCATTACCATTCCTAAACTGGAAATCAGAGATAGCAGCCAAGTTTCGTAATTCGTATTAACAGACATTCTTGCAATTTCGAGTTAACAGAAAGCCCTTATACACAAAGGTAGATGAATGTCATATGGAAAATGACCGCGCAGAGGAAGAGATGCCCCCAGTCCTCAATAGCGACGACAAGCGAGCAGTCAGCTGGTTGAATGATTTCCGGGTTATTTATGCCCTTGCTCGGAGGGGCAATGAATGGTCCTATGTTGCCAGCATAGCCGATAAGCCGACTGAAGAAGAAGTCAAGACGGAGATCAAGCCCACGAGCAAAATCCAGAGTCTTAATCGTGAGGGACATTATCGGCTCACGAAGCCGGGAGCCGCTTCAGCTTGCAAGCGGCTCGCGGATCCAAAGATTGGCATCCTGGAGGTCAAAATGGCCAAGCCACCCAAGAAAGCCTATCCGACTGAGCACTATCGCATCATACCTTCGCTTGAAGGGCTATCGAGGATACTTCGAACGTTGAAATCAGATGTCCTTTCGATTGTGAGGCAGACAGACTGGGGGCAGGAAATCATCACGAAGGATCTGGGGAAATACCTCTCAGTCGAGTTCAAATCCTATATGGGCATCAAATCGGCGCTGGGTCCTAATGTACTTCACGAGATTGAATTCTTGGCCAGACGATCAACGAAAGCCCTCGAAGTACTCCTCGGCCCGAAGAATTTGATAACCCCCATCGGCGAAGAAACGATCGTCCAGAGGCTTCGCGACATGATGCATCTCGCGTTCGCGCTCGATTTCGCCGCGATGCCGGAGAATATGCTCGAAGAAAGCGGGATGAAAGGCTGGATTTCAATCGAGAGCCATATCCATCAGGGGAACATCGCCCTGCATCTCAAATCGGAGTTTTCTAGACCTCCCGGACAGTGGGATTCCAAGGGGAACCTGATATGCAAGGCATAATTGCTCATGCATCTGATAGGTTAAAATCGAGTTGTATCTGTGATTCGTTTGCATCCATTCACAACCGAACGACCGTTTACGAAGAATTCGTATGCGACTCGTTTGCATTTCGTCCACCATATCGTTTGCCACTATCGTTTGCGCGACCTATTATGAGAGTTCGAGCTTGGAATTATTCTCGGCGCGGGGGAGGATAAATGGGCATCGAGAGAGGGATTTCGCCTTCAAAGCGGCGATATGACGCACGGCATCCTACCGTTTCCACTAGATTATCGGCAGAACAACATGCGATCCTCGATGATTTGGTGAGGAAATCGGGCGTTTCAATGGGAAAATTCATCCGGCGCGCCCTGACTCTTGAGATCAAGAGGGAGAATGAGATCTATCATAGGGGGTTCAAGGCCGGTTTATCGAAGGCGAAGGAGAAGTACAGGGTGAGGGTGTGGTGCAACGAATGCGGCGGCCCTATCACCGTCCTCGGCATAGATATGGAGATCAAGGTCGGAGACGCCGTCGCGAGGACATACAATTGGTACCACCGGGACTGCAAGCCCGCCAATCTGTCCGACGAAGATTGCGAGCTCTTCGAGATGGAGTGGCCGGATGCGGCGAAAAGAGTGAAGGGAAAGAGGTTCAAAGCCAAGACAGTTTGAGAACCCGCCAATCGTCCTTGAGGCGCATGTTTTCTCCGCCCTGCCGATTTCCGCCATTGAACCTCACGATAGGAACTCCTCAGTTTCTCGATAGGGCAGAGCAATAGATGTCTACTTGCAGGGAAGACGACTGAGTGCATTGCGGCTACGTGCCTATCTTGCGCAGAGCGTCAACTGAGGTAGGTCCATGGTATCCTTCGATGGCCTCGCTGTCCGTCACAGAGTCGAAAATCACACAATCAAGATGGCTCAATTATGTCGAAAATGAGGGAGAGGGGGATCATGCCGCGTGCGCCTTTCAACCCCCTACTAATAATCCCAATTATAGACCCAGTTTTTCGACGGAAAAAGCACTAGCGTTACTCACATATGGGGGAACAAGCCAGGAAACTTAGATTAACCCAAAATCTTATCCCCTAGAACCCCCCTAGGAGCTTACATGAAAAGCGCGTCGCGGAGCACGGAATTGAAGCGAGGAACTATCGTCGAAGTCGAGTGGTTTGACTGTCATTCGAGCGACAGGCTTTCTCTGGGCGAGGTCGATGAACTCGACGACCCCGGACCCACCGTAGCCTACGGCCTCGTGCTGAGGAATGGAGGGGATTATCTCACAATCGCCAGCGAACTTGGCGCAGACCCTCTGACCGATGGCACCTGGGTGGAACAAATCGCCCATGGGTCGATTAGGAAGGTCAGAGTGCTGGGCGAGAGGGAGATCGAGCCTATGCAGCCGTGATTCGCCTAATGGCAAACAGGTGAGATGGGATGAACGAGAAAAGGAAAGGATCGCAGGGCAAGCGAGCGAGGACCAGTCTGGATGTCGATTCGGTAGTGAGGGACCTGAAGGAGATCGGAATTCCGTTCGAGGATGTCGAAGATCTAAAGGATGCAAAGCCAGCGAGCATCATCATCTCCGGGATCTACTCGCACAAATTGGATCGATATCCGATAACGAGGCTCGATAGGAGCGCTAATGGCGAGGATCTCATCTCCATGCCGGCCGTCGAGGATGCCTCCTATTTCGACGACGTCGACGAGCGAATGAAAGAAGGGATCATGCATGGGGGGACGGACGCCCTCGCATGGTACTGCCCGTTCCACAGGTTCGCGCGGAACCGCTGGGGGATATACATCCCAGATGCGAGCGTGAGCTACCTGGCCCTAAAGGTCTTCAACGATCCTCAGACGAGGCTGCCGAAAAGAGCTGTGGCGGATCCGCTCTCGTATGCCTGGGCGTTCAGGCTGCTCTTCCTGCACGAGTTCTTCCACTTCATAACGGAGATATCGGCCTCCGCCATCGAATTCATCAAGGTGGCTCCCTGCTACGAGGATTACTTCGCGCATGAGTACTGTATGCCGGTCGACTATGACGAGCCTCTTGAGGAGGCGCTCGCCAACGCCTTCGCCTTTAGCGGAACCATGAAGGAGATTACCTGGGCGAGAAGAGGGCGGTTCAATCATCAGCCCGAAACGCGACATGCGAAAGACCTTCCAAATTCCCCGACCTGGCAGAAAAACGCGATCCGCAGGATGAGAACGTTCATGAGCGACCAGCCGTCCGGATATTCCTCATTCCCGGAGTGTTTTGCTCCAGATGCCTTTTCTGCCGGCGCTGTGAGGCTTGCCGCCACGATCGACCAGCGGAGCAGACCGCGAAAGGAGCCTCAACTGCTGGCGTTGTTATTCGATTGCCATCAGAGGCATGTCTTCTACGAGGATGTCCCGGTGCATCTCGTAAGGGCGATAGGGCGATCGGATGTGAGCCAGGAAATCGATATAC
>Ga0315281_10003015_pt1 | contig 24816 bp, 24 predicted proteins | sample YL17G07_0_MG_FD_204540 | JGI IMG/M metagenome (GOLD analysis project Ga0315281, IMG submission 204540) | Sediment microbial communities from Yellowstone Lake, YNP, Wyoming, USA - YL17G07_0 | ecosystem: Environmental > Aquatic > Freshwater > Lake > Sediment | place: USA: Wyoming | collected... | reverse complement strand
CCGGGATTCGATATTTCGATGGTAAGAAATTTTCTGGTTGCAGACACGCTGTCGGACCGGTTCTTCTCGCTGCTGGTGTTCATGCATATCGCCTTGCCGCTATTCCTGCTGCTTGGCATGTGGATACACATTCAGCGCATCACCGGGGCGCGCACGCAGCCTGAGGCGCAGCTCGGCTGGGCGACGCTGGGTTTATTCGTTTTATTGTCGCTGGTGAAACCTGCCGTGTCACAGGCGCCGGTCGATTTGTCGCTCGAGCCGTTATCGCTCGATTTCGACTGGTTTTATCTGTTCGCCTATCCCGGGATCTATCGCTACTCTGCAACCGCGGTTTGGTATGCGCTGGGTGGGCTGACCATGCTGCTGTGTGCCGCTCCATGGCTGGTGAGAATTCCACGGCTGCCCGTGGCCAAGGTGGACCCTGCCAACTGCAACGGCTGCGGCCGCTGCTTCGCCGATTGTCCTTACGGCGCGGTCATGATGCAGCCTCGTAGCGGCCCGCGCTTCCAATACAAGCTTGCCGTGGTGCTCACCGACCTGTGCGCCGGCTGCGGGTTGTGTGCCGGGGCCTGCCCTTCCTCCACGCCGTTTCGCAGCGCCGACGTGCTCACCACCGGCATCGATATGCCTCAGCTTCCCGTGGGCGAACTACGAGCGAGCATGGAGCGGGCGATCGAGAAGCTTTCCGGTCCGGCGAAAGTGGTGGTGTTCGGATGCGATCATGGCGCATCCGTGCAAGCATTGGCCGGTCCGGCAGTAGCGGCATTGAGCTTGCCGTGCGCCGGCATGCTGCCGCCATCGTTCATCGAATATGCGCTGCGCAGCGGCGCTGATGGCATCATGATCGCCGGCTGCGCCGAAGGCGACTGCGAATACCGCTTTGGAATCGAGTTGACGCGCCAACGCATCGAGGGCGCGCGCGAGCCGCATCTGCGCTCCAGCGTGCCGGATGAGCGCGTGAACCTGCTTTGGCCCTACGATAGCGAGTCTGACCGGGTTCGATACGCGCTCGACGCGTTCCAGGCGCGGCTACGGACAACAGGCGACGCGGTTCACAAACTGCCGCGGCGCAAGCGAAAAGAGGTGATACATGGGTAAGGCAGCACGCTACATCGGCCAGGGGATGCTCTATGGTCTGTTCGGGGTGTTCATCGGGTATTTCTCCACCTCGCCGAAATATGAGCACCTGGCGCCGGACCAGGCGCTGTTGAGGCTGTCATTCAAGCACCCGGGCAAGATAAAAGCCGAATGCCGCCAACGGGGCGCCGAAGAACTGGCGAAGATTCCGGCGAACATGCGTCAGGCTATGGACTGCCCGCGCGAGCGCTCTCCGGTGAGGGTACATGTGGAACTCGATGGCAAGGATCTCTACGACGAGGCATTCCCGCCGACCGGTTTGTCCAAGGACGGCGCTTCGATCGGCTACAGGCGCCTGCCCATCAGCGTCGGGCGACATTACCTCAAAGTGCAATTCAATGACGATGTGCGGGTGGCAGGCTTCAACTTCGAGAGCGAACAGGCGGTTGAAGTCAAGCCGGGTCAGGTGGTGCTGATCGATCTGGCGGCCGAGCAAGGCGGAGTCATCATTCGATGAAGACGGGCACTGCGTTGCGGAGACGTTTGTCCGCCTGGTTTATCGCGATGGTTTCGCCGGACCGCTATGCGCATTTCGTCCTTGCGGTTCCGGAGGGCGAGCGCCGCCGTCTGGCGGTCGGGTGGTTCGCGCTGGGGCTGGTGGCCCTGTTCGGCGCCGGATTACTTTCAATACTCCTGGTTCTGAGCAGGACTCCGTACCTGCAAAACTTTTTTCCACTGGCGGATTTTTTTCACGTCGCTTTGGTGGTCCATGTCGACCTGTCGGTGTTGGTATGGTTCATCGCGTTTGCCGGAGTGCTTTGGACTCTCAACAGCACGGCGCGATTCATCCATTTGGCGCAACTGGCACTCGTGCTGGGTCTGATCGGAACCGGCTTGATGCTGGCGGCGCCGTTTCTTGGCCGCGGCGGGGCGATCATGAGCAATTACGTGCTGGTGCTGGAGGACCCGCTGTTCCTTTCCGGGCTGGTTGTTTTCGGCGGCGGATTCACGCTGCTCACTTTGCGCAGCTTGCTGGCGCCTTTGCGGGTGGGCTTGCCACTGGACGGCGGCGGAGCATTGCGCTTTGGACTCAATACCGCAGCCGTGTCGGCGGCGATCGCCGTGATGGCTCTTGTTTGGTCCTACCAGACCATTCCCGCCGGCTATGTAGGCAAGCAGTATTACGAGCTCCTGTTCTGGGGCAGCGGCCATGTGGTTCAGTTCACGTGGACCTTGCTCATGCTGGTTGCGTGGCTGTGGCTGGGAAGCCTGAGCGGTGCGCTTATCCCGCTGTCGCCGCGCGTTACCGTGTTGTTATTCGCCGTGGGTCTGGTGTCCGTGTTCGTCGTGCCTGTCATCTACCTCGTTTGGGATGTGACTTCGGTCGAGCATATGAAAATGCATGTCTGGCTGATGCGTTTCGGCGGAGGATTGGCGATCCTGCCTCTGGGGCTGGCAGTACTCGTCGGCCTGCTGCGCGCAGCACCCGCGGATGCGCGCGTGCGCCCGCTGCGCGCGGCGCTGATCGTTTCGATGGTACTGTTCTCCGTGGGCGGCGCGTTCGGGTTCCTCATCCAGGGCAGCGACGTGCGTATTCCGGCACACTATCACGGCTGCATCGTCGGAGTGACGCTGGCCATGATGGGACTGAGTTACGCGCTGTTGCCGCACTTCGGTTTCGCCGCACCGCGCACGGGACTGGCAGTTGCTCAGCCATACATTTACGGAGCAGGACAGTTGCTGCACATCGTCGGCCTGGTCTGGTCGGGGGGTTATGGCGTGCAGCGCAAGGTGGCCGGCAGCGAGCAGATACTGCGCACGCCGCAGGAAATCGCGGGCATGGGTTTGATGGGAATCGGCGGGCTGGTGGCCATCGTGGGCGGTCTCTTGTTTCTGGTGGTCATTTACCGCGCCCGGCAGAGACGCTGACCGCTGTACTGTTGCATCGAAATCAAAATCATGAAAACAAGGCGACGAACATTGCCATGAAAACAGCGCGGCGTTTGCTTACCTTCTCGGCGATTCTGGTGTTGGTGATCACCACCATCAGTGCGTATCTGCGGCTTTCTCAATACGGCATGGGCTGCGCCGACTGGCCGGCGTGTTACGGAACCAATGCGGTCGGTGAGCTGCTGCTATCGGAGTCCTCGCCGCTGTTCTGGGCGCGGGCGATACATCGCGTTACCGCTACGGTTGCAGGATTGCTGTTCGTCGCCATCGCGGTCTTCTGGTGGAATGGGTGGCGCAGCAACAGCGATCGAATGCTGAGCTTCGCGCCGCTTGCGATCGCGGCCTTTCTTGCCTGGCTGGGCCGCTACACCCCGTCCAGCCTGCCTGCGGTCACGATGGGCAATCTGCTCGGCGGCATGGCGGCGCTGGCAGTGCTGTGGTGGTTGCGTACGGCCACCGTAGCGCACCCGGCACGCTTGGCTCCGCGAGCGGCTGCGATCGGACTCGGACTGATGTTCGTACAGTTGGCGATCGGCGGACTGACGAGTGCGCGCTTTGCCGCGGCAGCCTGCCCCGCGTTTCCGGAGTGCGGCGCCTTGGCGGAAGCCTTTGACATTGCTGGCCTGAACCCGTTTGCGGATATCGCCCAAGAAGATATTGGCGAGGGCACGCGCCAGACGTTGCACATGCTGCACAGGATTTTCGGTCTTGCCGTCGCCATCTACCTTCTCTGGTTGGGCGCCCGCTTGCGCAAGCCCGGCCTGCCGCTGCTTTGCCTGGTTGCGCTTCAGGTTATCGCCAGTGTGGCGTTGGTGTTTTTCAAATTGCCGCTGATGCTTGCCGTTGCACACAATTTGATCGCCGCACTGTTGATTCTGGCGCTGGTGAGTTTGGCCGCAGGAAGCACGGATGCTGCGGTGGCAGGCAACAGTGCGGCAAAGACTCCGGGTTAGACGGGGATCACGCCATGACGGCAGGGAATATTGACGCATGCACGTAATCGACGCGCGGGAATTGGAGCCACCGGAACCTTTCGAGCGCGTCATGGAGGCATTGACCACGCTCGAGCCTGGCGGGGAAATCATGCTGATTCTGAACCGCGAGCCGTTTCCGCTTTACCGCGTGCTCGAGCGCAACGGCTATCGGCACGGGGCGACGCATTTTCCGGATGGCCGGGTCGAGATACTTATTTCCGAGCGAGAGAAATAGCCGAAACGACTTACGGCTGGTAGGTGCTGAGCCGCTGAACGTCCGGGATGACGATGCGCCGGCCGTGCACCTCGATCAATCCCGCCTCGATGAGTTCGTGGAGAATGCGAGAGAAATGTTCCTGCGTCAGGTTGAGGCGCGATGCGATCACGCCTTTGGCGGCAGGCAGCGTGACTTCGATCGAGGTTTCCTCGGCGCTTTCGTCGCGCTCATCGCGCAACAGGAATCCGATCACGCGCTGCGTTCCGGAGTGCATCGAGTAGCCCTCCAGGTCTGCCATGAGGTGGTGCAGGCGCTGCGACAGCCCGGCGATAACCCGCCGCGAGAACCGCACGTCACGCTCAAGCTCGTCGAATACGGCTGATTTCGAGACATAGAGCAGCATCGAATCCGCCAGGGTCTGCGCGGTCACGACATGGGGTTTTTCCGTGAACATGACCGCCTCGCCGAAGCTCTGGCCCGGACCGAGAAGATCCACGACCTTTTCCCCGCCGGCTGAGGAAATGAACGAAAGCTTGATCTGGCCATAGACGATGACGTAGAAACCTTCGCTCGACTCACCGCGCTGGAACAAAATATTCCCGCGGTCCACGCGCAGCGACTTGGTCTGCCCGGCAATCCGATCGATCTCGTCCGCAGCCAGTTCGCGAAACAGCGGGATATTGGAAAGAAAAGTTTCCGTCTTTATCGGGGTCGAAGACATTGCACCGTCCGCATTGGAGTCAGCGGCGGCATTTTAACCTTCGCCGCCGCATCGCGGACGAACAAATAAAAACTCAGCAGAATAGAGGGTATGCTCGGCATGAGGGCAGGGGGCCGTGAACGATGAACTGGATCAAGCCGTGAAGGCGCAGGACGGGATGCAGGATCTGCTCGATGCGCAGCGCGCCGCATTCGGACGGGACATGAATCCGGGCCATGCCGTCCGATCCGACCGGCTGGGCCGGCTGCTGGCGATGACCGAACGGAACGAGGCGGAGATCGCCGCCGCCATCGCCTCGGATTTCGGCCATCGCTCACGGCACGAGACCGTCATGGCCGAGACGTTCACGGTCATCGCCGGCGTGCGCCATGCGCGCCGACATCTGCGCAACTGGATGAAGGCGAAACGGGTGCCGACCCCTGTCTATCTGTTGCCGGGCTACAGCCGCGTTCTGTTGCAGCCCTTGGGAGTGGTCGGGATTATCAGTCCGTGGAATTACCCGTATCAGCTGGCGCTGGCCCCCGCCATCGGTGCCCTCGCCGCCGGCAACCGGGTGATGCTCAAGCCGAGCGAGTTCACACCGCGGCTTGCAGCGCTGCTGAAGGAAATAGTTGCGAAATATTTTGCAGACGACGAAATGACGGTGATCCTTGGCGATGCCGATGTCGGCCGGGCGTTCGCGGCGCTGGCTTTCGACCATTTGCTGTTTACGGGATCGACCGCTGTAGGCCGCGAGGTCGCGGTCGCCGCAGCGCGCAACCTGACCCCGGTGACCCTCGAACTGGGAGGTAAATCCCCGGCCATCCTGGATCCGGAGTGCGATCTTGCCCGTGCCGCACCACAACTGGCGATGGGGAAATTGCTGAATGCGGGCCAGACCTGCATTGCACCGGACTATGCACTGGTGCCGGAGTCCAGGCTCGAAGCGTTTGTCCAGGCTCTGTCCGGTGCCGCCGCGGCGCTGTACCCCTCCGTGCTGCGCAATCCCGACTACTCGAGCATTGCGAGCGAGCGGCAGTTTCGCCGTCTTCACGGGCTGATCGACGATGCCCGAAGCAAAGGAGCGCGGGTGATCACGGTCAATCCGGCGGACGAGCGCTTCGATGACCAGGCGCGCAAGCTGCCGCTCACGCTGCTGCTGCAGACGCATGACGGCATGCGCGCGATGCAGGAGGAAATCTTCGGCCCGATCCTGCCGGTGGTGACCTATGGGCAAATCGATGAGGCCATCGCCCATGTCAACCGGGGTCCCCGGCCGCTGGCCCTGTACTGGTTCGGCGACGACACGGCACGCCGTGACCGGATCCTCCGGCAGACCCTCTCCGGCGGGGTCACCGTGAACGACACACTGTGGCATTTCTGCCAGGAGAACCTGCCATTCGGCGGTGTCGGTGCGAGCGGCTCCGGGGCCTACCATGGCGAACAGGGATTCCTCGCGTTTTCGAAACAAAAGGGCGTGTATTTCCAGCGGCGATTGAACGCCGCGCGGTTACTGTACCCGCCTTACGGTCGGCGTTTTGAAGCGGTGATCCGGCTGCTGAAGCGAATCGCCTGAGGAGCGGCTGGGTGAGCAGCGCATCGCTGCCGTGCCTTGGCGTCGCAGCGCGTATGCATCGTTTTGGCGATAATGCGACCCCGATATTCAATCCATAGGCCATGGCAGACATCATCGATTACGGCGACGGCATCAGCACCATAGACTCGGAGTTCGTACGGTTGGATCAGACTTCGATCCACCTCGTCGTGGAAGACGGCCGCGCGGCGATCATCGATACGGCAGGCAACAATGCCGTGCCCATCGTGCTGGAGGCGCTTGCGCAAAAGGGATTGACCCCGGAGGACGTCGACTACGTCGTGCTGACCCATATCCATCTCGATCACGCCGGCGGTGCGGGGTTGCTCATGACCAAGTGTCCCAATGCCAGGCTGACCGTGCATCCGCGCGGCGCTCGCCATATCGCCGATCCGCGCCGGTTGATGGAGGGGACGATCGCCGTCTATGGAGCAGAGGCCGCCGCGCGCCTGTATGGCGAGATCGTTCCGGTTCCTGCGGAGCGCATCATCGAGACCCCGCATGAGGCGAGGGTGTCGCTGAACGGGCGGGAATTTCGGTTTCTCGATACGCCGGGTCATGCGCGGCACCACGTCTGCATCGTCGATGGCAGGACCGGTCACATCTTTGCCGGCGACACGTTCGGACTGTCTTACCGCGAGCTCGACCGCGACGGTCGCCACTTCGCATTTCCCACCACCAGCCCGGTGCAGTTCGATCCGGTGGCGCTGCATCGCTCCATCGATCTGATCGAGAGCCTCCGTCCCGAGGCGATTTACGTTACCCACTACAGCCAGGTGCGCGACATTCCGCGCCTCGCCGGCGACCTGCACCGGCTCATCGATGTGCACGAGCGCATCGCGCTGGAAGCCAAGGATGCAGGGTCCGATCGGCTCGAACGGCTGAAGGCGGGCGTGACACGAATCGTGCTCGACGAGGGGCGCAGGCAGGGATGGACCTTGCCGGCGGACAAGCTGCTCGAGGTGTTTAAATCCGACATCGAATTGAACGCGCAAGGCCTGATCGCCTGGCTGGACGCTTCCGCGTAGCCACGCCGGGCGATACGCGTTCGCTCAGCCTGGTCCCGCGCGGGTGAGAGGTACGAAGCGAACCGGAATGGTGCTGCGCGACACCGCGGCGCCATCGGCCTTTTTCTCGATGACCAGCAACTGCTGCACATCGTAGCGCCCGCCGAGCGGGATCACCATCCTGCCGCCGGGCTTGAGCTGATCGATGAGGGGCTGAGGTATTTCAGGCGCGGCGGCGGCGACGATGATGGCATCGAAGGGAGCCTGCTCGGCCCACCCGTTGTAGCCGTCACCGATGCGGGTGACGACGTTGCGGTATCCGAGCGCCGTCAGCGTCTCGGTCGCCTTCCTGCCCAGCGCCGGAACGATTTCTATCGTATAGACGCGCGCGACGATTTCCGCGAGGACGGCGGCCTGATAGCCCGATCCGGTGCCCACTTCCAGCACCACGTCGCCCGGTTTCGGATCCAGCAGATCGGTCATCAGCGCGACGATGTAGGGCTGGGAAATCGTCTGGCTGTTTCCGATCGGGAGCGGGCGGTTCTCATAGGCGCTCGACTCCTGGGACGGTGGCACGAAGCGGTGCCGCGCCACCTTGCGGAGCGAGGCCATGACGCCCTCGCCGAAGACCGGGCGACCGGTCTCGACACCGGTTTCGCGCGCCATGGCAGCGATTTCCTGCGCCATGCGCTCGCGCTGGGGGGTGTATCGATTCTGTGCAGTCGAGTCTTCGGCCATGGTCATCGCCGCCAGCAATGCCACTGTCACGAACGCATGCAGCATACTGCAAGCATAGCGCAAATGCCGTCGGAATTCCGCAGCGGGGAATCGAAGGCAGCCGCGCCTTCGGGCGCGGCACTCCCTATTGGACGGTAATCAGATCCGCAAGCCGCTTGGGATCGGCAAGAAGTTCGGCGCTGGCGCCTGAGAAAACGACGCGCCCCCGATTGAGTACGATCGCGCGCTCGGTGACTTCCAGCGCAAGTTTCGCAGACTGCTCGACCAGCACGACCGTCAGCGATTCCTCGCGAATGAGCCGCTGCATGACGAGAAGCAGCGCATCGACGATGATCGGTGCGAGACCCTCCAGAGGTTCATCCATGAGCAGCAACGCTGGGTTGCCCATGAGGGCGCGCCCGACCGCCAGCATCTGCTGCTCGCCGCCTGAGATCTGATTGCCCATGTGCAGCCGGCGCTCAGCGAGCCGCGGAAAGAGTTCATAGACGCGCTCCAGCGTCCAGAGCCCGCTGCGCTCGGCGACGGTGAGATTCTCCTCCACCGTGAGCGACGGGAAGATATAGCGTCCTTGAGGCACGAACCCCATTCCCAGGCGGGAGCGCTCATACACCGGCAGTCCCGATACCGACTGGCCGCGGTACTCGATCGAGCCACCGTGCAGCGTTGTGTGCCCCATGACGGTGCCGAGCAAGGTCGTCTTGCCGACGCCGTTTCGCCCCAGTACGGCAAGCGATCCGTGCTCCGGCAGCGACAGTTCGATGTCCTCCAGCACCACCGTCGGACCGTATCCGGCGCGTACGCCGCTAAGACGCAGCAGGTCAGGCATGGCGCTCACCGAGATAGACCTCACGTACACTGGTGTTGGCCGAGATCTCGGCCGGCGTCCCCTCGGCCAAGATCATTCCCTGCGTGAGGACTGTGATCCGCTGCGCAAACCGGAACACGACATCCATGTCGTGCTCGATGATGAGGATGGCGATTTCTCCTGGCAGGGAGTCGAGCACTTCGAGGATGCGGTGCGACTCCATCGATGGAACGCCTGCAGCGGGCTCATCGAGCAGAAGAACCCGCGGCTTGAGGCCGAGCGCGATTGCAATCTCGACCAAACGTTGTTTGCCATAGGGGAGGCTGGCAACCGTCAGGCGGGCGTCATCGGCGAGGCCCAGGGTCTCGATCAGTGCCATGCTTTCGTCCAGCACGTCGCGATAGCGGCTCGCAGGCCGGAACATCCGCCACGCGACACCCCGGCGTTCAGCCACGGCGAGCGCGACGTTGTCAACCACTGAAACGTTGGGAAACAATGCGTTGATCTGGAATGTGCGTCCGAGACCTCGCTTCACACGCTCGGCCTGTTCTAGCGCGGTGATGTCCTCGCCGTCGAGCAGAATCTGTCCGCTCGAAGGTGAAAGCCGGCCGGTGAGCATATTGACGAAGGTGGTCTTGCCGGCCCCGTTGGGGCCGATCAGCGCATGCCGGGCGCCAGGCTCAAGATGAAAATGGATTTTGTCGGCCACGGTAAGGGCGCCGAAACTCTTGCACAGACCCCGTGTCTCCAGGGCAGCACTCATCTGGATTTCCTTCGCAAACGAGCAATGCCGGCGTCCAGGATTCCGAGTATGCCGCCGCGAGCGAACATCACCACCACCACCAGGATCGCGCCGATGAAGAAATACCAGTATTCTGGAAACTGCTTGGCTAGGTAGTCCTGCGCGACCAGATAGACGAGCGGCCCTACAAACGCGCCATAGATGCGTCCGACACCGCCCAGGATCAGCATTACCATCAATTCGCCAGAAAGCTCGAAACCGAGGACCTTGAGCCCCACGAACTGCGTGGTTTGTGTGAGCAGCGCTCCCGCCAGACCAGCGAGGGCTGCAGAAATCGTATACGCAATGACCAATCGATGATAGACCGGTGCGCCGACCGCGTGCATGCGCTGGTTGTTCTCGCGCACGCCGGTCAGGGAGGCGCCGAAAGGCGAGTAAACAAGCCGCCGGACCAGCCACCAGCACGCGAACAGAATCACGACGCAGTAGAGGTAGGCTGTTTTACCAAACATGTCGAATTTGAACAGCCCGATTATCGGCTGCACCGTGAATCCGCCAAGCCCGTCGGCACCCCCGGTCCAGTTCGTTGCCTTATTGGCCACTTCGAAGCACAGGGAGGTGATGGCAAGGGTGAGCATCAGCAGCGCTAGGCCGCGTGTGCGAAGGATGATGAGTCCCGTGATCAGTCCTAGCAGTCCTGCGGCGAGCGTGCCTGCAAGCAGGCCCAGGAGCGGCTCCCCGGTGACACGCGCCGCGAAAATGCCGGCGACATAGGCTCCGGTGCCGAAATAGGCGCTGTGCCCGAGCGTGACGATGCCGCCGTAGCCGAGGATCAGATCGAGTGAGAGCGCGAAAAGGATCATCGTCAATACGTAGCTGCCCAGGGGCAGGTACGTGGGGGCGACGAAATAGCAGAGCAGGGCGGCCACCCAGGGAAGCCACTCGATCGGTCGAATACGGGGATCGGCGATATAGCCGCCGGTGTGATTCACAGCGCCCCCTCCATTGCCCACGAACCGATCCATACACCTTCTTGTCGGTCGCCGGCGGCATCTGCCTGACGCGCATCCCCGCTATTCAGTATCCCTGCTGTGGCGCTCATGCCGCCCTTCCAAACAGTCCGTTGGGCCGCCACAGCAGCACGGCGATGGTGGCGGCAAAAATGAAGAAAGCGCCAAGTTCAGGTATCCAATACTTGCAGGCGGTGTCCGCCACGCCGATCAGGAGAGCCGCGACGAACGGGCCGCGCAGGCTGCCGAGCCCGCCCACCGCAACCACGATCAGAAAGAACACCAGATGTTCAAAGGGGTAGGTCGGCTGGATCGCAATGATCTCGGCACCGAGGGCGCCGCCCAGCGCGGCGAGCCCGCTGCCGAGGGCGAAGGTCAGCGTAAACAGCCGCGAGGTATTGATGCCGATCGACTGTGCCATGGCGCGGTAATCCACCGCGGCGCGCACCATTGCACCCCAGCGGGTACGCTCGACGCCGAACCAGAGCAGGCCCACGATTGAAACGCTGAACAGGATCAGAAACACCCGGTAGGCCGGGAAGTCACGCCCCAGAAACTGCATTTGCCCGGTCATGTAGTCGGGCAGATGCACTGGTTGCGGCAACGTACCATACGTGAGGCGTGCGACCGCTACGGATATGAAGATCAGTCCGATGGTGAACAGCACCTGGTCCAGTTCGCCGGCCGTGTATAACCGAGCATACAGTAGCCGCTCGAGGACCATGCTGGCGAGGCCCACGACAAGGAACGCGGTTACGATCGCCAGCGGAAACGGCACGCCGTAGCTGTTCATGGCGGAGAGCATGATGTAGCCACCCGCCATGGCGAACACGCCGTGCGCGAGGTTGACGAATCCCATCAGCCCCATCGTGACCGACAGACCGACCGAGATGACGTACAGGATCATGCCGTAGGCGATGCCGTGGAATCCGACGCTTACCAGCGATGAGAGGAATGCCTGCACTATTACAATCTCACTTTCAAATCAACAAAAGCTCCCCGGATCACGACACGTCGCGCTAGGGTGTCAGCCCGACCGATCTTCCCGGTCCAAGTTGTCAGAGGTTACTGCATCAGTGATGCCGGTGCAATTTCTCATACGGAAAAAGCAATTAATGTATCAAAGATCACAGCATGGCGATGATTGTGGATGTGCCGTTGGTCTCGGGCGGCGGCGGACCATAGGCGGGGCCGCAGAAGGCGACAGTTGACATCCCGTCCGGACATGCATATAGTTTGTTCGCCAAACTATATGGCGTTCGCCGCCGATGTTTCAAGAGGCTGCTACAACATGAGGGTGAGGGGACGATCCGCTCATACTCCCATGAGAACCGGACTGTTTCAGTTGCTGAAGCAGTCTCTATAAAGACGCTGGAGCAAACACGTGCCGAAGCAGATTATCGCATCGCCTGACGCGCCCGTCACCGGCTTCACCGACAAGGGCACACTGTCTCCCATCGCGCAGGCGATCCGCGCCGGCAGCCTGCTGTTCGTGTCCGGCCAGGGGCCGCTCGATCCGAAGACACGCGAGGTGGTTTCCACCGACATCCGTGAGCAGACACGCCGGACGCTCGTCAATCTGGCGAGCGTCCTTGCCGCAGCAGGCCTGTCGATGGTGAACGTGGTCAATATGCGCGTGGTGCTGCGGCACACGGAAGATTTTCCCGCTTTCAATGAAACCTACCGCGAGTTTCTGGCCGGCGAGAAGGTGACGCGAACCTGCATCGGTGGCACGCCGCACCGCAAGGGCGTCAACGTTGAAATCGACTGCATCGCAAGTTTCGATTAGAAGAGCGCGGCGGAGGAAAGCATGGCTGGAGGCATCGTTCGTTCGATCATCACGACCCATTCGCCACGCATCGGTATCGAGGCGAAGGCCCCGGATTTCACTCGCGGGCTGATTCAGGGAATCCGGCTCCTCGGCGAGGATGTCCGTGCCGCGAAGCCCGACGTGGTGGTTGTCATATCCACGCATTGGGTGACAACGTTCCCCTGGTATGCCACCTGCCAGTCAGTGCAGGAGGGCATTTGCGTTGCCGACGAGGCACCAGACTTGATACCGGGCATCCCTTACAAGTGGCAGGGCGACCCGGTCCTGGGTCGGGCGATCGTGGACGAAGTCGCCGCGCTCGGCGTGATGGCCGGCTACAACGAGACGCCGCATTACACGCTCGATTACGGCACCGTGGTGCCCATGCAGTACATGGATCCGGACATGACACAGCGGCTGGTGTCCGTCGGCACCTGCATCCTTGCGCCGCTTGACGAATGCTTCCAGGTGGGTGCGGCGATCCGTCGCGCTGCGACGAAAGCCGGCAAGAATGTCGCGGTGGTAGGCAGCACCAGTTTTGCGCATAAGATAGAGCGCGGCCAGGAGAAATGGCCGTCGAAGGAATTCATGGAACTGGACCGCCAGTACATCGAATTGCTCACCTCCGGCCGAATCAAGGAGGCCAAGCAATGGCTGCCCGATTACGGACGGCAGGTCGCCACCGAAGTCGGCGGACGCGTCCATGCCGTGGTGCTCGGTACCATGGACGAGGCGAATGAGCGCTACACGGGCGTGCAGTACGGTCCTTATGGTCAATCTTCCGCGAGCGGCAACGCGTCGGTCTGCATCCGCCCGATCCAGTGACGGCAATTGCGGCGGTCGATCTTTCCGGCCCCATTCCCAACAACGTCGGGCTCGCGAACAAACCCGAACTGGCCAAGCAGCTCGGATGGTTCGACCTCGAGTTTCGCAAGTGGTGGTTCGATTGCGGACCGGCGGGCATCCGCGACAGCGAGGTCTATCTGCGCACCCCGGTGGGGGTGGATGCAGGCGGCTGGGCTCAGTACGGTTTCGTGCCTCTTTCGCAGTATCGCTGGGGCGTATTCCAGGCCCCCGCGAAGCCTGGCCGCGTCGCGCTGTTTGGTGATGTAGCCGGCCGGCCAGTGTGGCAGACGCTGCCGCAGGAACATCGCGAATACGTCCGGAAGCTTCTCGTGACGCAGGGTGACACGGAGCCCGGCTCGGTTGAGCAAAGTCGGCGTCTCGCGCTTACCGCGCCCTCGTTATACGACCTGAGAAACCTGCTGCAGTTCTCGGTGGAGGAAGGCCGCCACCTGTGGGCAATGGTGCACCTGCTTTTCGAGCACTTCGGCGCCGAGGGCCGGGATGCCGCGGAAGGACTGCTCGCGCGCCGCTCGGGGTCGGCCGACAACCCGCGAATCCTCGGTGCCTTCAACAACCCGCTGCACGACTGGCTGTCGTTTTTCATGTGGTGTTTCCTCGCAGACCGGGACGGAAAATACCAGTTGCTTTCCGTGTCGCAATCCGCATTCGACCCGCTTGCGCGCAGCACCCAGTTCATGCTGACCGAGGAAGCGCACCACATGTTCATTGGCGAGGACGGCCTGCGGCGCGTAATCCAGAGAACGCTCGACCTGATGCGCGAGCACAATACTGATGATGTCGCCCCCCATGGCGGCATCAACCTCACCACCATCCAGCGCTACTTCAACTTCTGGGCGCCGCGCATCTATGACCTGTTCGGCAGCGATGAGTCAACGCGTGCTGCCGACGCATTCTTCGCCGGGATCAAAGGGCGGGCGCACGAGTCGAATTGCGACGAACACGTGCGCCTGGACGGCGCAGTGGCAATCGAGCGACGGGTACCGGAGCGCAGTGGCGAGTTCGTAGCCGTAGAGGTTCCCATGAGAGACGCGCTGAACGCCGTCATGCGCCAAGCCTATCTGCACGAAGTAACGATGTTGCTGCAGCGCTGGAACAAGCTGCTGACCCGCGCCGGCGCGGGTCAGGAATTTCACCTGCCGAGCCAGCGTTTCAACCGCGACTTCGGCGTTTATGCAGGCCAGCGCTTCTCTCCGCAAGGCGAACTCGTGGACGAGGCAACGTTCGAGGCGCGCCGCGGGGATTGGCTGCCCACCGGATCCGATCAAACGCACTTGGCCGCGATCATGCAGCCGGTACGCGAACGCGGTACGCTTGCAGCCTGGCTCACACCTCCCTTGCGCGGCATCAACAACATGCCGGCGCTCGATTTCGACTACGTGCGTCTATAGCGGAGAGAACCGTGCGGTCCGAGGCCGGGGACGGCGGGAGGTCACCGTTGACACACTGCCAGGATATGCATATAGTTTGTTTCACAAACTATATGCTGTTCGCCGCCAATGCTTGACCAAGCCTTGATCCTGGAGATGGAACGCCTGCAGCAGGAGGGAACCCCCTTTTGCGTGACCACCATCGTCGACGGGCGCGGCAGCATACCGCAGATCGTCGGCGCAAGGGCCGTCTTCACCAAGGACGGCCTTGCGTACGGCACCGTGGGGGGCGGGAACCTCGAGGTGATGTGCCAGGAAAAATCCCGCGAACTGCTCGGCAGCGAGCGCGCCATGAAAACCCATTTTCTGCGCTGCAACCTGCAGAAGGACCTGGGGATGACTTGCGGCGGGGAGGTGGCCCTGTTCTTCGAGGTGTACAGGCGCGAGCTGGACTGGAACATCGTGATATTCGGTGCCGGCCACGTCGCCCAGACACTGTGCCGTTTCCTGGCCGAACTCGATTGCCGCGTGTTGTGCGTGGACACGCGTGCCGAATGGCTGCAACGGCTGTCTCGTAGCGACAAGCTGGAAGCCTGCCGCGTCGTTAATTATTGCGACGGCGTTGACCGGATTATCCCGGGCGCAGATGTCATCCTGATGACCATGGGCCACAGTTCCGACGTACCCATTCTCGAGGCGATCGAGAAAAGGAAAACCGCGGTTGCCCTTCTGGGTGTCATAGGCAGCGACGCCAAGTCGGGCATCATCAGGAAGCAGCTCGCCCAAGACGGGCTGCCGCGCGAATTCATCGATGGGATTGTCTGTCCGCTCGGCGACAAAGTCGGCAACAATACCCCGGCCGAAATCGCAGTCAGCATCATCAGCCAGCTCCTGAGGCTGCGAAATGCCGAGTAAGCGCACCTCCACCCGGGGCGCGGCCGGGAAGAAGAACGCAACCGGGCAAAAGGCGGGACAGGAGCTGACCGAAGTCGATTTTGGCAGACTGCCCGGCTATATTGGCTACCAGGTGCGCCAGGCGCAATCGGCCGTGTTTCGCGATCTCTCGCGCAGCCTCCGGGATACCGGAGTTACGCCCGGCGAGTTCAGTCTGCTGACCATGCTCAGGACCAATCCCGGCATCAACTCGATCACGCTTACGCGCATCTACCAGCTCGACAAGGCGACGCTTTCCCTGTCGATAAAAAGACTGGCGAAACGGGGACTCATCTCGAGTACGCGCCACGCGAATGACCGTCGCTACTATGCGCTGGAACTGACAAGCGAAGGTCGTGTGCTGCTGCAGGGAGTGACCCGGCGCATCGAAAAACAGGAGCTGACGATGGACGCCGCGCTCAAACCGGGCGAGCGCGGGCAATTGCTCAACATGCTGCAGCGGATTTCGCGTGCCTTCGATCGCTGATCGGTTGTAAAAGGTAAAAGCGTGCGCAAACCCCGTTGACACCCACATTCCCGGTATATACAGTTTTAGGTACAAACTATAAGAAGAAGAAAGCCTGGTAGATTCGAACGGCACGATCCGGGATGATGGCGATGCAGGGTCGGCCGCCGGCCTTTGCGGGGACGGCGGTAGCGGAATGCACGATGCATCGCGGCTGGACGGAGAACCGAGCATGATCTTTTTCGATTTCGACTACGAGCGAGCGAATACGCTGGAAGACGCCGTGGCGCTTCTCGCCCGCCTGCAGGGCGATGCCCGCGCGCTGGCAGGGGGCACCGATCTGCTGCCCAGCATGCGCATGGAAAATATCAAGCCGGGCCTGCTGGTGAGCCTCGGCGCGATCGAGCCGAGCGAGCCGGAGATGCTCGCGGACGGATCCATCCGCATCGATGCGCTCTCGCGCCTCAGCAGCCTCGAGAACTCGAGCCTGCTGAGGAACAAAGTCCCCATGCTCGCACAGAGCGCCCACGTCGTGGGCGGCAACCAGATCCGGCAGATGGGCACGCTCGGCGGCAATCTGTGCCAGGAAACGCGCTGCATGCAACTGGACCAGAGGCACGATTACCAGTTTGTTGCGCCGTGTTTCAAGCGCGGCGGCGACTGCTGTTATCCCTTTCCACGCAACGGACACGATATCTGCTGGTCTGTCTACATGTCCGATATTGCGCCCGCCCTGATCGCGCTGGATGCGCAGGTCGAGATCCTCGGTGAAGCGGGAAGCCGGCGCATCTGCGTCGAGGAACTGTTCACGGGCAACGGACTCAAGCCGCTCAAGCTTGGTCAGGCCGAGCTGCTGCGCGCGGTGTTCATCCCGCCGGCGCCGCGCGGATTTGCCTGGGGTTTCCACAAGTCGACGGTGCGCGGCGGACTGGAATTCGGCACGGTCGTGATCGCGGTGGCGCTGCAACTCGCGGCAGACGGAATGACTTGCGTCGACGCCCGCATTGTCATCGGCGCGGTGCGCGAGGGCCCGGTGCGCGCCACGACCGCGGAGCGCTCGCTCAAAGGGGCGGTGCTCGACGAAACGCGGCTGGCGCAGGCGGCCGCCGAAGCGAGTAAGGAGGTCAACCCGTTACCGCACCACGGATTCACCAAGCGGCACCTGATGGACATCATCAGGGTGTATCTGCGGCGAACCATGACTGAAGCGCTCGAGCGGACCCGCAATCCGGGAACCGATCGCGAAACTGCAGCCTGAGAGAAGCAGATGGAAAGGGGACTGCCATGCTGGACGTAACCAAGGGAACCATGGTCGGCGCTGCCGCCAAGACTCGCTCGTTGACGCGGCTGATCTCGCTATGTGTGAACGGTGAGTGGCACGAGGTGGCCGTCAAACCCAGGAACATGCTGGTCGAGGTGATCCGGGACACGCTCGGCCTCACCGGCACCAAGGCGAGCTGCGAATCTGGCACTTGCGGCGCTTGCACGGTGCTGGTCGAGGGCCGGCCGATGCTCGGCTGCATTACCCTGGCCGTGGAATGCGACGGCAAGCAAGTCCAGACGGTGGAAGGCCTGGCCGATGGCGAGAAGCTGAGCCCCATCCAGGAAGCGTTCCTGGACCAGGGCGCGGTCCAGTGCGGTTTCTGCACGCCGGGCATGCTGATGTCCGCCACCGCACTGCTCGAGCGCAATCCCAAGCCTACCCGCGATGACATCAACAAGGCGCTCGAAGGCAACCTGTGCCGCTGCACCGGCTACAACACCATCGTTGAAGCTGTGCTGCAGGCCTCGGGGCAGGGCGGCGTTAAACCGGTGATGAAATAGACGCCAGGGAGCATTGCGATGAGCGAACTGAATTATGTCGGCAAAAGCATGCGGCGCAAGGACGGGCCGGACAAGGTCACCGGCAAGGCCGTCTATACGCAGGACGTCAAGCTTCCCAACACGCTGATCGGGCGCATCCTGCGCAGCCCCCACCCGCACGCGCGCATGCTGCGCATCGACACCTCGCGCGCCAAGGCCCTGCCCGGCGTGAAGGCGGTGATCACGGTGGACGACACCAAGGGCATCAAGCACGGCTTCGTCGAGACGCCGCGCTATCCGCCCGACCAGGAAGTGCTCGCGCGCGGCAAGGTGGTGCACGTGGGTGAGGAGATCGCCGCGGTCGCCGCCGTTGACCAGATCACGGCACAGAAGGCGCTGGGGCTGATCGATATCGAGTGGGAGATCCTGCCGGCAGTATTCGATCCCGAGGAGGCGATGCAAGCGGATGCGCCGCAGATCCATCCCAGTCATCCGAAGGCGCCGCCCGAATACTCGAACATCGGCGGCACGACCGAAACTCAATGGGGAGACGTCGAGAAGGGTTTCGAGGAATCGGACTATGTGCGCGAGGACCGCTTCGAATGCCAGTTGCGCACGCACGGCTATCTGGAGCCGCATGTCACCCTCGCGCATTGGGAAAGCGACAAGTTGAACGTTTGGACTTCGTCGATGGGCGTGTTCGTCAAGCGCGCGAAACTCGCCAAGGTGCTCGATCTGCCTTACTCCTCGGTGCGCATACACAAAACCTACGTCGGCGGCACCTTCGGTGGCAAGATCGACCTGTATTCGCACGAATACTGCGCGTCACGGCTTTCGATGATCACTGGCCGGCCGGTGCAGATCACCGCCAGCCGCGAGGAGATCTTTTCCGCCTTCCGCCACGCCCAGCCGCTGATTCTTGAAATCAAGACGGGCGTGAAAAAAGACGGCACTTTGGTCGCACAGCGCATCCGCGCGATCAACAACGCGGGCGCGTTCCGGGGCAGCGGCGTGGTGGTGATTTTCCTCGCCTGGGGTTTCACCATGATCCCCTACCGCATCCCGAACCTGAAGTACGAGGGGCTGTCTGTCTACACCAACCACACCGTGCGCGCGCCGCAGCGCGGCCATGGTGCGCCGAAGGTCCGCTTCGCCATCGAGTCGCAGATGGATATGATCGCCGAGGCGCTGGGGCTGGACCCGATCACCATCAGGATGCGCAATGCGCGCGAGCCCGGCGAGCAACTGCCCAACGGTGACAATACGCACCGCGGCGGCCTGGGCGCCTGCGTCGCGCTGGCGGCGCAGAAATCCGATTTCCTCGCCAAATTCGGCCGCAATCGCGGTCCGGCGGCCCCCAAGGATACGAGCGGAACAATCCGCAGAGGCATCGGCATCGGTGTTTCAGCCTATATGGGTGGTACGCTGATCTATCCCAACGGTTCTGCCGTCATCGTGAAGATGAACGACGATGGCTCAGTCGTCGTGCTCACCGGCGCGATCGACATCGGGCAGGGCTCGGAGACCGTGATCTCACAGATCGTCGCCGAGGAACTCTCCATCGGCATGGACGACGTGAAAATCGTCTCCTCCGACACCGACACCACGCCGCAGGACATCGGCGCCTGGATCAGCGGCATGACCTACGTGACCGGCAACGCGGCGCGCCAGGCAGCAGGCAACGCGCGCGAAAAGCTGCTGCAGGTGGCTTCGGAAAAAATGGCCGTCCCCGTCGAGGACCTGATGCTTCGTGACAAGATGGTCTATCACCGGCTCAATCCGGAGGTAAGAATGAGCTACCGCGAAGTCATCGCCGCCAGCGTCGCCACGCGTCGCGGCGACACCATCATCGGCGAGGGCTTCTGGCGCACCATGCGCGACGAGCCCGCGCATCCGAGCCTTGCAACCACCAAGGGCCGCTGGACCGAGAACTACGCCTTCAGCGCGCAAGTGGCCGAAGTCGAAGTGGACATCGAGACCGGCGAGGCGAAGCTGGTGAAGGCGCTCACCGTGCACGACTGCGGGTTTCCCATCAATCCGCAACTGGTGAAGGGGCAGATCGACGGCCAGATCTCGATGGCCCTCGGCCACGCGTTCATGGAAGAGGTGCTGACCAAGGACGGCTACACGCTGAACCCGAACTGGCTGGATTACCGCATGCCCACCATCCACAACATGGCGATCTCCGAGGATGCGGACGTGATCACGGAGCAGTACCGCGTCGGCCAGCCCTATCGCACCAAAGAGGTGGGCGAGGGATTGATCTCCGGCATACTCGCGGCCATGGGCAACGCTGTCTACGACGCGACCGGCGTACGGCTGCACTCGACGCCGTTCTCGGCGGAGAAAATCCTGGCTGGCCTGAAAGCGCTCGAATTCGAGGCGAAGAAATCGCGCTCAGGCCAGAAGACTCCGGCATGACCGCCCCAGCGATACCCGAGGCGGTCTTCTACTGGAACCAGCGGCAGGAATGCCTGCCGCGCGCGCAAATCGAGCAGCACCAGTTGCAGGCGCTGCGCAAGCAGTTGGCGCACGTGCATGAGCGCAGCCCGTTTTACCGCCGCAAGCTCGACGCCGCCGGCATCCCGCCCGATGACATCCGCACCATGGAGGACATAAGCCGTATCCCGTTCACCGACAAAGAAGAGTTGCGCCTGAGCCAGGCAAACAATCCGCCCTGGGGCGATTTCGGTTGTATCACCCCGAAAGAGGCGGTGCGGGTCTTTCAGACCTCGGGCACTACCGGGCGACCGGTTCGGATCATGCTCAGCCGCAAGGATTGGCACGAAACGTTTTACGAACAGTTCATGCATTTCCGCTGTGGCTTTGGGCTGACGGAGGACGATGTCCTGTTCGTGCCTTTCAACTACGGGCTGTACATCGCCTGGTGGGGCTTTCAGACGACGATGGAGAGGGCCGGCCTGATGATCATTCCGGGCGGCGGCCTGAGTTCCAAGGACCGCCTGCGCGCCATGCTCGACTGGGGCGCTACCGCCGTCTGCGGTACGCCCTCCTATCTGCTTTATCTGGCGGAAACGGCTCGCAAGAACGGCTTCGACTTACCTGGTTCGCCCATACGCAAGATGGTGGCCGCCGGCGAGCCGGGCGCGAGCATTCTTTCGACCAAGAAGGCGATGGAGTCGCAATGGGGTGCCGAATGTTTCGATGATATCGGTTCGACAGAGATCAGCAATTTCGGCTACGAGTGCATCCAGCACGATGGGACGCACATCGTCGAGAGCATGTTCGTCGCCGAGGTGCTGGATCCGGAAACGCTAGCACCTCTCCCGGACGGTCAGATCGGCGAACTGGTGCTCACCAATCTGAGCTGCGAAAGCATGCCTCTGATCCGCTACCGCACGCGGGACCTGGTGTGTTTCAACCGCACGACTTGCGCCTGCGGGCGCACCAACCTGCGGCTCGACGGCGGAATATTGGGCCGCTCCGATGATATGTTTCATTTCGCCGGGGTCAACATTTTTCCCGGCCAGATTCAGCACCTGCTCCACGAAGTGAACGAGTTCTCCCAGGAATACCAACTCGTGGTTCCGCTGCTGGGCAGCGGCAGGCATTTGAAAATCCGCGTCGAGCCGGCGCACGAACACCTATCCAATGCTCAACTCGATACCGCGCGCAATTTTCTGATCGAAGCGGTCAAGTACCGCATCACCGTGACACCTGAAGTGGAAGTGTGCGAGATCGGCAGCCTGCCGCGCGTCGAAGGAAAAGCCAAGCGTCTCATTCGCGAGGCGTAGCCAGCGCGTAACCATTGCGGGAACGGAAATCCCAGTGTCTCCATTCATCGTTGTGAGAAGTGCCGGGGAGATGGCAAGCGCCGTCGCCTGGCGCCTCTACATGGCCAATATGCAGCACATCTGCATGCTGGATCTGGATAACCCGCTGTGCGTGCGGCGCCAGGTATCGTTTTGCACCGCCCTGGAATCGGGGTCCGCCGTCGTCGAGGGCGTCGAGGGCGTGGCGGCGCGCCACTGGGTCGAGATCGAAGCGGCATGGGAAGCTCGAAAAATCGCGATCGTCCGCACCGCGGACTGGGAACGGATGGAAACGCGCACACCCGATGTCCTGATCGATGCCATCCTCGCGAAGCGCAACCTGGGCACCAGGAAGGATGAGGCAGGTCTGGTGATCGCGCTCGGGCCCGGCTTCGAGGCAGGCAAGGATTGTCACTTCGTTATCGAAACCAATCGCGGCCACAACCTGGGGCGGATCATTGTTTCCGGTAGCGCAGAGCCGAATACCCACATCCCCGGTGACATCTCGGGCCACACCGCCGGGCGCGTTGTCCGCGCCCCAGCGGCGGGAGTGTTCCAGACGGCGCGGACCATCGGCGAGATGGTTCAAGAGAACGATGTCGTCGGCCATGTCGCAGGGGAACCGGTGACGGTCCGGCTGAACGGCATGCTGCGCGGTCTCATCCGTTCGGGAACGACGGTGCGCGCGGGCATGAAACTGGGCGACATCGATCCGCGCGGGGAGCAGCAATATTGCAGTACGATCTCCGACAAAGGCAGGGCAATCGCCGGCGCGGCGCTCGAGGGCGTGATGCGCCACTTCAACAGGCCCGCCCACTCGTCTAAATGCTGATCGAGGCGCTTGGGCTGGAAGAGGCAAGGCTGATTTCGCTTTGCGGCGCTGGCGGCAAGACATCGCTGATGTTCGCGCTCGCGCGAGAATTCGTCTCGGCGGGGGAGCGAATCCTTATCACCACCACGACCAAGATTGCGAGGGACGAAGCGGCTGGACCTTGGCCATCATTCGCCGCGGCAACCGTGGAAGAGGTGCTGGAGAACGCCCAGCGGCTGTTGCCGGATGAGACACAAGGGCGATGCGGCGCCGTCATCGCATTTTCCGCAGGAGACGGGAGCGGCACGAGACTGATCGGTTTCGCGCCGGAACTGGTTGACAGGCTGGGGCAGTCCCGGCACTTCGACCGCATACTGGTCGAAGCAGACGGTTCCGCGCGCAAGCCGCTGAAAGCTCCCGCCGCGCACGAACCAGTCATTCCGTCAACGACGGGCGCACTGATCATCGTGGCGGGGCTGAACGGGCTGGGCTTGCCGCTGGATGAGGAGTGCCTGTTTCGCGCGGGGATATGGGCACGATTGTCCGGAATCGAACTCGGGTCTGTCATCACCGCCGAGTCCCTGGCGCGGGTCGTTGTTCACGCCGAGGGGCTAACCAGAGGCTGCCCTGCGACCGCCCGCAAGGCACTGTTTCTCAATCGAGCGGACTCACCGGAGCGACTTGCCGCGGCGAAACAAGTTATCGGATTTCTCAACGCTACGGCCGCACGCAGGCCGGACCGTGTTGTTTCCGGCTACCTGCTCCCCGAACCGAACATCGCCGAAATCGTGTTGTTTCCGAATTGTCCGTGAACGCCTGAAGCCGAGTGTCCGGACACCCCCACGGCACCGGAGTGGCGTGGGGGGCAGAAACCCGCCTATTTCTGCTTGTTGAATTCCTTCCAGGGGTCTTTGTATTGCGTGGCGACCGTCTCGATCTCGACGTTGGCAAGCTGACCGCCGACCCTGCGGACCTCTCTGAGGTATTCATTCTGAACGATGTCGCGGGTAAGCGGATCGATCTGGATCGGACCGCGCGGGCTGTTCGGGTTCTTATAGTTCTTGATCAACTCCATCGACTTGTCCGGATCGATCTTGCCTTTCTGCTCGCGGATCACATGGAAAATCATTTCCATTGCGTCCCACGCACCAACGACCATGAAGCCCGGATTGAGTTTCTCGCCGTACTCTTTTTTATAGGCGGCGACGAACGCCTTGTTGGCCGGACGGTCTGCGGCTGCGGAGTAATGATGCACCGTCATCACGCCCAGTGCCGCGTCGCCCATGTTCTGCAGTTCCTCGTCGGTGGTGATGTCACCGGTGCCGATGTACTTGATGCCGGCCTTGTGCAGGTCGAGATCGGCGTAGGCCTTCATCTGAGTCGTCGCCTGCTTGCCCGCGGGATTGAATGCGAAGATGACCTCCGGTTTGGCATCCTTCACGCGCTGCATGTAGGGGATGAAGTCTGTGGCCGTCATCGGGACACGCGCGCTGCCGACGATCTCGCCGCCGGCTTCCTTGAAGCCCTTGGTGAAGGCTTCCTCGGCTTCGTGACCGGGGGCGAAATCGCTGACCACCGTGTAAGCACGCTTGTACTTCTTCGCTGCCCACTGCCCGAGGGGGTAAGCGGACTGCCAGAGCGTGAACGACACCCGTGATACGTAGGGCGAGATGCGTGGTATTGCTACGCCGGCGGCATTCGGGGAGACATACGGAACCTTGGCCTCGGCAGTCAGCGGCGCGATCGCTGCAGCATTGGGCGTCCACACGAATCCGGTCAGGAACTGGACTTTGTCGCGCACGATGAGTTCCTGCGCAAGGCGCTTGGCGGCGTCCGGGTTGGCCCCTGTGTCGTCGCGGAAAATCGCTTCCACTTTGACGCCGGGCGGGAGCTTGTCGCCGTTCAGCTTGAGGTAGAGCTTGTATCCCTTGTCGAGCTGATCGCCCTGGGCCGAACCCGGCCCGGAATACGTTGTCATGATGCCGATTTTAATCGTCTGCGCCGCAGCAAGCCCTGAAGCCGCTGCAAGAACAAAGCCTGCGAGCCATACGGATAGATTGGGTTTCATGCTTCCTCCTCAGTAGAAAAGGTCGTCGTTTCGGATCCTGGCATCGATTCTATATGGCCCCGGGCTGGTTGGCACCACTACCTGGGTCGGCTGCCCGTTTCCCG